>JACCDX010901306.1_pt1 | contig 21367 bp, 18 predicted proteins | sample 7449681 | NCBI WGS metagenome assembly JACCDX01 (sample SAMN15323450, study PRJNA562643) | freshwater metagenome | isolation source: river surface water | place: USA:Blue River Watershed | collected 2017-08-18
CTTCTTTTTCGACCAGCTTGCCTTCTTCGACGGCCAGGATCTTGTAGCTGTTGCCCTTGAGCACGTGGTCATCGGTGCGCTTGCCTTCTTCGTAGCGGCCCTTCAGGCCCGAGCTGTAGAAGGTGGCGGCATTGGACGACTGGTCGGCGCCGAACAGGTCGATCGTCACCGAGAAGTGGAAGTTCAGGTAGCGCTGGATGGTGGGCAGGTCGATCACGCCAGCCGCGCGCAGCTTGTCGACGTTGTCGGTCTTGAGCTGGTTCATCATGTCCAAGGTGCGCTGGATGACGCGGCCCACGCCCGACTCGCCCACGAACATGTGGTGGGCCTCTTCGGTCAGCATGAACTTGGTGGTGCGCGCCAGCGGGTCAAAGGCCGATTCGGCCAACGCGCACAGCTGGAACTTGCCGTCGCGGTCGGTGAAGTAGGTGAACATGAAGAAAGAGAGCCAGTCGGGCGTCTTCTCGTTGAAGGCCTCGAGGATGCGGGGGTTGTCCTCTTGGCCACTGCGGCGCTCGAGCAGGGCTTCGGCCTCTTCGCGACCGTCGCGACCGAAGTACTTGTGCAGCAGATAGACCATGGCCCACAGGTGGCGGCCTTCTTCGACGTTGATTTGGAACAAGTTGCGCAAATCGTACATGCTGGGCGCCGTCAGGCCCAGGTGGCGCTGCTGCTCGACCGATGCGGGCTCGGTGTCGCCTTGGGTCACGATGATGCGGGGCAGGTTGGCGCGGTGTTCGCCAGGCACGTCCTGCCAAGCGGCCTCGCCCAGGTGGTCGCCAAAATGGATTTTTCGGTCTTGCTCGGCGGGGTTGAGAAATACGCCCCATCGGTAGTCGCGCATCTTCACGTGGCCGAACTGAGCCCAGCCCTGAGGGTCGACGCTGACGGCGGTGCGCAGGTAAACATCCATCTGGGTGGAGCCCTCAGGGCCCATGTCGTCCCACCAGTTGATGAAGTTGGGCTGCCACTGCTCCAGGGCGCGTTGCAGGGTGCGATCCTCGGACAGGTTGACGTTGTTGGGAATCTTTTCGCTGTAATTGATGCCAGACATGAAGGTCTCCGAAATTGAGCAACGGTGGGGGAAGGTTTTGGTTGCTGCGCGGACCACCGGGAACCGCGCAGCACAACATCAGGACATCACACCCGGTTCAGGTCGAAGTTCACTTTTTCACCCTTGCCGTAGACCTTCAACGCCCCCTTTTCGCCGACGGCGTTGGGGCGCTGGAAAATCCAGTTTTGCCAGGCGGTCAGTCGACCAAAGATGCGCGTGAGCATGTTCTCTTGCTGGGCAAACCGAAGGTTGGCTTCCAGACCGGTCAGCGCATCGGGTGACATGGCGGCACGTTCCTCCAGGCACAAGCGAATTTCGTCGGCCCAATCGATGTCATCCGGTGCGGCAGTCACCAGACCCAAGGCCAAAGCGGCGTCGGAGTCCAAGGGCTTGCCAATCACGCCGCGAACGGCTTCCATGGCTGGCAGTTCCTCATAGAAGCGGCGTTGCAGTCGCGTCTGGTCATTGACCATGGGGAAGAACCCAAAGTTCATTTCGTTGAGTTGGATCTGCGGGGCTTTGTCGGCGTCGTCGGGCAGCGCCAGCATATAGGTGCGATCGGCGCAGAAGGCCAACTCGGCCAGGGTGCCCACAAAGCAGGACCCTTCTTCGATCAGGGCGAACAGGCTGCGCGAGGTGACATCCATGCGGGCCAGCGTGCGGCGCAAATGACCGATGGTCTCACGCACGAACCAATGGTCTTTGTGGGCCAACAGGGTGGCGTCAGAGGCCAACACGGCTTGCGGGTCACCCGACGTTTTAACGACCCAAGTCCCGATGTCGAGTTCGTTGGTGCGCATGTGCAAGATCGCGTCGTCGAGCTCACGAACCATCCGCAGGGGCCACCAGTTCACGCCAGCGGCTTCGATCCCTGCGATGTCCGTGGGTTGGGCCTCTTGGGGGGCGTGAACCGTGAAGGTCGCGACCCGCTTGGCGCGGTCGATTTGAACGTTCACATGTGAGTAGCTCAGCCCATCGTTGCCGATGGTGCGGCTGATGGGGGTCAACTCGACCCCCTTGGCGCCCACGGGGCGAATGCTGCCAGCCGCCAATTGGGTCGCGCGCTCTTTGACCACCTCTTTGAAGACAGCGGGTTTGGCGATCGCGTCGACCAGACGCCAATCGACCGCCTTTTGCCCGCGCACCCCTTCCACGCTGGTGCAAAAGATGTCGGCATGGTCATGCCGCACATGGCGCTTGTCGGTCACACGGGTCAGGCCGCCCGTGCCCGGCAGAACACCCAGCAAGGGCACTTCTGGCAAAGAGACGGCCGAAGTCCGGTCGTCGACCAACACGATGTCGTCGCAAGCCAAAGCCAGCTCGTATCCGCCACCGGCACAAGCCCCGTTCAAGGCCGCGACGAACTTCAAGCCGTCGTGTTTGCTGGAATCTTCGATGCCGTTGCGGGTCTCGTTGGTGAATTTACAAAAGTTGACCTTCCATCCGTGCGTCGATACCCCCAGCATGAAGATGTTTGCGCCGGAGCAAAACACGCGGTCTTTCAAGCTGGTCACGATCACGGTGCGCACTTGCGGGTGTTCGAAGCGAATCCGCTGCAAGGCATCGTGCAATTCGATGTCCACCCCCAGGTCATAGCTGTTGAGTTTGAGCTTGTAACCTGGGCGGATGCCGGCGTCTTCGTTGATGTTGATGGACAGCGTGGCGATTTCGCCATCAAATGACAATTGAATGTGTTTGTACTGGGACGGGTTGGTTTGGTAATCGACTTGGGGTGAAGCGCTCATGTTGTCTCCTCGGGTTAATCAGCAGGGGCAGTGAAAATGCACTTTAATGCGTATGAATGAAGTTTAGTGCATCATTTGACAATGATCAATATGTATTTTATTGCATTTCATAAGTGAAAACCCTTGACTTGGGATTTTTCTTCAAGAGGGTTGGATTTCAAGGGAAAAAAGCAGATAATGAACAAATATGAGGCCTTTTATTTTAAAAAATAGGGGTAATTTCGGTGAAATTTCACCCTTAGGCGCAGGATCGATGCTGCAACAGAAAAAGGTTTTTCATCAAAACTAGGGTAAACACCCATTTGAAACGCTTTTCAAAAATGCATTTTAGTGCATAATTCGGGTCAAGCACAATAATTCATAACAATAAGATCGGGAGCACAAGCAGAACAATATGAGGGCAAGAACTGCAAGGAAGTGCATTCTTGTCCCCCTCGAAAAATGAGGGCTGCAGAGATTGAGTCAAGAACAAATCGGTTGGGGCATTCGGTGATCCTATCGAGGTCAGCCCCTCGCTGAAGCACAGCAGCAAATGGAGACAAGCAGCATGAACGAGAACATCAGTCCGCCTCCCGAGCAATTCAATTTTGCCCACAGATTGATCGAGAGCAACGCGGGGCGCGCCGGGAAAACGGCGCTGATCGATGACTGGGGGTCCCTGAGTTATGGACAATTGAGCGAAAACATCCGGCGCTTCGCCAGCGGGCTGCAGGCTTTGGGCCTGAAAAGAGAAGAGCGCGTCCTTTTGCTCATGCAAGACAGTGCCGATTGGGTGGTGGCCTTCCTCGGCTCGCTCTACGCGGGTGTGGTTCCCGTGGCCGTGAACACACTGTTGACGGCCGAAGACTACGCGTTCATGCTGAGCAACAGCCGCGCCCAAGCCGCCTTGGTTTCGGGCGCCTTGTTGCCCACCCTGCAAAGCGCCATGTCGATCACGCCCACTGAGGTTCGTCAGGTGGTGGTTTCACGCCCCAACGCGCCCGTGCAAGATGGACAAGTCGACATGGCCGATTTCCTGGCCCAGCGCGAGGGGGCATTGGCCCCTGCGCGCACCATGGCCGACGAGCCGGCCTTTTGGCTCTACTCTTCCGGCTCCACCGGCAAGCCCAAAGGCACCGTGCACAGCCAAGGCAACCTGTACTGGACCGCAGAGTTGTATGGCAAAGCGGTGCTGAATCTGCGTGAGGACGACACCGTGCTCTCGGCCGCCAAGCTCTTTTTTGCTTATGGCTTGGGCAACGCACTGACCTTCCCGCTGAGTGTGGGTGCGACGGTCGTGTTGATGGCTGAGCGACCCACACCACAAGCCACATTCAAGCGACTGGTGGAACAAAAACCCACCGTGTTTTACGGCGCGCCCACAGGCTACGGGGGCATGTTGGCCAGCCCCGATTTGCCTGGCAAATCGGAAGTCGCTCTTCGACTCTGTTCGTCGGCAGGTGAGGCCTTGCCGCGTGACATCGGTGAGCGTTGGACCCAGCACTTTGGATGCGAAATCATCGATGGCATCGGTTCGACTGAAATGCTGCATGTGTTCTTGTCCAACCGCCCAGGCGATGTGCGCTACGGCACCACCGGCAAAGCGGTCGATGGGTATGAGTTGGAGCTCAGAAACGAGGACGGCACTGTGGTCACCGAACACGATCAGATTGGAGACCTCTACATCAAAGGACCCAGCAGCGCGCTGATGTATTGGAACAACCGCGAAAAATCGCGCGACACCTTTCAAGGCGCTTGGACCAAAAGCGGCGATAAATATGCCCGCGACGCCGATGGCTATTACACCTATGCGGGTCGTAACGACGACATGCTCAAAGTCAGCGGCATCTACGTGTCGCCCTTTGAGGTCGAAGCGACCCTGGTCCAGCATCCCAGCATCCTCGAGGCCGCAGTGATCGGCAAAGACGACATGGATGGGTTGACCAAGACCAAGGCGTTCATTGTCCTCAAACCCGGACAAGCGTTGACCGAAGCCGAGGTGAAATCGTTCGTCAAAGAGCGATTGGCCCCCTACAAATACCCGCGTTTCATCGAATTCGTCCCTGAGTTGCCGAAAACCGCGACGGGAAAGATCCAGCGTTTCCGACTCCGCGATCAAGAGAAACAAGTCCACTGAAAGGAACATGGCTGCATTGAATTCAAATCGGGAGAGATTCTGCGAACTTTCGCAGAGCGCCGAAGGAGCAACCGCCCCGGAAACTCTCAGGCAAAAGGACCGATTCGAAGCGACAGGTGACTGTCAAATACTCTGAATAGTGAACGGGATCCGCAATCCCGTTCCACCGAAGGAGCAAGTTTCTTGCCATCGCCGGCCAGAGACGAATCTCACGGGTTTTGAACAGAGGGGGTCGTGTGGTGCACATTCGGTGTGCCGCATGTCTTTTCTTGACAACCCATTTTGAAGTGAGATTGCATCATGAAAAAGCATTTGGTCGTTATTGGCGGTGGAATCACCGGCGTCACATCCGCTTACGCCCTGATCCAGCAAGGTTTCGAAGTCACGCTGATCGAGAAAAACCGTTACCCCGGCATGGAAACGTCCTATGCCAACGGGGGACAGTTGTCCGCATCGAATGCGGAGGTTTGGACCCATCCTTCCACGCTGGTCAAGGGGCTGAAGTGGATGTTCAAAAAAGACGCCCCTTTGCTGATGAACCCGACGCCGACTTGGCACAAGCTCAGCTGGATGGCCGAGTTCATCGCGGCCATCCCCAAATACAAAGAGAACACGGTGGCCACGGCGCGTTTGGCCATCGAATCCCGCGCGCACCACTTCGCATGGGCCAAAGCGGAAGGCATTGAGTTCGACCATCAACGCAAGGGCATTTTGCACTTTTATCGAGATAAAAAGGGATTTGACCACGCCGGTCAAGTGTCGAAATTGCTGGCGCAAGGTGGTTTACCTCGTCGCGCGGTCACGCCCGAGGAAATCCGCTCGATCGAGCCCACGTTGCAGGGTCAATATTACGGTGGTTACTACACTGAGAGCGATTCGACCGGGGACATTCATAAATTCACTTACGGTCTGGCCAAGGCATGCGAGCGCCTGGGCGTCAAGATCCTCAAGGAGCACGAAGTCCTGAGCGTTGCGGCCAACGGTCAAAGTGCATTTGTGCAGGTCAAACACGCCGGTGAAACAGATTCCTTGACCTTTGACGGCATCGTCGTTTGCGCCGGGGTCCATGGCCGTCGTCTGGCGGCCCAACTGGGGGATCGACTCAACATCTATCCCGTCAAGGGCTACTCGATCACGGTCAATCTCCCGGATCTGGACAGCCAGGCGGCTGCGCCTTATGTCAGTCTGCTCGACGACGAGACCAAATTGGTGACCAGCCGTCTGGGTGTCGATCGCTTCCGCGTCGCTGGCACCGCCGAATACAACGGGTTTAACCTGGACATTCGCGCTGATCGCATTCAACCGCTCATCCAGTGGGTGAATCAATGCTTCCCAGGCATCGACACGCGCAAGGTGGTCCCATGGGCGGGCCTGCGCCCCATGATGCCCAACATGCTCCCACGCGTGGGTGCGGGCAAGAAAGCCAACGTGTTCTACAACACCGGACACGGGCATCTGGGCTGGACCCTGAGCGCGATCACGGCACATCAATTGGCCGGTCACGTCATGTCATGGGCACAAGAACAGTCGGGCGTGCCCGTGCTGTCTGATCTGAAAAGGGCTTGATGGATCGCGAAGATCCTTCATCGGTACCCACCAAAGCCCTTGCGTCTGAAACGATCCGCAGCGCGACGGCCAATGAATGAGGAGAGAGACATGTCAATGATCAGTTACCAAGTCGAGCAATTTGGACGTCCTCTGGCACAGGTTGTGCGCGACATCCCAACGCCACAGGGCAGCGAAGTGGTCCTTCAGGTGGGCAGTTGTGGCGTATGCCACAGCGACGTCCATTTGCATGATGGTTATTTCGATCTCGGCAACGATGTGAAGCTGGACATGACGCGGACGGTCAAACCGCCGCGCACCCTGGGCCACGAAATCGCTGGGACGGTGGTGGCAGTAGGTCCGCAGGCCCAAGGGGTCAAAGTCGGTGACAAGCGCGTGGTGTTCCCGTGGATAGGCTGCGGTGAGTGCTCGCTTTGTGAGGCCGGCGACGGGCACTTGTGCAACAGCCCGCAAGCCCTCGGCGTGCACCGGGACGGTGGCTTTGCCACACACACCGTTGTTCCCCATCCCCAATACCTCTTGGACTACGGTCAGTTGGCTGAGGAACAGGCGTGCACCTACGCATGTTCGGGGCTGACCGCTTACAGCGCATTGAAAAAAGTCGCGCCGCTGGGCCCCAATGACCCCCTGCTCATCATCGGCGCTGGCGGCGTGGGTCTGTCTGCGATACGCCTTGCGCGCCATTTGTTCGAACGCCCACCCATCGTGGTCGAACTCGATCAAAACAAATGGGAGGTGGCCCGCGAAGCCGGTGCCGGTGAAATCATCGACCCCAACGCGGACGGCGCGCTCAAATCCTTGCTCAAGGCCACGGGCGGCGTCGCGGCGGCCATCGATTTTGTCGGAGCAGGCAGTACCTTTCAGTTCGGTTTCAATGCCTTGCGCAAAGCAGGCAAGCTGGTCTGCGTGGGCTTGTTCGGCGGCTCAACCCCCGTCGTGCCTGCCATGGTCTCGATGAAGGCGGTCACCGTGATCGGATCCTATGTGGGCAGCTTGCAAGACATGCAAGAACTGATGGCGATTGCCCGCACCGGGGCATTGCCCGATCTGCCGCTGGGCACACAAGAACTCAGCACCGCCACCCAAGCCCTTGAGGCTTTGCGCGCAGGTCACATCCGTGGCCGAACGATTCTCAAGTAACGGGTCAACGAACATCACAACAGGACATCGACCATGGAACAACCCGACTGGAACTCCCTCAGCCCCGCGCATCTGTGGCGGGATTGGATCGCCAAAAGCGAGGCTCAATGGAGTGAGTCCATCTCTCAAATGATGAAAAACCAGCAAGCGGGCGAGGCCTTGAACCGGCAGCTGAGCGAGCTGCAACTCATGCACAGGCAGTTCTCTGAGTTGGCGCAGGCTTCCTTGGCCATCGCCAACATGCCCTCTCGCAACGACTTTGAAGCGCTCGATGAGCGCATGGGCCGACTGGAAGATGGCCTGGCGCAGGTGCAGGCCAGTCTGTCGCAACTCACGCGGGTTCTGTCGCGATCGCCTGGCGTTCGCAGCGAAGCGGCCGTCAAAGCCCCGCCGCGTGACCGCAAACCGCCCGCTACAGAACGCAAAAGCAGGGGATGAACGTGTCAGGCCTCAACACCCGCTCGGTCACCCTGTCCAGCCTGCCCAACCCGGTGCAAATCGCACTCGATCGGATGGGGCTGCCGGGGACCGATTTTGTCGGCATGACGGGGCCTTTGGGGGCCACGCCCAAGGACACCATCCATGCCCAAGGCACGCTGAAACTGCATCACTTCAGGCCGCAGTCCGATCGCCTCTACCGTGTCCCGGTGCTGATCGTCACCTCGCTGGTGAACCAGCCCTACATTCTGGACTTGGTCCCAGGGCAGAGCATGGTCGAGTTCTTGCTCAAGCAAGGCTTTGACGTCTACATGATCGAATGGGGGCGTCCCCGCAAGGAGCACCGGCACCTGTCACTTGAAGACCACGTGCTGGACCGACTTCCGACCTGTGTCGAACAGGTGCTTGCACACAGCGGTGAGCGCGAGCTGTCGATCATTGGCTATTGCGTGGGCGGACTGCTCTCGGTCCTTTGGGCCGCACTCGCTTCAGACCCCAAGGTCCACTCACACAAGCCCCCTTTGAAAAACCTGGTTTGCATGGCCACACCCGTCAACAGCGACGGCCTGGAGTCACTCAGGGCCTGGATGGGGCCGGATTTCGACGAAGAGGCCCTTTTGTCGCAACACGGCAATGTGCCGGCGGATTGGGTGCAAAACACGCTGCGGGCTTTGCGGCCCTTGGGCAAGGTGGCGGGCGCCATGAATGTGCTCAATCAAGCCGGCAATGAGGAAGTCATCCGCAGTCATTTGCGCATGGGCAAATGGGAAAGCGACAACGTTCCTTTCCCCGGCGGGGTCTTTCGGCAATTGGTCAAAGACTTCTTGCGCGAGAACCGCCTCATGCACGGCAACTGGGAGATGGGCCGACAGGTCGTCGATCTGAAACACATTCGTGTGCCGTTCCTGCACCTGCTGGCTCAAGACGACCACATCACACCTTACGCATCCTCGCGTGACTTGGTTCTGCGCGTGGGGAGCAAAGACCGGCAAGAGCTGATCTTGAAGGGGGGGCATGTCGGATTGGTGGCTGGACGTGGCGCACAGACGCGGATGTGGCCAGCCCTGGACGCTTGGTTGGCCCCCAAATCGGTTTAATTCTCAAGACTCACATCACCACAAGGACATCGAATGCGTTGCTACTGCGTACTTCACCACGGACAAGACCTGGCGCTGGTTGAAAAAACCACCCCCGAACCCCAAGGGACAGAGGTCTTGCTCAAAGTCAAAGCCGCTGGCGTCTGTCACACCGACTTGCACCTCTGGGAGGGCCATTACGACATGGGCGGCGGGAAAAAACTCACGCTGGCCGAACGTGGGATCAAGCCGCCGCTGACCTTGAGTCATGAAATTGTTGGCGAGGTCGTGGCTTTGGGCCCCCAAGCACAAGCCATCGCTGCGGTGAATTTGGGTCAAGTGACGCTGGTGCACCCTTGGATCGGCTGTGGTGAATGTCCCGCTTGCCAGCGCGGTGAAGAAAACATCTGCATCAAATCGCAGGCCCTCGGGGTCGTCAAACCTGGGGGCTTCGCCGAATACGTGCTCGTTCCCCACCCCCGCTATTTGCTGGACATTGGTTCGCTCGAACCCGCGCAAGCCGCACCGCTGGCCTGTGCGGGCGTGACCACCTACAGCGCGCTCAAGAAACTGGGGAACCGGATTGAGACGGATCCGGTGGTGATCATCGGGGCGGGCGGTCTGGGGCTGATGGCGATCGAGGTGCTCAAAGCACTGGGCGGTCGGGGGGCCATCGTGGTCGACATCGACCCCGTCAAACGCGAGGCGGCACTGGCGGCAGGCGCCGTGCAGGTGATTGACGCGCGTGCTGCCGACGCGGTGCAGCAAATTCAGCAGGCCACGGGTGGCGGCGCCCGCGCCGTCTTGGATTTGGTCGGCGCCACACCCACCGTCGGTCTTGCGGTGGCCAGCGCCGCACGGGGCGGACACATCGTGATTTGCGGCCTGATGGGTGGTGACTTGACGTTGGCCTTGCCCGTGATCCCGATGCGACCCTTGACCATTCAGGGCAGCTATGTGGGCACCTTGCAGGAGTTGCATGAACTGGTCGATTTGGTCCAGCGCACCGGCATGAAACCGATTCCCGTCAACACGCGGCCCATGGCGCAGGCCAATGCCGCGATGCAAGACCTCCACCATGGCCGCGTCGTGGGCCGCACGGTTTTGGTGCCTTGAGGCATGTGCCGCGCAGTCGCAAGCCCAGACCCCCTGATGCATTGGTGCGCCAACCCATGATTTGATCTTCACCCATCCAAGGAAATCTGCAATGACATATCCCCCATTGAGCCTGTACATCGACGGCAAATTCATGCTTGGCGAGGGCCGCAAGGAACAAGAGATTCTCAACCCCGCCACCCATGAGGTGCTGGGACATTTGCCCCATGCCCATGCCCAAGATTTGGACCTGGCTTTGGCCTCGGCAGCACGGGCGTTTGAAGACTGGAAGAAGACATCGCCCCTGGAGCGCAGCCAGGTTCTGCGAAAAGCGGCGGCCCTGATGCGTGAACGGGCGGCGGACATCGGTCGTGGGATCACCCTGGATCAAGGCAAACCCTTGGCCGAAAGCACGGGCGAAGTGATGTCTTGCGCCGAACACGCCGAATGGCATGCCGAAGAATGCCGACGCATCTATGGTCGAGTGATTCCGGCCCGAAACAGCGCGGTTCGGCAAACCGTGACGCGCGAGCCGGTGGGCGTAGTGGCGGCCTTTTCACCCTGGAACTTTCCTTTCAGCCAAGCGGTGCGCAAGGTCTGCGCCGCTCTGGGCGCGGGTTGCACCATCATTCTCAAAGGTCCCGAAGACGCGCCCAGCGCCGTGGTCGCGCTGGCCCAGATTTTTCACGATGCTGGCTTGCCCGCAGGGGTACTCAACACGGTCTGGGGCGTCCCAGCGGAAGTGTCCGAGCACCTGATCAACAGCCCCGTCGTGCGCAAAATCACATTCACCGGCTCGACCCCGGTGGGCAAGATGCTGGCGGCCAAGGCGGCGGCCCAAATGAAGCGGTCCACGATGGAGCTGGGCGGGCATGCCCCAGTCATTGTCTGTGAAGACGCCGATGTCGATTTGGCGCTGAAAAACCTGGTCCCCTTCAAGTTTCGCAATGCGGGCCAGGTCTGCATTTCACCCACCCGCTTTTATGTGCACGAAGCCGTCTACGATCGCTTTCTGGACGGTTTTATCAGCAAGGCCCAAGGGCTCAAGGTCGGCGATGGTTTGGAGCCTGGCGTCCAGATGGGGCCGCTGGCCCAAAAACGCCGCGTGCTTGCGGTCGCCGGCTTGATCGATGACGCCCGCGAGCGGGGTGCCCGGGTGCTGCTGGGTGGCGCGCCTGTGCCGGGTGTTGGGAACTTTTTCGCGCCGACGGTCGTTGCCGATTTGCCCCCGGATGCGCGACTGCTTCACGAAGAGCCATTTGGTCCAGTGGCCAACATGATCCGCTTCAAAGACGTGCACGAGGTGCTTGGTCGCGCCAACAGCCTGCCTTTTGGGCTTGCATCGTATGTTTTCACGCAGTCCAGCCGGAACGCCCACACCTTGAGTCAAGGGCTGGCCGCGGGCATGGTCTCGATCAACCACATTGGGTTGGCGCTGGCCGAGACGCCCTTTGGTGGCGTGAACGAAAGCGGCTTTGGCAGCGAAGGCGGCATCGAGACCTTCGATGGTTACCTCAGCACCAAGTTCGTCACCCATTTGAATTGATCGGATTCCTTCCTCATTCACCCCAATTGAACCACCAACGGCGCTAAAAAATGGCATTTGTTCACCGACATGATGCGCGGATTTACTGGAACTCGCTGGGCAAAGGCGAGCCGGTCGTGCTCATCATGGGACTGGGCTGCAGCTCCGCCATGTGGTTTCGAGTGGCACCCAAACTGGCGCAGACGCACCGCGTGATCCTTGTGGACAATCGCGGCTCGGGCCAGACGCGCGCAAACGTCACTCTGGTGCACCGCATTGCGGTCATGGCCGAGGATGTCGCGGCAGTGATCGATGCCGCCGGCGAGCCATCGGCGCATCTGGTCGGGTTTTCAATGGGGGGAATGATCGCGCAGCAATTCGCGGTCGATCACCCCACCAAGCTGCGCTCCTTGTCGCTTCTGGGAACCCACCCGGGATCGCCCTGGGCTGTTCAGGCCGAAAGCCATGTGCTGCGGGTGTTGTTCGACAAGGCCCATCTGTCGGCCGAAGAAAGCCTGCGTTTGATGCGGCCCCACACCTATGGGAAAAGCACGCCAGATCAGTTGTTCGAGGAAGACGCCTTGGTTCGCTTGGCCAACATGCCAACGACTCGGGATTACCAGGCGCAGCTCTACGGCCTCATCTATTGGTCGGTTTACCAACAACTGCCCAAAATCACGGCCTCCACTTTGGTGATGCATGGGCTGGAAGACTCGCTCATCCCCCCAGCCAACGGGCGGTTGATCGCCGATCGGATCCCTGGCGCCAAGCTCGTCGAGCTGCCCTCGGCCAGCCATTGGTTGATGACCGATGCCAACGAGGTGTGCATCAGCACGTTGAAGCAACATTTGAAAAGGAATCACCCATGAGCAACCAGCCAAAGCCCCAAATCTTGGGCAGTCTTGAAGGCCTGCGCGTGATCGATTTGTCACGGGTGTTGGGCGGGCCGTACTGCGGTCAAATCCTGGCCGATCATGGTGCCGACGTGCTCAAGATCGAACCTCCCCAAGGCGACGAGACGCGCACCTGGGGTCCCCCCTATGAAAACGGGGTGGCTTCTTACTACATCGGCCTCAATCGCAACAAACGCGGCATGCGCATGGACTTGACGCAGCCTGCCGAGCGCGAAAAGCTCTTGGGCCTGCTGGCCGACGCCGATGTGCTGCTCGAGAACTTCAAAACCGGCACCCTGGAGAAATGGGGACTGGGCCATGACACGCTCCACGCGCGCTTCCCGCGCTTGATTCACTGTCGTGTCAGCGGCTACGGCGCCGATGGCCCCTTGGGTGGCTTGCCCGGTTACGACGCCGCCATCCAAGCCCTGAGCGGCATCATGAGCGTCAACGGCGAGGCGGGCGGCCAACCGCTGCGGGTGGGCCTGCCGGTGGTCGACATGGTGACCGGTCTGAATGCCGCGCTTGGCGTGTTGATGGCGCTGCAAGAACGTCAGCGCAGCGGATTGGGGCAATTTGTCGAATCCAGCCTGTACGACAGTGGTCTGTCTTTGTTGCACCCGCACGCGGCCAACTGGTTTGGCGATGGGCGCATTCCGGGGCTGACGGGCAATGCCCACCCCAACATCTACCCTTACGACGCCTTTCCCACCGCGACCGAACCGATTTTTTTGGCTGTCGGCAACAACCGCCAGTTTGAGCAGTTGTGCGGCGTGCTGGGTGAACCCGCTTTGGCGCAAGACGATCGCTTCAACAGTGCTGGCGGCCGTTCGGTGAACCGCGTCAGTCTGCGCGAGAACCTGTGCCGGTTGCTGGCCACGCAGGCTTGCGAACCATTGGTTCGGCAGCTCAGCGACCAAGGGGTGCCTTGCGCGCCCATCCTGAGCGTGCCACAAGCGCTGCAACACCCGCACACCGAGCACCGGGGCATGGTGGTCAGACTGCCCGGTTATCGGGGCCTGGGTTCACCCATCAAACTCAGTCGCACCCCAGCCACCTATCGCATGCCCCCACCGGGTGATTGCTGAATCACCCAAGCCCGCGAACCTGTTTCCCCCTGTCCCTTCAATCATTCATTCGCTCAAGGAGTTTTTCATGAAGTTCACTCAGTTGCTCAAAAAACTATTGGTCCTTGGTTGTGCCATGGGCCTGTATGCGGCCCATGCGCAAAACTATCCCAACAAGACCATCAGCCTCATCGTGCCCTACCCGGCAGGTGGTCCTTCCGACTTTTTCGCCCGCAAAGTTCAACCCGATGCGGCAGCCAGACTGGGGCAAACCATGATCGTGGAAAACCTGGGGGGTGCCGGGGGTTCCATTGGCTTGTCCAAGCTCATGGGCGTGCCTGCCGACGGCTACACCCTGGCCCTGGCCAGCCCCATGGAATTGGTGCTCGCCCCCATGGCGATTCAGGGTGTGAAGTACAAATCAGAAGACTTCAAAATGGTGGCGCAGTTCACGACCACCAACACGATCTTGGCGGTCCGCAACAATTTGGGCGTCAAAACGGTCGATGAATTGATCGCACTGGCCCGAAAGAACCCCAACCAACCGCTGAGCTACGGCAGCGTGGGCCCTGGCTCTTTGTACCACCTGATCGGTGAAAAATTTTCTCAACTCACCAAAATCAACACGCTGCACGTCCCCTACAAGGGCATTGCCCCCCTGTTGGGCGACTTGATGGGTGGGCAGATCGACATGGCTTTCCTGCCGATGGCTGGCTCCATTCCTGCCACCATCATGGACGGCAAGATCCAAGGCCTGGCCGTGACCGCCAAGACGCCGCACCCGCTGTTCAAACAATACCCTGGCATGGCCGCGATGAAAGGCTTAGAGGGCATGGACTTTGACATTTGGTCCGGCATCTTGGTTCACAGGAACACGCCAGAAGATGTGGTCATGGCCCTGAACAAAGCCTTTTATGCATCGGCCGAAGCCCCTGAAACGCGCAAAGCCCTGGAATCCAGCGGGAACGTGGTGCTGGCCACGCGCACGCCTGCAGAACTGGCACGCATCTATCAAGGCGAAATCGAGCGCTACCGCGCGATTGCCAAATCGATCAATTTGCAACCCCAGTGATGGGTCATCCAGGATCTCACATGAGCCTTGTTCACGAACGAACTTCACCTGATCTTTTGGCGGCCCTGCAGTCGCAGGCCGCTGAATTCATCGACGTGCGACGAGACATTCATCGTCACCCGGAGATGGGTTACAAAGAGCATCGAACCAGCGATCTGGTGGCCGAGCGCCTGCAACAGCTGGGTTATCGGGTCACCCGAGGTTTGGGCGGCACCGGCGTGGTCGGTCAGCTGCGCCGAGGCCAAGGCGAAAAAAAGCTGGGCCTGCGAGCCGACATGGATGCCCTGCCCATCTTGGAAGAGACGGGATTGTCTTACGCGAGCTGCAAGCCGGGCATCATGCACGCCTGTGGTCATGACGGACACACCGCGATGTTGCTGGCAGCGGCCAAGCACATCGCGCAACATGTTCAGTTCTCAGGCACGCTCAACCTGATCTTTCAACCTGCCGAAGAGGGGTTGGCAGGCGCGCAAAAGATGTTGGAGGACGGCCTCTTGCAGCAGTTTCCATGCGATGCGGTCTTTGCCATGCACAACATGCCAGGTCTGCCGCAAGGGCACTTGATGTTTCGCGAAGGGCCCATGATGGCGTCTTCGGATTACGTCACCATCACCCTCATTGGCAAGGGCGGACATGGCGCCATGCCCCACCTGGCGGCCGATCCCCTGGTGGCGGGGGCTGCCATCGTCTTGGGCTTGCAAACCATCGTGTCGCGCAACGTCGATCCGCTGGAGAGTGCCGTCATCACCGTGGGTGCCTTTCTGTCCGGCTCGGTCAACAACGTGATCCCCCAACAAGCCGTCCTGAGCTTGAGCGTGCGTGCGCTCAGCCCCTCCGTTCGCGAGTCGCTTCAGGTGCGGATCACCGAACTGGCCCAGGCCCAGGCCCAAAGCTACGGGGTCAGCGCGCAGGTGGATTACCAGCGCGGCTATCCCGTCTTGGTGAACCACGCCAGCGAAACGGACTTCGCACGCCAAGTGGCGCACGAATTGGTGGGCGCCGCGCGCGTCACCCATCAAGGCAAGCCACTGACCGGCAGTGAGGACTTTGCCTTTATCCTGGAGCAAGTGCCCGGTTCCTACCTGCTGATCGGCAACGGAAGTGGCGAGGGCGATGGGCACGGTGCCTGCATGGTGCACAACCCGGCTTATGACTTCAACGACGACAACATCGCCGTGGGTTCGGCCTATTGGTCTTTGTTGGTGGAGCGGTTCCTTCGGGATTAAGGTCCGAGGAACGGGTGTTCACGATGTGATCGGTACAAACTGTCAACAGTGTCTCCGGGTTGTACCGAAAGCCTCACGCTCCCACTTCCAGAACTGCACCTCGGCGCCATTGGACAGAAAGACGTAGGGCACGCCGATTTGCAGGGCGTAGTTCTTGGCCTGGGTGGCGGCATCGACGGGATTCACTGAGAAGCGCTTGGCCTCGATCACGGCCAGGGCACGGCCATGGCGGTCGCACAGCACGTAGTCCGCGCGCTTGCCATCAGGCATAACCACCTCGAAGCGGACGGCGTTGGTGTCTTGCGTGTTCCAGCCTTGCGCGGCCAGAAGCGCGTCGATTTTGACGCGGGCGAATGCTTCATTGCTTGTTGCCATGAACTTGTCCCCCTAACTCTTCGGCTCCAAACGGTTGTTCGACTCTTCATCTTTGAAGTGAGGCGACGGTATTCATTGACCCCTCAGGCGAAAAGAAATTTAATGATTCTAATTTCAATCATTAAAATAATTCTATAGAATTAATTGCCGATTTGACGATTTTGGAGACGAACTGTCAAAAGAACATCCTTGTATGGGTCAAGCCCGATATCTGATCAGCCTTCATCCCCCTGCGACACGCCGCCCCTTCGGGTTGACAGTTGAGGGCGTGCCTGATATCTTAAAGATATATACATATTGAGGATCTACCCATGAAAACTGCAACAGCCCAGATCGCCTTTCGTTACCGTCCGCAGGACAGCGCAACAGGCGTGACCCGTACAACAGCGAAGCGCCTGGCTGAGGTTTTGGGCGTTGATGAAACGCAGGTCATTCATTTGGCTCTGCACGAGCTGGCCACCAAATTTTTGCCTCAATACGAGGCCGATGACGGCGCTCTGACCAAAGCCCAGTTCCGTCAGGTTAAAAGATCAGCTCCAAAGGCCAAGGGCGGTACCGTTCGCAGCAGTCTTTTTGAGTTGGAAAACACCTGATGCGCTGGTGGCCAGAACCAACGGCTGGCGAAATCGTCTGGTGCCACTTTCCTGACAACATTCACCCTAAGCCCAAACCACGCCCGGGCCTGATTGTTTCGACCCAAGAAGACGACGAGGGTATGATTTTCGTGAGCGTGGCATACGGCACCAGCCAAAAGACGGATCACCTGTATAGCGGTGAATTTCGCATCGCCAAGCGTGAGCATCCGGCCGCCTACACCAGCGCTGGACTGAGTTACGACACCAAGTTCGACTTGAGAAACGTACTTGAGCTTCCGTTCAACGACGCCTATTTCTCGATTCCACCCCATACGCCGCATGGCCAAATTCCAAAGTTAGGAATGCTGCATCCGAGCATGGTCAGGATGGCCGCCACCGCCTTCGCAGCAGCGAGCAAATAGGCTCTGAGTTAGCCCCCTGATTCACAGGAGACGGTCTAAAACCTAAAAAGAGTCGTGGGGTGACCGCAACCACGACTCTCAATACAGCGGACAGCATCCGGTCAACCATAGTTCTATAGCTCCTCCCTCGACTTGGCAGTCCTTAGCACAGTCGAACTAGTGCGCACCACCTCTGCGACACTTCCACTGCCGGTCAACGCTGCTATTTCAGGAAATCAATAAAGAACCGTTAAGGAACTGAATAAAGAACTTTGGCGATATCTCCAGTTCTTTAATCCCTGGCTGACCCGTCCAATTCCCCTCTCAACTCTCCTAGCTTGCCTTTTTGTCAGAAAATCTAGTAAACTTCTGACAAACAAAGCCTGATCATGAGCCAACTCGCCCAATCCATCCTCTCGCAAGCGCAGTCCCTCCCCGAGGGAGGGTTGCTTTCGCCCAAGGAGTTCCTGCACATGGGCTCTCGGGCGGCGATTGATCAGACCCTCTCTCGCCTGGCACGTGAAGGAAAGCTGCTCAGGGTGGGCCGAGGCGCCTACTCTCTGCCAATTCAGGGGCGCTTTGGTGTGCGTCCACCCTCGACCGAATCCGTGGTGGAAGCAATCGAGTCCACGAGCGGAGAGACCGTGGTGGCCAGCGGAGCAGCCGAAGCCAATGCACTAGGGCTGACCACACAGGTCCCCACACGTGAGGTCTACCTGACATCTGGCCCCTCGCGGCGATTGAAACTGGGGAATCGGGAAGTTGAGCTCAAGCACGGAAACCGGTGGCAAATGCTGCTGGGCAAGCGCCCAGCGGGCAAAGCCATTCGTGCGCTCATTTGGCTTGGGCCCGAACAGGCGCCCAAGGTTCTGCAAGTCCTCAGGAGCAAACTGCCCAGTCAGGAATGGGAAGCCATGCGCCAGGCTCGAGCGGGACTGCCAAGCTGGATGGCAAAAGCAGTAAGCGAGGTGGCCATTGGCTGATTCATGGTTCACTCTCAGCCGCGAAGACCAAGCTGAAGCACTCGAAGTGGCTGCTGCTCAGACCGGGCGCCCTCCGCATCTTCTGGAAAAAGACATCTGGGTGGTATGGACCTTGTCTGCCATCTACGAATCAGCCCTTGCGGAAAAACTGACCTTCAAAGGTGGCACGTCTCTGTCCAAGGTCTACAAGATCATTGACCGCTTCTCGGAAGACATCGACCTGACCTACGACATCCGCGAAGTGGTTCCGGACCTGCTGCGCGACGGTAATCCGATCCCGGCTTCAGCGAGTCAAGCCAAAAAGATCACAGACCGGGTTCGCGATCGTTTGCCGCAGTGGATTGAGGGCGAAGTGCTTCCGATCCTTCTATCGACCCTGCAGCGTGATGGAGTGCAGGCCAGCTTGTCACTTGCTGGCAATGAAAGAGAAAAGCTGATCTTGGCCTACGAGCCCATCAAGGTGGGCACTGGTTATGCGGCATCCACCATTCAGCTGGAGTTTGGTGGCAGAGCCACGGGCGAACCTCACCAACGACACGCCGTCGCATGCGACATGGCACCGGTAATTAATGGGATCGTGTTCCCAACGGCTCAACCCTTGGTGATGGCCGCTGAACGCACTTTCTGGGAAAAGGCCACGGCCGCGCACGTGTACTGCCGACAAGGTCGTCTGCGCGGTGAGCGCTATTCACGGCACTGGTATGACCTGGCCGCAATGGCCAATTCGGGACATGCTCAGACAGCGATCGATGACCTTGAACTTGCTCGCGCAGTGGCGGAACACAAGTCCATGTTTTTTGCTGAAAAAGATGCCCAGAGGAATTGGATCGACTACAAGGCAGTCGTCAGCACCGAAATTCAGATCATCCCCGAGGGCGGGGCGCTCGAGGCACTCGAAAGAGACTACGCCACCATGCTGGAAGATGGGTTACTGTCCACTCATCGACCAAGCTTCTCTGAGATCATCACCGCATGCATCGAGGTGCAAAGTCGCATCAACAGATAAATTGGAGCAAAGCGGGTGTGTATAGGCCGTTCGGGATGGGGCTGTATGAAAGACCGTCAATTGTGCCTTTGCCCAGAAAAGTATAAAAGTAATGACCTCTATACTTTCATGCATGACTTCAAGACCAATTATTCTGTAACCTATTGATAATATTAAATAATTTGGTAGGGCGTGCAGGGCTCGAACCTGCGACCAAGGGATTATGAGTCCCCTGCTCTAACCAACTGAGCTAACGCCCCGACCGACCCGTATTATGGCGCAGGGCAGGGGGCGAGGCCCCCCTGGCAGGGCTTATTTCAGGTCACCCGCCAAGCTACTGAGCGTGTCGGCGGCGATGTCGCAGTGATAGGGGTAGTTGGTGTGGTCACACCCCAGTTTGACATTGGCGCCAGCTTTGATGGCGGCGACCATGGCGGGGTTGAATTCGAAACGCACGAAGTGCACCGACGAGGTCTTTTCGTCGTTTTCGCGGTCCAGGTCTTCGTCGGCAATGGCGTACACGCGCGCGTGGCCCTCGACCTCGACAAACACCCGATCTTCGACCCCGATCAGGCGGGCCAGTTCACGACGGCGCTCGTTCACATCCGGGTACTCGATGAGCATCGTGGCTTTCCAGTTGCTGCCGGTTGGCACCAACGGCGCATAAGCATCGATCTCGGACTGGATGCCTTCTTCCTCAAAAATCTTTTCGATTCTCAGCATCTCTTGGATCTGATAGCGGATCGTCAACTCGCTCTCGAACTGCAGCGTCATGTGCTCACCCAGGGGCACGCTGCGCATTTTGCGGTGCGCGATGACTTCGGCTTTGTGTTCTTTGCGGTACTTGTGATACGCCTCGAGGGTCATGAGGCTGTCGGGGGTGATGTGACCAGTGATTTGCATCATGTGTGACTCCGGATTACTTCAGGCCATAGGCCTTGCGCACCAGGGTGAGCGGGTGGTTGAGTTCGGGGACCGGCAGGCCTTGGGCCTCAAAGCCCTGGGCCAGGTGGTGACCGCCCAACGGGCAGTCTGAGCTGATGTGGTCGGGCTTGGAGCCATCTTTCATCGTGGCCATGGCCTTGACGACCGGTTTGCCGATCTTCATGGCCTGGTCGTGGAAGCCCTTTTTCACGCCAAAGGTGCCGGCATGACCCGAGCAACGCTCGATCGTGTTGATCGTGGTCTCGGGGATCATCTTGAGCATTTCCTCGGTCTTGCGGCCGATGTTCTGCACCCGACCATGGCAGGGAATCTGGTAGCTGACGTTGCCCAGCGATTGCGGGAACTCGGTCTTGAGCAGGCCATCGCGCTTGCGCGCCATCAGGTACTCAAACGGATCCCACATGGCTTCTTTGACCGCTTGAACCTCGGCATCTTCGGGGTACATCAACGGCAACTCTTGCTTGAACATCAGGGTGCAACTGGGCACCGCGCTCAAGATGGCATAACCTTCGCGGGCGTATTTGGCCAGCACGAGGATGTTGGCTTGCTTGTTGGCATCGACCGATTGCAGGTCGCCCAATTCCAGTTTGGGCATGCCGCAACACTTTTCTTTGCTGACCAACTCATAGGGGATCTGGTTGTGGTCCAGGATCTTGAGCAGGTCCATGCCGATGCCCGGCTCGTTGTAATTGATGTAGCAGGTCGAGTAGATGGCCACTTTGCCTGGGGTGCGCTCGCCAGCCACGACTTGGGTGGCCTGCGCCTTGGGTGCGGTCGAGCGGAATTTTTTGGTGGCCAGTGAAGGCAACCAGGCGCGATGGTCCACGCCCAGGGTGGACTCCATCACGCTGCGCGCGGCCTGGGTCTTGTTGATGGCGTTGACCGCTTGCACGACGATCGGAATACCGGCAAACGAGCCATGCGTGTCGGTCGAGGCCAAGAACTTTTCGCCCGCGCTGACTTCGCCCTTTTGGAACTTGATCGCCTTGGCGCGCAACATGGTGTGCGGAAAGTCCAGGTTCCACTCATGCGGGGGCACGTAGGGGCACTTGGTCAGATAGCACAGGTCGCACAAATAGCACTGATCGAC
>JACCDX011155114.1_pt1 | contig 21362 bp, 18 predicted proteins | sample 7449681 | NCBI WGS metagenome assembly JACCDX01 (sample SAMN15323450, study PRJNA562643) | freshwater metagenome | isolation source: river surface water | place: USA:Blue River Watershed | collected 2017-08-18
AGACCTGGAACTGGCTTGCCGTCGAATACCCGGAAAATCCCGATGCCGCCCTGGTGCACTACACGCTGGGTACGCCTTGCTTCAGAGCCTTCAGCCAGACGTCGATGTCCGAACATTGGCATGCGGCGCATAGACGCAGCCAAGAAGGGTTTGATTAATATGTCGCCAAAGTGTGCAGTTGATCGTGTCCTTCATCGAGCAACTCGAAATCTGATTCAGATCATTAAGTCCGAGCAGATAACCTTTTAAGTAATGCTTCTAATGACCTGATGATATCAACTCGGTGATAGAGTTTTGTAGAGTCGGTTCTCAATTGTTCTTTCCGTAAAGAGTAGGCCTTTTTGTTCAATGATTCACGGCCGAGTCGAACTGCAATTTCAATGTAGTCGTCTGTGTTGTTTGCAATGGTGTCCGTATGTCCAATTTGTCTCAAAATGCCGGCAGCCAATCTCTGACGCAAAAATTCACCTTCTAAGGTAACCACAGGCAGTCCTTGATGAACAGCTTGCCAAGCTGTGGTGTAGCCAGAGAACCCAGGACAATCCAAAAAAACATCAGATGATTCAAGCAATGAGAAAAATTCCGCTTGTCTGAGAGATTTAAAGGTTTTGATATACAAATCAGGATCTAGACCGTTGGAAATGAAAGTGTAATTCAGTCTAGAAATGAAACCTTGGACCAATGCGACATCGCCTGTCCATTCAGCAAAAAGAAAAGTACATGCTTCAAAATGCTTTGCAATTTCTACAAAGACCAGATCATAGGCAGGATCAAGCTTGTAAACCTTATGGGGAATAAGGAAAAGTGGGCCGCACCTGCGAACGGTCATTAACAAAGAGTCGGGTAACGGTGCCTTTTCAGTATCATAAGGTTCAATGCAACAGCCTGTATCAGGCAGTGTATAAATTTTCTCTCGATAATGCTCTTGAGGGTTAGGACCTTCAAGCAATTCACCTGATATAAAAGCGTCGATGGTTGGAAGTCCGGTGGTGATTGGATGTCCCCAACTGGCGAGTTGAAGAGGTGCGAGCCGCTGGGTTGCCAAGGCTGCGCAAACGGGATCCATGCCCAATTCTGGGTACAGAATAATGTCTGGTTGATCAATTTGAATTGCATCAATCCAGCCCTCGATTTGATTGATTTCTGTAGCATCACGCCAAATTTGCACATGATTTCTTGCCCAGATTGTTTCCTTATCGGTAAGATTTCGAGTGGTGTGATAAAGGGCTAGATCGAATTGATTTAAGTCAATATTGTTAATGATGCCTTTAAGAACGACATCCCAAACAGAGTGTCTTCTGACATGAGCACTAATGATCAGTAGGCGTATTTTGGATCTCTTAGGAATATTAAATACATTTCGTGGATTTGAATTTACTGAAGATTTGACAAGTAAGTTGCCGTATTCAGATAAAGTTTCGCAATGATTTCCTTGTCTGTATGCCAGATAAAACGGCGTGGAGATCGCTGCGAAGTCACTTAATCTAATCTGTCTCGACGGGTTATGCTCAAACCAGGCTTCAAATTCTTTGATCGCTCTTTTGAAATTCGCATGCGCTTCATTTGCAATTTCAGAATTTTGTGGGACGATAGGTAGAGTAGCATTAATTTTTCTGAAACGAAAAATTGGATTTCTCTGGTCACTCAAAATAGCACAGTCAAAGCTTTGTATACCTTCGTCGGGACGCATTAATTCCATTAAAGTGTTGCCTCTATTAAAATGGGCTTCACAATAGTTTGGATTCAGTAGAATAGCTTTATCAAAATCTTTGAGTGCCTCTTCAAAGCGTTTGGCTTCATAAAGAACCATCCCTCGATTATTGAAGGCTTCGTAAAAGTCAGATTTTATGGTTATCGCTTGGCTGTGATGGAGGATTGCTTCATTGAGTCGCCCCAAATCTTTAAGTAAATTTCCAAGGTTGGTATGTGCTTGTGGAAAGCTTTGATCCATTTCAAGGGCTTTGCCATAACTTTTCAATGCCTCATCAGGTCGATTTAGCTTCACCAATGCCAACCCAAGATTCAAGTGGGCACCCACCAAGCCAGGGTTAAGTGAAGCTGATCTATCGTAGTCGCTACACGCTGCTTCCAATTTATTAAGCATCTGTAGAGCATTGCCGCGATTAAAAAAGGCTTGCGCAAAATCAGGGTTAATTGCAATCGCTTGATTGAAGCATTCGATAGCCTCAGACAGTTTGCCCCATTCAAGCAGTAGAACACCTTTATTGTTAAGAGTTTCTGGATGGTTCGGTCTGATTTCTAGGGATTGATTAATTGCGACTAAAGATTCATCCAAACGTTTTAACTCTTTGAGCGTCAGGCTCATATCCTGATGGGCGTCTGCGAAACCAGGGTACAGGGTAATGGCCTTTTCAAAGCTCTCTATGGCTTCATTGAACCGTCGTAAATCATGTAGAACAAGTCCTCGGTTGTGATGAGCCTCGACAAACTCAGGCTCTAAGGCGAGCGCCTTATCGAAACAATTCAATGCGCGAGTTGGTTCACTGAGCGCCCGATAAACCACGCCTAAACTGTTGTGGGCATCAGATTGCCTGGAGTTGACTTTGATTGCCGACTCCAGTTGGCGTACAGCTCTGGAAGGATCGTTCAGTTGAAATGCCAGAACACCTGACAACTGAAGCACATGAAAATTTTCTGGGTGATCTTTAATTAAAAATTCGCATATGTCATTTGATTCAGAAAAACGATTTTGTTGGAGAAGGAGGAGCGCTCGTTCGAACAAAGCCGAGGAACTTTCTCGCAAGTTTTGATCAGAGCGATTGGAAGTCGGTTCGAGTGAGTCAGAGGGAGAAGATTTATCTTGCATTTTGTGGATAAATCGTGATGCTTAAATCCGATCGACGAAATGTTTTTTTGCCTCTTGATTGGCTTTAGCGTGAGTTGGTCGGCGGCGTCATCGCCCCCATGAGTCGCTCAAACGCGACCCCCTGCTTGGGGCTGGCGTAGGGTTTGATCAGCGCCAGCATGCGGCGTGCCGCATCGACCATGGCGCGCGGGGCGTTGTCTTCTTCCAGGGCGCCGCGCGGGTTGAGCACGTAGGCGTAACTCAGACTCCAGGTGCACAGCAGCACCATCTGGTGGGCGGTGCTCTCGCGATCGGCATCGTTCATGCGGATGACCCCGCTGTGGGCCAGGTGGCTGAGCATGACCTGAAACGAGGTGTCTTTGTGTTGCAAGACGTCTTTCATTTCGGTTTCCAGACGGCGGTTGCGGCTGAGCAGGTCGTTGAGGTCGCGGTAGATGAACCGGTGCGCCCAAACCGTCTCCATCAGCTGATGGATGAAAAACCAGGCGTCATCGAGGTGGCTGACCTCCGGGGCTGACACCAGCAATTCGAGCAAGGCGGCCTTGTAGCGGGTGAAGAGCGCGTTGACCAACTCGTCCTTGGCAGGGTAGTGGTAATACAGGTTGCCCGGGCTGATGCCCAACTCGTTGGAGATCAGCGTGGTCGAGACGTTGGGCTCGCCAAACCGGTTGAAGAGGGAGAGCGTGACTTCCAGGATGCGCTCGGCGGTCCGGCGCGGCGCTTTTTTAGCCATTGCGGGCGTTCTTGGCCGATCGGGGTTTTTTGGCGGGGGCCGCCGTGCGCCCCTTGGCCTGAAGTTGCTGCTCCAGCGCAGCCACGCGCTCGGTCAAGTCTTGCCATTCTTGTGGGGTGGGCCAGCCCATGCGAGCCAAGGCTTGCAGGACGCGTTGTTCAAACAGCCCTTCGAGCGAATCCCAAGGGCTGGAAGGCGCGCCGCTCTTGGGCATCGTGGTTTTGCCTTGAGCCAGTTGCTGGGCCATGGCGCTCATCTTGGCCGTGGCGTCGGCGATTTTTTGCTCAGCGGTTTGCTGGGCCTGGCGCTGCATGTCCAGGCCATCCTGGAGCATTTTTTGCAGGGCTTCCGACCCCTTTTTCTGAGCTTGGGAAAACGCCCCAAGTCCGGCCAGCCAGATCTGGTGGGCGGTGTCGGCTTGGGCGTCGGGTGGGGTGGGGGCTGCTTTTTTGGGCATGGGTGAGCGTCTCCGTGGCCCCAATATACCCAACTGGGGCGGGTGGCTCAAGCCAAAGCGGGGGTGAGCCTGCAAAGAATTACAATGTTTTCAATCATGAAACCCCAGCACATCGCCATCATCATGGACGGCAACGGCCGTTGGGCCAAGAAGCGCATGCTGCCGCGAACGGTGGGGCATGTGAAAGGGGCCGCGACTGTGCGCAAGGTGGTTCAGGCTTGCGTGAACGCGGGGGTGGATCACCTGACGCTCTTTGCTTTCAGCACCGAAAACTGGCGCCGTCCGCCCGACGAGGTGAGCAAGCTCATGGACCTGTTCGTGCAGTACATGCAAAAAGAGTTGTTCGACCTGCAGGCGCAGGGCATTCGGTTGCGAGTCATCGGCGACCGCCGCCCCTTGGGCCCCGAGTTGTGCCAGTGGATCGATCGGGTCGAGGAAAAGACCCGTGGCAACCAGCGCTTTCATCTGACGGTGGCGCTCAACTATGGCGGGCAGTGGGACATTTTGCAGGCGGTTCAAAAGTGGCAACAGGCCCACCCGGGCGAGGCGCTCGATGCCTTGGCCCCCGCCGCGCTGTCCGAGCACCTGAGCACCGCAGGCCTGCCAGACCCTGACTTGCTCATCCGCACCGGCGGCGAGGCCCGGGTCAGCAATTTTTTGTTGTGGCAGATGGCCTACACCGAGATGTACTTCACCGACGTGCTGTGGCCCGACTTTTCCGAGTCGCATTTGCAAAAGGCCCTGCTCTGGTATGGCCAACGCGTGCGGCGTTTTGGCCGCACCGACGATCAGGTCGCCGAAGAAAACCCACAGTGGCTTGAACGTCCGGCTTGAAGGGGTAGATGCTAGAATGATTCAAAGTTGAAAACTTATTCAACTTTTTTTCGATTAATTTTTCTGACCTATTCCATGATGAAAAGAGAGATGTCCCACCACTTGCGGCGTGACGCGTCCCCCCAACCCTGTGTGGCCCTGATCGATCAGCGCTACTTGTCGTGGTTGCTGGGATCGACCCCCGAGTCGGAGCCCATCAACCGCTACGCCTTGTTTGGCGTGCTCTCGGGTGTGCTTGAGCAAGCGGGGGTTGCTGCGGATGTGCAGCGTGTGTACTGGTATTCCGATGTGCGCGACGATGCCTTGCCTCAAGGTCTGATTCACCGACAGGTGGCCGCCCGCGACAGCGATTCGGGCGCATCGGTTCGTGCCGCCATGACCGCCGACCTCAAGGCCCTGGCTGAGCGCAAGGCCTATCGTCACCTGGTCTTGGCCAGCGACGACCAACGTTTGTTGGCGGCGATCGACGACGCCCAATTGCATGGGGTGACCGTGCACATCCTGGCCGACGAGGCCGCTCGCAACCTGGAGGGTTTGCGCAAAGACGACCCCGAATGGGCGGATCTGCTCTCTCAGGCCGATACCCGCTTGCTGCTCAACGACCACGCCGTTCGCGACCTGACCCAACAACGCTTCGTCAAAGCCGGGCCGCGCCAGGCCCCGGCCGATGACATTGAAACCATCCGCCCCATCTTGACCGAGGTGGTGCAGGCGTGGTGGAACGATGAACCCGAGGATTTGCGTGAAGACTTGCGCGAGGAATTGCAGGTCAGCCGTGGCATTCCCCAGGAAGTGGATCGCCATTTGTTGCTGCGTGTGCGCAAGGCCTTGGACCGCACCCTGAGTTTTCACGAGAAAAAGCTGCTGCGCGACATGGTCCGTGGCACCGTGTTGGGCGAGGCCCCTCAGCCTGAGTTGCCGGTCGGCTGACCCTGGCCCCAGAGTTGACCGCCATGTCGCAGCGTTTCTCCCCCACATGCGTGCTGGTGACGGGCGGTGCCGGCTTCATCGGCAGCAATTTCGTCCATGTGGCGCTGCGTACCCACTCGACGGTGCGCGTCGTCAACCTGGACAATTTGACCTACGCGGGCAATCTGGCCAACCTGGCGGACCTGCAAGGCGACCCTCGACATGTTTTTGTGCGCGGCGACATCGCCGATCAGGCGTTGGTGCGTGATCTGCTGAACCACCACCAACCGCAAGCCCTGATTCACTTTGCTGCCGAGTCCCACGTCGATCGGTCCATTCATGGGCCAGCCGATTTTTTGCGCACCAATGTGCAGGGCACGTTCAACTTGCTCGAATGCGCGCGCGCTCACATGCAGGCCCACCCCCAAGCCCCCTTTCGGTATGTGCAGGTCAGCACGGACGAGGTGTACGGCAGCTTGCAGCCCGATGCGGCGCCCTTTGCGGAAACCCACCGCTTTGAGCCCAACAGCCCCTACTCGGCAACCAAGGCGGCGGCCGATCATCTGGCGCGAGCCTGGCACCACACCTATGGCCTGCCGGTGCTCACCACCAATTGCTCGAACAATTACGGCCCCTGCCATTTCCCTGAAAAACTCATCCCACTCGTCATCCATCGGGCGTTGCAGGGCGAGCCGTTGCCGATTTATGGCGATGGCCTGCAGGTGCGTGACTGGCTCTATGTCGAGGACCACTGCCGGGCGATTTGGCGCGTGTTGGAGGAGGGGCGCTTGGGCGAGACCTACAACATCGGGGGCTGGAACGAGAAAACCAACCTGGACGTGGTGCGCACCTTGTGTGCCACCCTTGATGAGTTGCGGCCGCGTACCGATGGTCAACCCTATGCCCGTCAGATGACCTTTGTCGCCGACCGACCCGGGCATGACCGCCGCTATGCGATCGATGCCCGCAAGATCGAGCGTGAATTGGGCTGGCGGCCACAAGAAACCTTTGAGACCGGCATCCGCAAAACCGTGCAGTGGTACCTGGACCACCCGGACTGGGTGGCGGGTGTCACCAGTGGTGCATACCGCGATTGGGTTCACCGCCAGTATGGCTGAGACCAGCGCGATCCCCGTGGCCCTGGTGCTGGGGGCCACCGGACAGCTGGGGCGCGAACTCCAACTCGCCGTCGAGCACGGTCTAGCCAGTGGTCTGGCGCGGCAATGGCACTTCATCGATCGGCACCGCGTCGACCTGAGCGATCCTGTACAGATCAGGCAACTGTTGGATGATGTGCGTCCAGGCCTGATCGTGAACGCGGCGGCCTACACGGCGGTGGATCGGGCCGAGTCCGAGCCCGACCTGGCCCGGCGCGTGAATGTCGACGCGGTGACCGAGCTGGCGCGCCATGCCGGACACCGCGCTGCCGTCCTGGTTCATTTTTCGACCGATTACGTGTTTGACGGTCGCCTGGACCGACCCTACCGAGAAACCGATGTGCCCCATCCGCAGAGCGTTTATGGTCACACCAAATGGCTCGGCGAGCAGGCCGTGCAGGGCTTGGCCCCTCGGCATTTGCTGATCCGCACCAGTTGGGTGTTTGGCCGACAAGGCGGTAATTTTTTAAAAACCATGTTGCGCTTGGCGCAGGAGCGCGACGAACTCAAGGTCGTGGCCGATCAGTGGGGCACGCCCACCTCGGCCCGAATGCTGGCGGCGCAAAGCCTGCGGATGTGTCAACTGGCGGTGCAGGCCGAGTCCCGGGGACTGGCGCCGGGCTGGGGGCTGTATCACCTGACTTGCGCCGGTCACACCCATTGGCACGCCTATGCCCAGCATGTGCTCGCACGCGCCGCTCAGTGGGGGGCGGTGCTGCGCGTGCGCGCCGACCAGGTGCAGGCCATCGCCACGGACGATTACCCGACGCCGGCACGGCGGCCTTTGAATTCCAAGTTGGATGGCACCCTTTGGGCGCAAACCTGGCGATGCGAGCGCCCCACTTGGCAGGACGAGGTGGACGCGGTGCTGGCCGATGTGCTGCTCGATCAGGGGGTCTTGACGCCCGCCATGCGGGCCAAGATCACCTCGGTGCGATCCGCCCAATAGGGCGAGTCGGGATGCTGCTCAAACCATTTGGGGCGTGGCAACATCACGGCCAATCGGGCGGCCTCCCATTCGGTCAGCTCTGACGCGTTTTTCCGAAAGTAATGGCGTGCCGCCGCCTGAGCGCCGAACACGCCCTGGCCCCATTCGACGTGGTTGAGGTAAATCTCCAGGATGCGGCGCTTGCTCAGCAGAGTCTCCAGCATCAGAGTCAGCACAAACTCCTGGCCTTTGCGCAACCAGGTGCGCTCACCCGATAGAAACAGGTTTTTGGCCAACTGCTGGGTGATGGTGGAGCCGCCGACCAGGCGGGCTTGTTTGCCCTGTCGCTGCGCGTGCGACTGTGCGCGCTCGTTGCGTTGCCAGGCTTTTTCCAAGGCCGACCACTGCACGCCCTGGTGCTGCAAGAACAAATCGTCTTCGGAGACGATGACCGCCCGTTGCAGGTGCACCGACATGCGATCCAGATCCACCCACTGCTGTTGCCAGCGCGGGACAAGGCCGTTGTCGGAGAGACGAGCCATTTCGGTGCGTTCGAAAGCGGTTGAAGCGGGGTCGATCACGATCAGGCTGGCGATGCGGATCAGAAAAACCAGTTGCAAGCCCAGGGCGAGCCACAGCAGGCCGCGCAACAGGGGCCAGAGCCAGCGTTGGCGCCAAGTCTGGGTGCTCATGGGCGTTGCCGCCCCGGTGAGGTTGGGTCGATGGACTGGGTCTGCAGACCCGATTCGGCGCTGAAGGTGAAGCGCACCACCCAGGCCAGCTGGTCGGCCTCTTGCTTCATGGCGGGGGTGAAGGGGCCAAAGGGGGCGCTGCTGCTGGCGATGCTGCGCGCGCGCCGGTCGAGCTCGCTTTGTCCCGAGGGACCCACCAACTCGGTCGACACCATGCGACCTGTGGCGTCCACCGTCAGGATCAGCGTGAGCTCACCATACAGCCGTCGGCCTTGGTGGACCGGGAAGTGCCGAGTGCCCTGGGCTTCGATCTTGCGACGCAGGCGGTCGTAATACTCGGCATAGACCACCTCGCGGGTCGAGGGACCCAGGTAGCGCGTGCGGGGGCGGGCGTTTTCCAGCTGGATGCGTTGTTCGATTTCGGCCAGCAGGCGTTGCTCGGCTGGGGTGGCTCGGGTCATCTGGCGTTTGATTTGACTGAGCATGAGTTGCTGTTGCCGTTCCAGCTGTCCGAGTTGCTCGTTGAGCGCCTGCGCCGTCGACTCGGCCCCGACCTGCGTCTGTTGGGGGCGTGGCGAGCGGGCGCGTCCCCGCTCGGCGTCACCACCGCCGCCTGAATGCGTTTGCGCCAAGGCCTGTGGTGCAGGGGGCGCGTCGGTCGGCTTGGCACGGCGCGCGTTGAGCAAGACAATTTCCAACGCGGGGGCGGTCACTGCGGTGGGGGTGGCGCTGGGGATGCTCAAGGGAATGGACAGCAAGAGCGCATGAGCGCCCAGTGACAGCAGCCAGGCCGCCGTCCAACGGTCAAGTCGGATCGGTCCCATGGGCTGGGGGCGATGCCTGGGCCCCATCGTCCAGGTCCATCTGAACGTGCAGGGGACCCGAGGCATCCAAGTCCTCTTCGCTGTCATCGACCGCGGTGTTCGCGTCGGCATTCAAGTGCTGGGTGACGGTGGCGTTCACGTCGAGGGCGATGTCGTCAATCTCCCCCAACTGCAAGCGGACCCGCTGGCCGCGCTCCAGGCCCGGTGCGGTCACGGTCAGGACCAAGGGCAGCGCATCGGCGCGCACCACGGCGGGTTGATCGGGCCAGGCTTTGATGACCGTCGCGTCCAGGGTGTGGGTGGCCTGCTGGCGCAGGTGCAGCAGCGTCCAGAAACGCTCCATTTGGGCTTGATGGGTGTTGTAAGCCGCGTAGGCGGTCTCGAAGGTCGAAATCACGGCCATCAACTCAGCGCTCTTGGGCTGGAAGGGGGCGACCAGCGCCGCCGTGGCGCCGTGTCGGGCACAGGCGATGATCTGCCATTGGTTGACCAAATCGGTGTAGCGCCGCAAGGGCGACGTGCTCCAGGCGTAGCAAGGCACGCCAATGCCGGCGTGGGGCAGGGCCTTGGTGCCCATGCGCACCTTGATGCCTGGGGCCAAGCTGGCCTGGCTGCGATAAATGGCGGGCACGCCCAGCGAGGCCATCCAGGTGCCCCAGGTGCTGTTGGCCAAGATCATGGCTTCGGCCACCATCAGGTCCAATGGGGCGCCGCGTCGGCGCACCGAGATCTCGACGCGCTCCAGGCCCGTGGGGGCCTCGGACCCTTTGTCGAGCAGGCGGAAGGTGTAGTCGGGTCGGTTGAAGGTCTCGGGCTTGCCGCGCACCTGCTCGCGCGCCTGCTTGAGGTGCGTGGCCAGCCGAAACAGCCAAGCCAGCGAGGCACGCGGCATGGCGGGCTCGGGGCTGGACCCTTGCCACGGGACGGTGGGGTCGAGCAACCATTCGGGCGTGACGCCAGCGTCGAGTTGATCGTGACGCAAGTTGGCGGCGATCGGCACGCGCTCGATGCGGGTCTGGTGGTCGATCAGGCGCAGGTCGGCTTCGTTGAAGCGCACATACAGCGACACCGCCGGGCAAGCTTGACCTTCGGTCAGGGTGTAGCGTTGCACCACGGCGTCGGGCAACATGGTGATCTTGTGGCCTGGCATGTAGACCGTGGACAGGCGCGCTCGGCCCACCTGATCGATGGGGTCGCCCGGCTGGAGGGCCAGGCCCGGTGCGGCGATGTGGATGCCCAGGGTGACCGTGCCCGAGCCCAGGCCTTGCACCGAGAGCGCGTCGTCGATTTCGGTCGTCTCGGAGTCGTCGATCGAAAAAGCCTGCACCTCGGCCAAGGGCAAGTCCCCATCCACCCCTGGCGCGTCCAGGCGAGGAAAGTCGGTGCCTTTGGGAAAGTGCTCAAACAAAAACCGCTGCCAGTGGAACTGGTAGGCCGAGCCTATGGCTTGCGCCTGACGCAACAGCACCAGGGGTGGCAGTTGTGCCGCCCGTGCGGCTTGGGCCACCGCCTTGTACTCGGCCGAGTTTTTATCGGGCTTGAACAGCACCCGGTAAATTTGGCTTCGCACCGGCTCGGGGCATCGCCCCTCGGTCAAATCCGTGGCCCATTGGTTGATCTGGGCTTGGACCTGCTTCTTTTTTTCGATCGCCTGCAGAGCCTGCTTGAGCACATCGGCATCGGCTTTGCGAAACCGACCTTTGCCAGCGCGGCGAAAGTAGTGTGGCGCCTCGTGCAGGCGCAACAGCATGGCGGCTTGCTCGGTCAGGTTGACCTGGTCGCCGAAATAATCTCGCGCCAGATCGGCGAAGCCAAATTCGTCGGGTGGGGCACATTCCCAGGCCAGGTCGAGGTCGATTTCGGGGCACAACGCTTGCGCTTGCGTCAACAATTGGGTGGGCGCGGGTTTTTCAAAGCGCAGGACCATGTTTTGGTGTTTGGCCTTGATCCGTTTGCCGGAGTCGAGCTCGATCTGGGCCGAGGCATCGGACTCGGACAAGATGCGCCCCCCCAGAAATTTACCAGCTTCTTCAAAAATGACGTGCATCTAGGGCCTGTTCAGACGGGTGTTCAAGGTGTTCCTTTCGGGTTGCGGCCAAAAGGCCCTGACATTGTCCCATGCGGGGATAATAGCGGCATGCCAGTGGTCATCGAACGCCCCACCCTTGCGTCGCGCTTTTTTTACCTCTTGCGCGGCTTTGACCTGCCTTTGTTGATCGCCGTCGCCTTGTTGGCACTGATCGGTTTGGTCACGATGTATTCCTCCGGCTTTGCCAACGGCGAACGTTTTTGGGACCAGTCCCGCAATTTGTTGATCGCCACCGTGGTCATGCTGGTGGTGGCTCAGGTGCCGCCGCAAAGGCTGATGAACCTGGCGGTGCCGGTCTATGTCGTGGGGGTGCTGCTGTTGCTGGCCGTGGCCCTGTTTGGCATCACCAAAAAGGGGGCCACCCGCTGGATCAACCTGGGGGTGGTGATTCAGCCCAGCGAATTGCTCAAAATTGGTGTTCCGCTCATGCTCGCCTGGTGGTTCCAGCGCCGCGAGGGTCAGCTGCGACCGTTGGACTTTGCCCTGGCGACGCTCATTTTGGCGATTCCCGTCGGGCTGATCATCAAGCAACCCGATTTGGGCACCGCCTTGCTGGTGCTCAGCGCCGGTTTGTACGTGATTTTCTTTGCTGGTCTGAGCTGGCGCTGGATCATCCCGCCGCTGGCGCTGGCGGGCGTTGGGGTGGTGTTGCTGGTCTGGTTCGAGCCCCAGCTGTGTGCCGATGGGGTGCGCTGGCCGATGCTGCACAACTACCAGCAGCAGCGGGTTTGCACCTTGTTGGACCCCACGCGCGACCCCTTGGGCAAGGGCTTTCACATTTTGCAGGGGCTGATCGCCATCGGCTCGGGGGGCATCACCGGCAAGGGCTTTATGCAGGGCACGCAAACCCACCTCGATTTCATCCCTGAGCGCACCACCGATTTCATCTTTGCGGCCTACAGCGAGGAATTTGGCTTGCTGGGCACGGTGTTTCTGTGCGGGGTGTTTTTCTTTTTGGTGGCCCGTGGCCTGACGATTGCGATGGACGGGGCGACGCTGTTCGCCCGATTGCTGGGGGGTAGCCTGAGCATGATTTTCTTCACCTACGCCTTCGTCAACATGGGCATGGTCACGGGCATGTTGCCGGTGGTGGGGGTGCCGTTGCCCTTCATCAGCTATGGTGGCACGGCCATGCTGACGCTGGGCATTGCCCTGGGCATCTTGATGTCGATCTCGCGCGCCAAACAGCTGGTGCAGTCCTGAGCCTGTCGCTGGGCGCAGCGGTCCTTCAGGCCCGCACAAAAGCCGTGACCAGGGGCTGGTCACCGAGCTGACGGCTGGCGTGGCCATGCCACGCGGGGTCAAACGTCGCGCCTTCGGGCAGCACATCGTTGGAGAAGAAATGCTGTCCAGGCCCAAACACCCGGCAGGTCCCGTCCTGCAAGCGGATCTCCATCTGGCCTTGCAAAATGAACACCCATTGGGGCGTGGTGGTGACGTGAAACTCGCTCTTGAACCCCACGGGGCTCTCGCGCAGCTGCAATCCGCCACTGCCCATCAGGGCCGACAAGCGCGATTGCGGCGTGCCCTGGTCCAGGGCGATGGTGTCGGTCTTGAAACGGGCGCGGCCGTCGGCGTCGGTGTACAGAATGGTTTGGGTGAAAGCGCTCATGCGGGTCATTCCAGGGGGGCTGCCCCGATGCGGGGCATTCGCACCGATAATAGTGGTTTTTGCCTCTGGATCTACACCATGAGCCGCAAGGTCTACATCAAAACGTTTGGCTGTCAGATGAACGAGTACGACTCGGACAAGATGGCCGATGTCCTGGGTGCCGCCCAGGGCTATGAAACCACCGACGACCCCGAACAGGCCGATTTGATCCTGTTCAACACCTGCTCGGTGCGCGAAAAAGCGCAGGAAAAGGTGTTCTCCGACCTGGGTCGGGTCAAACACCTCAAGCAGCGCGGCGTCAAGATCGCCGTGGGCGGCTGCGTCGCCAGCCAGGAGGGGGCCGCCATCATCGAGCGCGCCCCTTATGTCGATGTGGTGTTTGGACCGCAAACCCTGCACCGCCTGCCCGAATTGCTGGACCAGCGCGAGCGGCACCAGCGGCCACAGGTCGACATCAGTTTTCCCGAGATCGAGAAATTCGATCACCTGCCCCCCGCACGCGTTGAAGGGGCCAGCGCCTTTGTCAGCATCATGGAGGGCTGCTCCAAGTACTGCTCGTATTGCGTCGTGCCCTACACGCGGGGTGAAGAGGTCAGCCGTCCGCTCGACGACGTGCTGACCGAAGTGGCCGGCCTGGCGGCCCAGGGGGTCAAGGAAATCACCCTGCTGGGTCAAAACGTCAACGCCTACCGCGGCGCCATGGGGGGCACGGCCGAGATCGCCGACTTTGCCCTCTTGCTCGAATACGTGGCCGACATCCCAGGCGTCGCGCGCATCCGCTACACGACCAGCCACCCCAACGAGTTCACCCAGCGCTTGATCGACGCCTATGCCAAGGTGCCCCAGTTGGTGAACCACCTGCACCTGCCGGTGCAGCACGGCAGCGACCGCATCCTGATGGCGATGAAGCGAGGCTACACCGCCATGGAGTACAAGCACATCATCCGCCGCCTGCGCGCCGTGCGCCCGGGCCTGTCGCTGAGCTCGGATTTCATCGTTGGATTTCCCGGCGAGACCGAAGCCGATTTCGACAAGATGATGAAGCTCATCGAGGATGTGGGCTTTGACGCGTCGTTCAGCTTCGTGTTCAGCCCACGCCCCGGCACCCCCGCGGCCAACCTGGCCGACGACACCGCGCAAGAGGTCAAACTCAAGCGTTTGCAGCACCTGCAAGCCGTGATCGAGGGCCATGTGCGTGAAATCAGTGCCAGCCGTGTGGGCACGGTGCAGCGCATTCTGGTCGAGGGCCCTTCGCGCAAGAACGCCGCCGAACTCATGGGGCGTACCGAGTGCAACCGCATCGTCAACTTTGACGCCGGCCCGCAAAGCCAGCGCCTGATCGGTCAGATGATGGACGTGCGCATCACGGCGGCACTCCCCCATTCCTTGCGCGGCGAGGTGGTTTTGGCGGAATAACAGCAGCAGAAATTGGGGTCAGACCCCAATTAAAAAAACCTAATTGGGGTCTGACCCCAATTTCTGCGTCAGCGCGGCATGCCGGGGAAGCCCCCTTTGAGGGCACCCATGCGCTTCATCATCTTCATCAGGCCGCCGCCGCGCATTTTTTTCATCATGTCCTGCATCTGGCCGAACTCGTTGAGCAGGCGGTTGACGTCTTGAACCTGCACGCCGGCACCCTGGGCGATGCGGCGTTTGCGGGTGGCTTTGATGATCTCGGGTCGGGCACGCTCGGCGGGCGTCATGCTGTGGATGATGCCCTGCTTGCGCACAATGTCTTTTTCGGCGCGCTGCAGATCGCCCTCTTTGGCTTTGCCGGCGAGCTGGGTCGGTAACTTGTCCATCAGGCTGCTTAAGCCCCCCATCTGGCGCATCTGCTGGATCTGGGCCAGGAAATCGTTGAGGTCAAAGCCCTCGCCGCTTTTGACTTTGGCCGCCAGCTTTTGGGCCGCTTGCAGATCGACGTTGGCGGTGACTTGTTCGACCAGGGCGACGATGTCGCCCATGCCCAGGATGCGTCCCGCATGGCGGTCGGCGTCAAAGACCTCCAGGCCATCGATTTTTTCGCTGGTGCCAGCGAACTTGAGCGGCGCGCCCGTGACCTGGCGCACCGAGAGGGCCGCGCCCCCCCGTGAGTCGCCGTCGGTTTTGGTGAGCACGATGCCGGTCAAGGGCAGGGCCTCTTTGAACGCCCGCGCGGTGTTGATGGCGTCCTGGCCTTGCATGGCGTCGACCACAAACAGGGTCTCGATGGGGTTGAGCGCCTGGTGCAACTCGCGGATTTCCTGCATCAGGGCTTCGTCGATCGCCAGCCGGCCCGCGGTGTCGACCAGCAACACGTCAAAGTAGTGTCGTTTGGCGTGGTCGAGCGCGGCGCGGGCGATGTCCAGGGGCTTTTGGCCCGTTTCGCTGGGAAACCAATCGGCCCCGGCCTGGCCGGTGACGGTCTTGAGCTGCTCAATGGCCGCCGGACGGTAGACGTCGGCCGAGACGGTCAGCACTTTTTTCTTGCGCTTGTCGATCAGGTGCCGCGCCAGCTTGGCCGTGGTGGTGGTTTTACCGGCGCCTTGCAGGCCCGCCATCAGGATCACCGCCGGGGGCTGGGCCGCCAGGTTGAGGTCGGCCACCCCCTCGCCCATGGTCGCGGCCAGTTCTTTTTGAACGATGCTCACCAGCACCTGGCCCGGGGTGAGCGAGCCCAACACCTCTTGACCCATGGCCTTGTCTTTGACCCGGGCCATGAAGTCGCGCACCACCGGCAAGGCCACGTCCGCTTCCAGCAGGGCCAGGCGCACCTCGCGCAACATGTCCGTGATGTTGGATTCGGTGATGCGGGCCTGACCACTGATCTTTTTGACCAGGCCAGATAACTTTTCTGTGAGTGCGGATGCCATAAGACGCTAAACTGTTGGCATGATTCTACCCAGTGCGCCTTTGTTGACTTGGTTGGCCGGTTTGGCCGCGGTGGCGGCCTACGCCCTGGTCGCCTGGCGTGGTGGCATTTGGGGGGAGTCGACCAGCCAACGCCTGATGACCGCTGGGTGGCTGTTGCACGCTGTGACGGTGTGGGGCAGCTTGGCGACCGAGTCCGGCGCGCCGCGCTTTGGTTTCGCGCCTGCCTTGTCGGCCACCGCTTGGTTGGTGTTGACTTTTTACATCTTGGAGCGGCACTGGTTTCCGCAACTGGGCGCGCGTCTCATCTTGTCGGGACTGGGGGCGGTCACTTTGGTGTTGGCGCTGGTGTTCCCGGGCCAGCCCTTGCATTTGCAGGCTTCGCCCTGGCTGTCCCTGCATCTGATGTTTGGCATCGCCTCGTATGGCTTGTTTGCGGCGGCGGTGGTGCACGCCATTTTGATGACGCGCACCGAGCGGTTGATCCGTCTGGCCGTCGAGGTGCAGGGCACCTTGCCGCTGTTGGTGCTGGAGCGCCTGACCTTTCGCTTCGTTTACGCGGGTTTTGCCTTGCTGACCGCCACCCTGGCCATGGGCATGGTGTTTGGCGAACAACTCTACGGCCCTGGACACGCCTGGCGATGGGACCACAAAACCGTCTTTGCCCTGCTCTCCTGGCTGACCTTTGCTGCCTTGTTGTGGGCGCGATTCCGGCTCGGATGGCGGGGCAAGAAGGCCTTGCGGGTGCTCTACATCGGGGCGGGCCTGCTGTTGTTGTCCTACGTGGGTTCGCGCTTCGTGATCGAGGTGCTTTTGGGGCGTGGTGGCGCATGAAGTTGTTCTTGCTTTTGGTCTTGGGGGGCCTGGGCTGGTTGTGGTGGCGCCATCTGCGTGTGTCCAGCCGCACAGGCGATCGTTCTTCGGTGCAGACGCCACCGAGCCCGTCCCCGCAGGCCATGGTCGATTGCCCGGTGTGTGGGCTGCACCTGCCGCGCGCCGATGCGGTCGCGGGTCGCCTGGGCGCTTATTGCAGCGAGGACCACCGTGACCGACACGAAGGCTGAACCCCTTCTGTGGTCGCAGGGCTGGTATCGGCACGCCCACCGGGTGCCTTCCCCCCATTTTGGGCCACGTCCTGGCACGCACCCCACCGATCTGATCGTGCTGCACTCGATCAGCTTGCCGCCCGGGCAGTATGGCGGCCCCGAAATCGAGGCCTTGTTCACCGACCGCTTGGACTTTGACGCGCACCCTTACTTCCAACAAATCCGTGGGCTACAGGTGTCGGCGCATTTCCTCATTCGACGCGGCGGCGAATTGATCCAGTTCGTCGGCTGTGACGATCGGGCTTGGCACGCCGGCGTGTCAAGTTACCGGGGGCGCGACTCGTGCAACGACGACTCCATCGGCATCGAGCTCGAAGGTTTGGAGGGCCAGACGTTTGAGCCCGCCCAATATGAAACCCTGAGTGCCCTGTGCGCCGCTGTGGGTCAACAGTATCCGATCGAGCACATCGCCGGACACGAACACGTGGCGCCCCAACGCAAAAAGGACCCGGGTCCTGGGTTTGACTGGCGTTTGTTACGTCAATCCTTGTCTTGGCCTGATCGGTATTTTCCCGAAATCGACGCTTGAATTTCACCTGATGAATTGGCGCCCCAAAGGCATTGGGGCGACACTGGCCACGGCCCCAGGTTTGATGCGCCTTTGGCGGCAAAAAGCGGCCGCAAGGCACGCCGATGTTCATGATTTTGACAAATCGTTCGGCCCGATGGCGCGTGGCGGCCCATCCACGCCCATGTAAACATTTGTGCATTTTTACCCCTTTGGCCGACAGGCCTGTGGCATCGGGCATACACTACCTATGGTGTATTGAAAACACATCCAACCCCAGATATAGTGTCACCCTGACATTCAAGAGAACCCTGGAGCATGTGAGCCCATCACATGTGCATCACCCAAACGTCATAAAAAAACAGGACACAGACGACATGCAAGCGACCGTCGGCACCGCAGCCTCATCGACACCCTTCACCACCATGGCCACAGCACCGAGCGACACCCCCGTCGCGCACGGTTTGGCCCATTACCAGATCATTCGCCGCAACGGCGCCGTGGTGCCTTTTGAGCCGGCCAAGATCGCGGTCGCCATGATGAAGGCCTTTTTGGCCGTTCATGGCACCCAGGGTGCGGCCTCGGCCAGCGTGCGCGAGACCGTCGACGAACTGACCCAGAACGTGGTGCGCGCCCTGTTGCGCTCGCGCCCGGGCGGCGGCACTTTTCACATCGAAGATGTGCAGGATCAGGTCGAGCTGGGCCTGATGCGAGGCAGCCACCACGAGGTGGCGCGCGCCTATGTGCTGTATCGCGAGCGTCGCGCCCAGGAGCGCGCGGCGCAAAAAGAGCAGCAGGCCCCTGCCACCCCTGAGCTGCATGTGGTGGATGGTGGTCGCCGCGCACCGCTGGACATGGCGGGTTTGCGCGAACGCATCCACGCCGCTTGCCAGGGCCTGAGCCCCGACGTCAAGCCCGAGCCCATTTTGAGCGAGACCTTGCGCAACCTGTACGACGGCGTCCCTCTGGAAGAGGTGCACAAGGCCACCATCTTGGCCGCCCGCACGCTGATCGAAAAGGACCCCGACTACACCTACGTCACCGCCCGTTTGCTCATGCACACGATCGCCAAGGAGGTGTTGGGCGCTGAGGTGACGTCGGCCGAACTGGCCCAGCAATACGCCGATTATTTCCCGCAGGCCATCAAGACCGGCGTGGAAAATGGCTTGCTCGACGACGCCTTGCTGCAGTTTGACCTGCGTCGCCTGGGTGCGGCCCTCAAGCCCGAACGCGACCTGCAATTTGATTACCTGGGCCTGCAAACCCTGTATGACCGCTACTTTTTGCACGTGCGCAAGCAGCGCATTGAGTTGCCGCAAACCTTTTTCATGCGCGTGGCCATGGGCCTGTCGCTCAACGAGATCGACCGCGAGGCGCGTGCGATCGAGTTCTACGAGGTGCTGTCCTCGTTTGACTTCATGTCGTCGACCCCGACGTTGTTCAACAGTGGCACCTTGCGTTCACAACTGTCCAGCTGCTACCTGACCACGGTGCCTGATGACCTGGATGGGATTTACGAGTCGATCAAGGAAAACGCCCTGTTGTCCAAGTTCGCTGGCGGACTGGGCAACGATTGGACCCGCGTGCGCGCCTTGGGCAGCCACATCAAGGGCACCAACGGCGAATCGCAAGGCGTGGTGCCTTTTCTGAAAGTGGTCAACGACACCGCCGTGGCGGTGAACCAGGGCGGCAAGCGCAAGGGCGCGGTCTGCACCTATCTCGAGACCTGGCACCTGGACATCGAAGAGTTTCTGGAGCTGCGCAAGAACACCGGTGACGATCGCCGCCGCACCCACGACATGAACACGGCCAACTGGATCCCCGATCTGTTCATGCGCCGCGTCATGGAAAAAGGCGAGTGGACCCTGTTCTCGCCCTCGGACTGTCCCGATCTGCACGACCTTTATGGTGCCGATTTTGAGCGCGCCTATGTCGGCTACGAGGAAAAAGCCCGCCGGGGCGAGATCAAGCCGGCCAAGACCGTGCAGGCCACCGACCTGTGGCGCAAGATGCTGACCATGTTGTTTGAGACCGGTCACCCCTGGATCACCTTCAAAGACGCCTGTAACGTGCGCTCGCCCCAGCAGCACGCGGGCGTGGTGCACTCGTCCAACCTGTGCACCGAAATCACGCTCAACACCAGTGACGCCGAAACCGCCGTCTGCAACCTGGGTTCGGTCAATCTGGTGCAACACCTCAAAGATGGACAGCTCGACCACGACAAGCTGAAAAAGACCATCTCGACCGCCATGCGCATGCTCGACAACGTGATCGACATCAACTACTACGCGGTCAAAAAGGCGCGTGACTCCAACCTGCGTCACCGCCCGGTGGGTTTGGGTGTGATGTCGTTCCAGGATTGCCTGTACACCCTGCGCATTCCCTATGCTTCGCCAGAGGCGGTCGAATTCGCCGATCGCTCGATGGAGGCGGTGTGCTACTACGCCTACCTGGCCTCGACCGAGTTGGCGCGCGAGCGCGGCAAGTACTCGTCGTACAAGGGCTCTTTGTGGGACCAGGGCGTGCTGCCGCTCGATACCCTGGACAAACTGGCCCAAGCCCGTGGCGGTTATGTCGAGGTGGATCGTTCCAGCACCCTGGACTGGGACGCGCTGCGCCGCAAGATCGCCCAGGACGGCATGCGCAACTCCAACTGCGTGGCCATCGCTCCGACGGCGACGATCTCCAACATCATTGGCGTCGATGCCTCGATCGAACCCTGCTTTGGCAACCTGTCGGTCAAGTCCAACCTGTCCGGCGAATTCACCATCATCAACAGTTACCTGGTGCGTGACCTCAAGCGCCTGGGCCTGTGGGACGATGTGATGGTCATGGACCTCAAGCACTTTGACGGTTCTTTGCGCCCGATCGATCGTGTGCCACAAGACATCAAGGCGTTGTACGCCACCGCGTTCGAGGTCGAGCCGCAGTGGCTGGTCGAAGCCGCCTCGCGTCGCCAGAAGTGGATCGATCAGGCCCAGTCGCTCAACATTTACATGGCGGGTGCGTCAGGCAAGAAACTCGACGAGACCTACAAGCTCGCCTGGTTGCGTGGCCTCAAGACGACCTATTACTTGCGCACCATGAGCGCGACCCACGCCGAGAAATCCACCGTGCAGGCGGGGCAGCTCAATGCCGTGTCGTCGGGCGGTGGTGGCGGCATGAGTGCGCTCGATGCGGCGGCGGCCGCCGCGCAGGCGCAGATGCAACAAGTGACCGCAGCGACCGACATCAAGTTCTGCGGTGTCGACGACCCCACCTGTGAAGCCTGTCAGTGACACGCAACACTTCTTCGCATTGATGTGAATAAACACTTTGTTTTTCACATCAATGCCTTCATAATCTGAACACTGGAATTTTTTATGTTGACCTGGGACGACGAAGTCAAGCCCTCATCGCCAAACACAATGCTCGGTGGCGCACCTGCCCACCCGGTCATGGCTCCCCCTTCTGTTTCTGCCGCACCTGCCGTGCGCACCCTCGACGACGGCGCAGTCGCCCCGTTGGCCCCACCCGCTCCCGCACCCAGTGCCCATGCCAGCAGTGAGCGCCGTGTCAACGTCGCCGACAAGCGCATCATCAACGGTCAAACCGACGTCAATCAGCTGGTGCCGTTCAAGTACAAATGGGCTTGGGAAAAGTACCTGGCCACTTGCGCCAACCACTGGATGCCGCAAGAGATCAACATGAATCGCGACATCGCCCTGTGGAAAGACCCGAACGGTTTGACCGAAGACGAGCGTCGCATCATCAAGCGGATCCTGGGCTTTTTTGTCACCGCCGATTCGCGCGCGGCCAACAACAGCACCTTGGGCACCTATCGCCACATCGCGGCA
>JACCDX010533128.1_pt1 | contig 21359 bp, 13 predicted proteins | sample 7449681 | NCBI WGS metagenome assembly JACCDX01 (sample SAMN15323450, study PRJNA562643) | freshwater metagenome | isolation source: river surface water | place: USA:Blue River Watershed | collected 2017-08-18
CTTGTGATAGGGTTAATCGAGTTAAAAATCGAGTCTTGTGCATTAACTATAGCGTTATAATGGATTATCGGTTGTCCGTCAGGATTAATAGGAAGGGAAGGGCTAAACGCAGCCAATGCGGCCGGAGGAGCTGAAGGAATATCATTCCATCCAAGAGCTTCTTCAACAGCAGTTTGGTTTGAAGTATATTCTCCATTTAAATCTTCATTAAACTCGTTAACTAATGAAAAAGAGATAATAGCCTCAGGTCTCAAAGGTTCTAAGTTTAGACCTGAGGTAAAGATATAATAAGAATCTCCCCCTTCTGTATTATCAGTAGTGAGGTTAGAATACTTTAAAGGGTTCATCCATAAACCAACAACGTTACTGAAATTATGATTGGTGTTGGTAATAGCAGCTTGCACAGTTTGATAATGAGCAATAGAAGAAGAGATAATCATATAACGAGTTCCGATCATTTCAGCAATGCGAGGAAAATAAAAGTAAGTCCTCAAGTTTAAAATATCAGTTTGTGTTTTAACATCGTTGAATGTTGTGAAGTTAGGAGAAGGGCGAGCGAGTAAGTCATTGATAGCTCTATCGTAAAGAGGGTTAATATCAACGTCATATAAAGTATTATTAATATTCAAATTCCCAATTCCAAAAAACATAGCTCCAGTTCCAAACCATCCTTTGCTTTGACGAAAGAAAGGATGTGTTGTAAAAGAAGTTGATGTTAAAGGGAAAAACGCAAACTCAAAATGATAACTATCAGGAACCAATCTCGTCAAATCCAAATGACATTTGATACCGAAGTCATGGTGTGTCCAAACAAAAGGTTGAAGAGCAGGGTTAGGATTAAAAAACTGAGCAAACAAATCCAAAGGGTTTAGTAGTTGAGGTTGTAAAGATAAACTGTTAACAACTCCATTTCTCCATACTTGTCTTTGTTCTGCAAAATAACATTGGAGAACATAAATGAGTTCATCTAGACATTCGCTATGGTGGTCGGCATAAGTGAGTTCAGACTCTGAAGGGGCCAAAGCGAATAAAGACGGTGGAATAGTGATTGGGATAACACAAGTTTCAACCGATCGTCTTGTTCCTGGTGGTCCTGTATTACTTCTTAGAGCTACAACAACCATCAATACAGTGCTATTTGATCCTGTCGTCCCCATTAAAAAGTTTTGTGAAAATCCTCCATTGAAAAAACATTGTGATAAGTTGGAGATTGGTTGAGAAGGAGTAATATCATTAGACCCAACTTGTTCTGAAGCCACTCCACCCATATCACAAATAAGAGTTGCCTCATCAGGCCTCATAATCGAAATCTTTTGTGCTTCATAGGCTGAATAAAGGTCATTCCCCCTTCTCCTTTTCATAATTTTGATTTAACAATTTTAATTTTATTCTAATTGAACAGCAATAGAGTGGATAATTTCATCACACTTCATTTTAATATCATTTGGGCCATAAGGATTGAGAGGAGTTACGTAAGAATTGAGTGAGTTGTGGTAGGCTGGTTGTAAAACAACGGATTGTAGAACAAAGCTTGCATTGTTACCAAGAGTAAGAATCCATGTCCCCCCATCTGGACCACCTCCATTAATATCAAAAATCATTTCTATGTAATACTGTTCGTCAGGATCAAACACATTCAGGTTGTTATGCATGTTAGAAATAAAAACATATGCGGCACTTGCTGGGAATAAATGAGGGGCTGGGTTGACTGCGAGATCACTTTCATTCCAAACGATAACATCATCAGAAACGCGAACGATATTGATATGAACATCGAAGCTAACTAGCGGAGCAGCAACAGGAGTAAATTGAATATCATCAATGCGAATATTAAAAAACCATTGCACAATTTTTGGTTCGAAATCGACGATAAAAGAAGGTTTGTTTGCCGAAGTAAACTTTAAAACAGGAAAAGATGAATAATTTGCAGGTGTTGTTAAGTCGACATCCACAGGAAGAACAATAATGAGGTCTTCATTACGTGCTCGGAGCACATTATAAACATTTGGTAAAAGAAAGTCTGTGCGATCTTGTTGAGCGACAAAAGGGGCTCCGAAATTAGGAGAGTGACCAAACAATAATAAATTCATAGCGTGATAACCTCTTCCATCGGCTTCGTTGTACTCGTTCAGAATTAAAGAAGGAATAAGAGGGTTAGCTGTAAAATCAGTTGCTGGATGTCCACAAGAGAAAACCTTTCCAAACTCATCTTTTACTTGAAGTCTCAAAACCTGAGGTTCAGTTCCGAATTTCAGAGGGATAACAGTTTCATCTCCAGTAGACTTTTCAGTAAGAAAAGTCCCCATGTAATCCTTATTAATAAAGAAAACACCAATTTCAAAAGGTAAATCTTGGTCTGCTCGGTTCGATATGGAAGGGAAAGACCGGTCACGAGAAATCTCTTTACAAACAACAGTAAAGTAACGGGTGTATTGTAATGTTGGTGTACCGCTGTAAATAGCGTTTTGAAACTGGTCTGAAGAAGGGGTAATAGTGTTAGAGGTTATATCGAATTTTCCAAATCCATGAACAAAATATGCACTGGAAATCCAATTGCATTGAAGAATTCTGATTCGTATAGTTGGGTTAGGGGCGACAGCACTTTTACAGTACAGAACATATCCTCTTGCAGGGTGGTATTCGAAAAAGAACTGGATCGGATTACCACCGACAGATGGAGTATATGCAACGAGGTTTGAGGCGAGCAATCTAATGTCATTGTTGAAAGCAAACTGTATATCATACCCATAAGAACCAGGTTGAGGAGGTTGGAAGAAAGTCCCAGGATCATTGCCGTCAAAAGAGTTGAAAAGCGACCATGGCCGTGCGTATACCACCAGAGGAGCATTTGCAGCTTCGTTTTCGACTTCAAAAATAATCTCGTTATTGGACAAGTTATGGTTAAATATCGACTGACTCCACGAAACCCCCTTGTAAATAAACTTCTGTCCTCTAATACCGCAAGAAAGCTGTGCTTGAAAATCTGCAGGTGTGTCTTGTGGATCACGACGATAACGGGAGTCTAATAAAACAAGAGATGTATTTGGAGAAAATCCAGCAACACTTTGCTTTATAGACATTTGAGAAAAAGAGAAAATAAACTTATTCACATTTTAACCAAAAAAGAGAACACCCATAGGAATTAAAACAAGTGGCAATTTATTTCTTTGCTCTTTTTCTTGGAGGAGCTTTAGCTTTCGTTCTTGCTCCCCCCATTCCAGGTGGAGGTGGATGATTAGAGGAACCCTTTGCAGGAGCATATGAGAACGGACGGTTATAAGTTTCTTTAGAATCACCCTTCACATCAGTCCCAGTCACCTCTTTACTTTGCGCTTCCAATACCTCATCCATCAAAGGATAAGCACAATGCATTGATTTTTTCACACTATCTTCGTGATAAGAAATAATATTTTTTAGATGATTTCGAATTTGATTCACGGAAGGAATTTTTTTTTTCTTTTTTGTCTTCTTTTTATCCTCATCTATCTTTTCCTTCATTTCTTCAAAAGTGATTCTATCCATTCCTACACTGTTATGGGTTGCTCTAGAATCCTCCCCCAAGTTCCAAAAGTCCTTTGCTCCACCAAAAATAATCCCTTCTTTTTCTTTAAGACGAGTAGTAATACCCAATGAGAAGGTACGATCAGGTTCCAAGCAAGTCTCGCGGCGAAAAACATAAGCCGATCTTCCACCTGTCAAGTTCCGAGGGTTCAAGTAGCGACGGTGATTCTGACCTGACAAGTGAGAAATCATGTTCAATGTGGGATGTCTTATCGGAAAGCAAGCAAGCGATGCAATCAGCAACAAAAAACAACGGCGTAACGTTTGCAATAATTGGTTCTTCAGGTTGTGGTAAGACAACGATGATTCGAAAAGTATTTTTAGATAGGTTATATGGAAGCATGGCCGATAAAAAGTACATTACAACAATTTTCACAGAGTCGAAAGAGTCGGATGCGTTACAGGGTTTAGGATCAGATGTATTAATAGATGGAGCTGGGATAGACGAAGACCAAATCATGTTTTATTATCAAACAAACACGGATTATCAAAAGCGCTTTAACTTTCTAGCGGTTGTGGACGATTGTATACAAATGAAACACCGCAACACTTTTGAAAAGATGTTTTTAGTGATGAGAAACACAAATATTTCTTCAATTGTTTCGATTCAATATCCAAACCTGATTCCCAAAAGCATTCGTACATCAGTATACTATTGTATTTGTATGGGCATCAACAACAATGAAGGAGTCGAGATTATGATTCAAAGCTGGTTGAGTCCATATCTTCCTGGCAAAACGTTAAGACAAAAGATAGTTCCATATCGTGAATGGACCAAAGACCACAATTTCTATTTAATCGATAATCTTCAGAGAAAGTGTTATAAAGTTGATAAGAATTATAATTGTGAGGAAATACCAATAATCACCCATGAGGATGAATGTGATGTTTCAAGTTCGTTAAGAAGTAAACTGAAAAAGCAAGACTTGAAACGAAAGCGAATTTTTTCTGAGAAAGCAGAAGAAGAAGAAAGTGAAGAAGATGATGAGTAATCGAAGAGGGGTAATAAAAAAACCTTCCTCATCTAGATCACCATATGGAAAACCGTCATTAAAACAAAGGATTGGTTTAGCTCTAACAGGTGCAGATCCCATCTCTAACACTCTAAGTCGAGCAGAAGAAAAGCTACGAGAAAAAGGCTCAAAGCTAGCAACAAACGTAGCAAACAAATTAAAAGTGCCAAAAGCAGTAAGAAAAGCTGTTTCAGGGGCGGCAAAAGGAGTTGGAGTAGCGACATCAGCCGCTAGACTAGTTGGAAAAGTTGCGAATCCGTTATTCATCCCACAAATGGCAGCAAAACAAGCGTTAGGATTAGGGATGACGTTACCTGGTTCTAAATACATTGGACCGAAAAATCCAATGACGTTAGGAAAACCAACATCCAAAGCAGATGCAGCAGCCTTTGAGCATGACAAAGCCTACGACAACTATATCAAACAAGGCATCCCAGCGAAAAAAGTATACGGTTCTTATTCCAAAGCAGATAAGGTTTTAATGAACAAAGCAGATGTTACAACACCTTCTGGCTTAGCTGCTTATTTGGGGATGGCATCTAAAAAACTATTTCAGCCAAAGTTAAAAGAATAAACTTTCTCTCTTTTATTTTTCCTCCCATCCTAGTGAGATAAAATATACTCCACAGTAGACTTAATCTCATCATCAACAACAAGAGCTCTTTGGGAAGCATTAGGGAAAAAGTAAGAAGAAGAAGACTCAAAAATAGAATATAAGAGAGAAGGAGGAAAACGCCAGTTCAAGTTCTTAACAAAGAAATCATCAGACAAGCGATCAGGATGAAAAGAAAACGACTGCTCAACAGTATCAAACATAAAGGGAGTAACATTAAAGCAATAAGAGTGGAGCAAAGGGTCTGTAGTAGAAATACCATTTGGAATAAAGAATTCGACTAAACCATGAGGTGCATTCACAAAATGAGTCCCCACAGCAAAGTTAAAATAAGTCCTGGACTCAGCCTTTTGAACAAAGGATGATATTTCAACACCCGTGGACATTTTTCGTTTCCAGTGAGAAACAGCCATTTCACGAGGAATCCCACGAAAAGCGATATCAAGTAATGCGAGTGAAACTTTTTGCTCAACGAAATCAGGATGCATTCGAACCAAGCTAGCTTCATCATAATCGGTTGGATTCAATCCCTTGTATGTATTAAAAACTTTCACATCCCCTTCAGCATTTAAAGTGATATGCATTTTTACCTTCTTTGTTCCAATCAAAGAAGTAATAATAACAGGGTTGGTTCCGTTATCCTCTCCATGGTCATTTTTCAAAGACCCAAGAGGGGCATCCACATCCTCACAAATAAGAAAAGGAGAACGAGACTTAATCAACTCGTAAGCGTGAGCAGAAACAGTTATCGAGTCAGTGTCGGTATAAGTCATATGGTAGGGATCCAAACCAAACATCACCAAGTTCATTATATGACGAGCATAAGCAGTTACAGCCACTCCGAGTTGCATTGGCGACAAATCCGAAAATGATTCAGCGCAAGCAGATATCTTCTTCAATCGAATCATTGTTTGGTCATTAGGAAGATGAATAAAGTCATCAATCTCATCATCAGGTCCAATAACTTTCCCATCAGTCTCAGCGAGTATAAATGAAATCAAGCGAGGGTCTTTAGGGGATAACGTCTTATCGTCTTTAAGATAAACCGGTAGAGTAATCAAGAACCAGTTATCCTCAATGTCCGCTTGAGTAGTGACTCCATAAGAACCGTTATAGCCGAGCTTCTTAAAATTTGACAAGAGCTTATTTCCAGCTCTCTTAGCTTCAATTCTCTCCTGAAAAGCAGGTACAATAAACGAGTTATACAAAAACGAAGTACTCCACCCAAACCCACATAGGATATTAAACAAGAACCCTTGTCGTCTCATCCAGAACAAATCCACATGAGAAAACGAATGAACTTGAGTTGGATCACCAGGGATGGTTTGTTCCAAAGAGTACACAAGTCCATCTTTATACTTACGAGCACACATGTTTCGAAAAGCGAATGGAACATGTGGGTCATGACTTGAAAACTTATTCTCAGTAGGGAATCGCAAATTCTCAACAAGAACAATAAGAAAAGGGTAAGAAACTTCTTGAGCAGCCAAGCGGTGAGTAGGACAAAGAGTAAATGCCTTTAAACATTCAGCACAACCCACAGTACGAATGGCATAATCACAATCTTGAGCGTTATACATCATCATCTTTCCAGTGGGCATAGGACAGTAGGATTGAACAAACGGATACAAAGAAGTGACATCCAAACAAACCGAGTAATCCTTATCAGCGATAACCTTTTGATAAAGAACTTGTCGTTGTTGTTTTAACTTGAGGAGTTCTTCTTGAGGAGTTTCTTTAAAATTGATTGGAATCGTTTCGTAAACCTCTTTCGCATTGTGGGACATGTAAGTCTTTGCATAGGCATTCACTCTTCCTCCAATCATTGCTCGCTTGATAAAGTTACGGAGGATAACAACATCAACGGCTTTAGGAAGTTGATCAAATGGGATTCGTTTTTCGTAAGCGAAATGGTTTAAGGTCGCTTTCTTAATCATAGACATACAGGTTAAGAACTGAGTCAGAGGTGGTTTCTTTGTCGCTATTGAAGCAGGGTGCCAATTCGAGTCACAAATTAAATCGTTCATCTTTCTCATAATGTAAGCCAAACACAAGACATCATTTTCTCCATATTGTTGAAGAACGGAAGAAATTCGAGGGTCATAACAATTTGATGCTTTAATCAAATAGATAGGGAAGTCGGTCTTACACCACGAGTTTGGAACATTAAACCCTTTACACAAAGCTCTCAGTGAACCAGGGACATGGACTTTTGTATCTCTTAGATGAATTCGAACGGAAGTATTCTCGTTTGTTGTTTCATTCAAAACGAAAACTTGAATAGTTGCAGAAAGTACACCTCGCGAAGTCTTGAGTACTTTCACAAAGTGATAAGAAGTATACTGCATTACGATAAAAGCGTCGAACCCACATCCATTGTGAGCATAAGCATAAACCGAATTAGATCCTTGAGAAGCAGCCTTACACGCCATGGAGTAAAGCATTTCATCAATACAAGCTCCTAACAAACGACCTCCATAAACGGTTTGAGGGGGTGAAAGAATGTAATCCGTTAATCGCATATCAGCTGGGAATGGGGGTATCTCAGGGCGAAGACGAAGCTCATGTTCATTATATTCACTTTCATACCTTAAAGGAGAGACCATTGCTGAATTCTTCTTTTGAAGATGGAGACCAGTATCACTTAGGTTCACTTGAACAAACTGACAAGAGAACGGGATCTGACAGTTAGATGGACCATACACAGAACCATGGGTATAAGCCTCGCTTTCTGATTGGGAAGGTAGAGTAGTTTCTAAAGCTTGTTCCAAGTCGCGAGGCAAAGAATGAGGCATTTCGGAAAAGTTATGAACAAATCGAGGATCGACCTGGTCGGGTTTCACAGACTGGTCATAAGTAACAGTCTCAATATCGTAAGCGAAAACAATAGGATCAGAAGTCTTATCGTAAATATCCTTCTGTCTCATAGTGATAGCAAACCGAGGATCAAACCCAAACTGACTTGCGGAGTACGCTTCTTCCCCTTTACCAGTTTCGCTAAAGATGAGAGTTGGTTTAGAGCGGTTTTGTTCGAAGCGGGATTGTTGAAACTCGACAAGATGTTTGATGTGAGCATAAGACGACTTCTCAGGTTGTAAAAACATTCCAATCTTTGCAAAGTCAGCAACCGATTGAAAGTGTTGAACAAGCTTGTCTTCTATTTCACCAACTAGCTTCTGTGTAGCTTCAGCAGTCAGTTCTCCTCTAACCAAACTCGCCGCAATCGGAGGATAACAAGCAATCGCATGTAAAGAACCACTTCTTTCAATCTCAGAAGAAGAGGGGGGTATTGTTGTTCCATCCACAACATCCGCTTCTTGTCTACAAGATGATGTGGATGAATCGGTAGTTTGAGAAACAACCTCAACTGACCGAAACAACCTCCCTTCATAAGTACACTGAAAAAGAGTAACATAAGTGGGTGGAAAAGGAGGAGTAGAACCCGAACGAATACTTTTCTGATTTCGCAAATACTGTTCTCGAGAAACCTTATCGTGATAAGACTCGTTTCGAATTCCCAAGCGGTAATCACCTCCCTTTCTTCGATCCGGTTTTAAGTAAACCATCATTACAATGCAATTAAACTTCTCAGCACAATGGGTCATAAAACGACGAAACTCCTCGTTGGTCAATCCAACAACCCCCATTTTCTGAAACTTCCTTTGGAAACGAAGATAAGCCCCAGCTGTCTTAGGGATAGCATTCGCTTCTCGATCGGTTTTACAAATACTACTTTTACGAAGTTGTCTTCGAATCCAATCATCCTCAAACCCATTGACAATAGAAGCCGCAACTCGAATAGCCGATTGAAAAGAAGAAGCAGATCCTTCAATAGTGGATGGACGAGAAGTAAAACACTTCACATAAGCCCAAGCAAAAGCAGAAAAAATACAAGTCATTTCTCCGGAAGGACAAAAGACGGACATGAAATCATTCACAACAAATTCCTTATCTTCAGTAAGAAGCTGAGAAAGACCACCCGTTCGAATAACTCGAACCCTCTTATCAATATAAGAAGGAATTTGAGCTGGAAAGCGTCGTAAGATAAAACAATCACTTTGTGATTGCATTACAGCTACATCAGAACCGCCCTCTAAATCGTTAATCTCGAACAAGTACATTGGAAAAGTAGGAACATCGTAAGGAGAAGAGTAGTTCCCGTTAGACTCAATAGGATACCATCTCACCTTCCACAAAGGAACATCAACAATTCGCTTTTCAGTAACAGCCCGTGTAATAAACTGATCCTTTCGCAAACGGTCTTCTGTATAAACACCTCTCCCCAAGTAAGAGGCAGGAACCATATCTTGGTAAACAGGAACCGATTCGAATGTTCTCACAGTACCCGAAAAGAACAATCCATGTAAGCGAGTCATGACATTCCTAGGATTCCCTTCACAAAGCAGAAAACAAATGGCTCCAATAGACCACCCCTTTAAATCAATCGTTGTTCGAAACCCCGCTTGCAAATGAAGCAAAGCGAGCTTTAAAACTTGGTGGTTTAACTTGGCTGCCCAATCCACATTCGCCTTTGCTAAAGCAGTGTTGTAGGCGACTTCGCGATAAGAAGAAGGAACAGAAGTAGAACCCAACTGATTAGCGAGTAAATCTAAATGTAAGTCAGTATCAACATTCATTTGCGCAAGAACAGCATAGTCGCCTAAAGAAACAAGACGATTAAGAAAAGAATCAGGAACAGCTTGAGAAGACATCCTTTTTTTGTAAAAAGAAAATGAAAAACAACACCAACAAAAGTAGACGAAAGAAAACGTGGGTGTCACAAAACTTTTCTGAGAAAAGTTGAGCGTCACGCTTTTTATTTTTTCTCTCTCTTAGAGCCCCATCTTTTCACGCAAGATAGCGTTAACTCTCATTTCATGTTGAGAAGGCTGTTGGAAAAAGTGCTCTTCAAAAGAACGAGCAAGCAAGCGAGCTCTTCTCTCAGCTGAAGTTTCTTCTGGGTTAGCAGGAGGAGGAGGGTACCAAGCTCCATCACCACTTTCGATATTGGTAATCAAATCGTGGTGATAAAAACAGTTCAAGCAAGTAAACCCAAAGTAGGTTCCTCTGGCAGACATTTGATAAAGAAGTTCTATCAAATCCTTCTCAGAAGCGTAGCGCAACTCGAAAGGAGCTTGTTCGACTTTGGTTCTCTTATATCGACGAACAAAACACTCGATATCGACGACTCGATTAAGAACAGTTGTTCTTACTGCAACGCTTCGCTTGCCGGGGTTGTGAGAAACCACAGGAGGATGATAATAAGGTCCACCAGTAATAATCTCGAGAAGTTCATGCTTAGGACATTCCAAAGGCCCAGCTTGAGGAGTTGACGGTCTCGCTAACAAACGATAAAGAACATCACCCCTCATTCGCTTAGAAAACTCGTCAGCAAACTTCCCTCCCAAGAAAGAAGCGTGATCAATAGAGGAAGGAAAAAAACGAGAGATAGCGTAGTTGGCGATATAAGGTTCTTGTTGTTCCTTAAAAAAATTCGCCAAGTCCTTACGAGTATTCTTAACCATCTTAGACAACAAAGGGCGAACAAGACCTTCCTTCGGTAAGCGGGATGTTATGTATGGAAATAAAACGTCTTTCCCATAAGTGGTTTTATCCAAACCACTATCAATAGAGAATTGTGAAGCATAACGAAGTAAAGTCACTGTTAAATCAACAGTGCCTTCACTAACCATTCGAGGTGTCTTAACCAACGTTTCTTGTGCGATATCATCCATCAACTTAAAAGTAAATGGAAAGAAGACGTTAGAAAAAACAGAGTCGCTCGGAATACCACAAGCCTCATCATCCTCTTCTAATCTTGCGTCATGAACGAATGGTAAGAAGCAATGATAAAGAGGAGAAGATTCAGAAAAGTGAAGACGATTGGTAGTTGCATCGAATCGTCTTCCAATCCGAGAGGTAGTAATCGCAACTTCAGCAGAAGGATGACACACATCGTGGTTATCGAAAACGGAAGCCCAGTGAACATAAGGACTCCAAGAGTACTCGACATAACGCTTTCTTGCAAATGGGGTTGGAGTTATTCTCGCTAACGGATCGTATTCGAAGTGCATAACATCTCGAACTCGAGGAGCCAAAGGGTCATCAGCGTTAAAACAAATTCCAAGTGCAATTATCGGTTGATAAATTGCATGGTATAAGTCCCAGCGAGACAAGTAAAGACAATCCATGTTCCCCAACGCTGGTAACAAATCGTCGAGTTCAACAACCTTCTTAGAAGAATTAGAAATAAAAGTTTCGCTTCTCGCCAACAAATACGCCTGATCGATTCGAGCATGGCTAACGCAAGCGCAACGAAGAGGGTCGTAACCATCTAGTTCAAAAGAACAAAGATGGGAGTTAACGTGATGAGTTCCCCATAAAGCAAACTCAAGACTTCCAGCAGCACAAGCGTTACGGGAAATGTGCTCATCATAATGAGCAAGCGACATCTTCTCGGAAAGCGACAACCAATCAGTAGGAGGAACCGAGTCATAAAATCGATTGGTTCCAAACACACCTTGTTGAATTCGACGGTTAGCGGTCGAGGAGAACTTGGCCATCTTAATAAACCAGTCGCTTTTCACTTGGACAGCAGCTCCTAACAAGTTCTCCGCAGTTAAACGGTACCACAACTCGAAGGAAATCATAGGGTCCAAACACATCCCGAAAAGAAACTCAAGGGACTTAGGATGTTCATCCCACCATTGTCCTTCATGTTGCTGAACAGCACAAGAAACAAAATAAGGAATGTGAGAAGGGAACGGTTCACCACGAACGCTAAGCATCTCCCACTTGGAATCACCAGCAGCCGCTTGTCCTCGTTGGAAAGAACGAAATATCCCGAGAGTTCTCAAACAAACGAACAAGTCGAAAACAAAGGAATGATGACATATGCCCTTTACCACATTCAAGTAAAAAGCAGAAGTGATTCCCATGGCGTCAAAAAACAAAGCAGTAATAAAATCACAAGCGGATAAAGAAGCAAATGCATCTTTAAGACGAATTGCAGTCACTTCGGGGCTCTCAAACAACGAAGGGAAAACACCACTCGCTAACGTCTTTAGCGCTTCAATTCCATGGTAATGTTTTCCATCGAAGCAGCTCATTAAGATGACTTCGTAACATAAGTCAGGCGGCAAGTAAACTAATGGAGAAGAAAAAGGAGGAGAAGGACGCTTATCGTCGACTTTGACAGATTTTCCCGAAAAATCTTCACTAAACAGTGAAGGAGTTAAAAAGGCGGCGGTTAACTCCAATTGTTCATCATAATGAACGGCGTTCAATCCTCCTTTCAATAAGCGAGCCGTATAATCAATCGCTCTTGGCAAAGAGATAGCCCTCATCAAACGACCCGTAATGGACATTAAAGAAGAGTGCTTACCGCTACTCTTCATTCCAGCATTAAAGTTGTTAGAAGTAGAAAAACAACGGTATTCATTAGAAGAAGGAAAAAAGTTGAGTTGAAAAGCAGGGTCGTAATCGACAATATCCCCCTCTTCTTCGGAATCGGTGTTCGCCCCGTTGGCGAAAATAACATCATCTTCTTCTTCTTGTCCTTCAACTCCTTCCATAATTTGGTCGATTTCATCAACAATCGCAAGAGCATTAGTTAGTAAAGACATTTTTTATCGCTTATCGAAGTAAAAAAAATTTCTTTAGAAATTAAAAACAAACACCAAGACAACAAGTTTAACGAAAATTAGACAATGACGTCATTGAAAAGCTGCGTCTAATTAAAATGACGTCATTGAAAGCTGCGTCTAATTAAAATGACGTCATAAAAATTAGACAAATCCGCGTTTTGGGTCTGAATGACGTCATGAAGTTTTTTCGTCTAATTTTAATGACGTCATCGTCTAATTTTTTATGACGTCATTGCGTCTACTTTTGAAGCTCTCTTTCTTGGTGTTTGTTTTCAATTTCCTCTTTCTTTTCTTGAGTTTAAAAATAAAATGTCTTCAACTGTTGCCTCCAATTTTTTCACGACTGAAGCTGGCACTCTGGTTTATACCAACCCCGAAGATTGCTTCAATTTTCCACCGCCAGATCACGATCAATTTTGTTGTTGTGAAGATTGTTATAATCAAAGAAGCGCTGAGTCAGTCGAAGTTCAATCTTCAATCTTTCTTTATCGGTCGGTCGATCAAAATGCGCCTCCTTCTCCGTCTTATTCTCCGCCAACTCCGCCTCCTTCGCCGTCTTATTCTCCGCCAACTCCGCCTCCTTCTCCGTCTTATTCCCCCGCGGATCGGCCTGATTTTACCCCGAGCGGAACTCCAATCCAGTATCGAAATTTCCGTTCTATCTTCGGTTGGTGGTAATTCAGATCTGAATAAGAAAAAATAATAAATCCGCCTCCTTATAAACAATTTTTCTTGCCTCCTTTTTCTTTTCTTGTTATTTTCGAAAATGTCAAGAAAGAAAAAGGAATCGATCAGACAAGATTTACTCAAAAGAAATGTAATTGACAAACATTTGTTGATCATGGATCGGATCATTTCGAAACGGTACATTGCCTACAAAAAGGCTCATTTAGAAAGGAAGCGGAGGTATCGCCTTAAACAAATTTCAAAAAAGGCACCTTTCAATGATGATGTCTTTTCATCTTTCCGATGCGGGTATTGTCACAACCTGACTTTGACAATCCATCGGTTTTGGGGTTTTATTTTATGTGTGGAATGTTTTTATAACCCTATCTGCATTATATCAATTGTAAAAGACACAAAACACACTGTTATTCAAAACGATCCTTCTGTTGCTTTGGTTTATTTCGAAATGGAAGAAGAGTTAATACAAACAAAAGAAAAAAAGAAAAAAGAAAATGAGCTTGAAATGTTTATGGATTACTTAACGAGTGAAAAAACATCTCTTGAAGCATCTTTGCTTTCTGTATATCGACATTGTCCACGCTTTTTCAAATCTGAGCTAAGAGATTAATAAGCGGGGTGGTGTGGTGGTAAAAGAAAAAATAAAAAAGAAAAAACATGCCAAGAAAATATCGTCCTCCTCAAACACCTAAAAAACCACCGCGAAAAGAAGAAGAAGAAGAAACGTTTAATCGATCGAATCGGCCACCCCCACCGAAACAAGTTAAAGAAAAACTCAAATACAGAAGAAACGAGGGGCAAATCACTCCAACAACTTCTTTCACACATCAAAGAGGAATATACATTCAAAAATTACAAAAACGCCTTCATCGACCGGAAAAGTTTGTTAATTTTGAAGAGTTTAAAGATGAGTTTCAAGAATATAGGAACCAAGTATATGGTTCTGTCACCGCAGACGAAGACGCACCAGACGTTATTGGTCAAAACGGTTTTAGTTATTTCGGTAAGCCCTATACTTATGGTATACCATCAACACACAAACGACCTACCAAAACACCATCATCATCACCATCAACTCCTCAAGTGAAAAAGGGGCCAATTTCGTCTGCTGTTTTTAAAACACCTACTGACAAAGCGCCCAAGACACCTAAAACTCCAGTAACTCAAAAAACAACAAACGATATTGCCAAACAACCAGCGGGTTCAACAACAATCGATCCGAGTCTCAATAGTCCAGCTCCTCCTCCTCCTCCTAAAACTACTTCACCCCCCAAACCTCAATTACCTCTTTATTCAAACCCACCGAACCCTAACCCTAACCCTAACCCTATTACTACTGCAATAACAAAAAGACGAAGGGGGAAAGGAGAAGCATTACCCCCATCTTCTCCTCCAGGTGGAGGGGGAGGAGCTCCAGCTCAAACATCGACTCCTTTATATTCACGCAAAAGACCAGATGCTTATCAAGTCAAAATGAGCGATGTTGGTTTTAACGAAGAACCAGACTATGTGACTGATGATAATTCTCCTGCTGAACATATCATTGCCAACGAATTACATGCCGCTGTTAAAATGAGCGTTGATAGAATGAACGATCCGTCACCGATTTTTTATGATGAACTCAGATATTTCCTTGGGAGAGTAGCAGCACTTGATAATGGTGATAGAGCTGCAACAACTGCTGTTTACAAAGCGTTTAATAATCATAGAGAAATCGAGTTTGGTATGGACATGATACATTTATCAGACAGACAAAAGAAAAATCTTGTGAGAACTGCTCTTTCTGAAGCTTTTCAAATTCCAAGCCCTCAACTCAATTACGGATCAAATCCTTCCACTCCTATTCAAAACCCTTTTGTTCAAACACCAAACGGTACTCACCTTGATCCATTTTTTACTCCTCAACAACCAACTGGACCAAACACACCTCCACGAGACTTGTTTGGACAACCAGGAATGGCAGCACCAGCACCAAATCTTAATAATGCGATTATACCTGCAGCACAAAACCCACAAAACCCACAAAACCCACAAAACCCACAAAACCCACAACTACAACCACCCCAGCAAGGGCCAGGCCAAAACCCACCTCAAGGTCAAAACCCACAACAGCCCCAACCTCCAGCACCAAACCTACCCCCTGCTGGACCGCTTAACCCAGCACCACCACCAGCAGGCCTACCACCAGGCCCTCCACCAGCAGGCCTACCACCAGGCCCTCCACCACCAGGCCCTTTAGCAGGCCTACCACCACCAGCCCCTCCTCCTGGACCTCCACCCGGACCCGGTAATCAACAAATGGCAAATTTCCAATTAGCACGATTAATAGGACAACAAATTGGTAATCAATTACAACCTATTTTTCAAAATATCCAAAATGCTTTGGCAGCCCCTCCCGCGGCCCCTCCTCCAGCGGCCCCTCCTCCAGGCCCCGCAGCCGCGCCCGAGCCCGAGCGCTATGACCAGGACCCGTATGACCTCCCCGGGGTGGGCCCCGAAGCCATGGACGTGGACCCGGAGGGGGTTCTCGGGAACGCCAACCCGGAGGCGAGCGTGGACCCGCTGGGGTTCCAGTACCGTTACCGTTCTTATTACAGAGGGGTTCAATTGTTAAGTAATTTTGATCCAGGCACAAATCAAGAAAGAGCCAATGTAGGACAAGGACAATATAACGATTGGTTTGGACCCCATGCTGGCCCTTCTTATTTATTGGGTGGACCACAAGATATGCAAGATATGAAGTATATGGATTCTAGAACGGGGAAAAGCGGCATGCCACAATCTGTTTGGGAAATGATGTTTTCTAGAAACGCACATGGGTTGAAAACAGCTCCCATGTGGAAGTACTCTTCTAAAACAAAGACTTGGAAACCGTTATCACAAGCCGGCTTAAAATCGTTTATGATAAAAAAAGCCAACCGGTCTAAACGACACGCTGGTTTGACTTTCAAAGGAAGAGGGATTCGAGCAGGCGCTAAGCTATCACAACTCAAACAGTACATGGATTTGGTTCGCCAATACAATATGCAAAGACAACCGCTAGTAGTAGGTGGCGGTGTTCCTAGAGTGAATATGCCAGGTGTGAATGCCCCTCGTGGTCATGGAGCTGGTTTTGCTCCGCTAGTAGTACATCCAGCTCCTCCTGGTCCATTGGTAGCAGCAGCCGCTGGACCGCCTCCCCCGGCTCCTGTTGGTGGTTTTCCTATTCCACAAAATCCAGCAGCTTGGGGTGCATTATTAGCCCCTCCTCCAGCCCCTCCTCCAGCTTTACCGGCTCCAGCTCCACCTCCAGCTCCAGCTCCAGCTCCAGGTCCAGTAGCTCCACCAGCTGCTGCTCCTGTTGCTCCTGTTCCAGCTCCTGCTGCTCCAGTAGGAGGTGCGGGAGGGGGAGGAGGTCCACTTCCAGGAGGACCGTAAAAATAAAAATGTTTGCTTTTCACACATTAACAACAATGAAATGTGTATTTATTTATTTTTTGTCTCTTTTTCTACTTTGCTGATCCAGCTGCAAGCTTGTTGACCATTAGTTTGGCCGCTGGTAACGCAGAAGAGGCCAACCCTTTTAAGTTTCCTGCTGATAACCTACCTTCTTGTTTCGCTTGCATGATCTTGTTTACACCTCCAATGAGTTTGTTGGAGGCACCTACAATCTGAGGCCTCTTTTGTGTCATTAAGACATTTGCTTTGTTCAAAAGTTGTTTGCGACCTTCAGACGATTTCAACCCCCCTTTAATGCTTTTCACAATGCTTTTTGCTGTTGAAATACCTCCTCTGACTTTTTTGTGCACGCCTCGTGCCGCCTGAACAGCTCCTTTTCCAACTGCATACATTTTTCTTCCTGTTCTAATTGCAGAAGCAACTTTTTTCCCAGCTGATATTACTTTTGGTGCATATTTGGCCCCCAGTTTCGTCGCTGTCGCTGCTGTACTCAACCCTTTTCCTATCGCCAATGCAGTTTCTAACCCACTCATTGATATTGTGCTGTTGTAGGCAAGAAATTAAAAATGATTCGCGCTGTTGTGAGTGGAAAGTCCGCCAAGGATTACGTGGCTCAATTTAAAACACCACACGCTTATTCTCCTTCTTCGATTCAAACAAAAAAGATTGCAGATATTTCATATTCTAAACGATCAAGCAATTCTCACCAAGGTGGAGCTGCTGCTGCTGTCACTACTCGAATTGACGATCAGGGGTTTGTTGTGGACACTAGTGGGTCTGGAGTAACTGAAAAACACAAACGAAAAATTGAAAACTCCTCAAGTGAGTCCAGAGAAGTAAAAAGACTCAAATCGAAAAAAGAAGAGTTCGAACAATGGCAACAAGAAAAGTACGGCGATGGGGGGAATTATGCTTTGTTAACTCCTCAACAGAAAGCTGCAATTACTCGAAAGAAAAATGCTGAGAAAAAGAAACAAGAACAGTTGTACAAACCTGTTCAAGGTAGTAAAGAAGAACCGTTCTTTGTTCCTGACCCTGCTTCCGGCCAACTCAGACAAATTCCCGTTTCTCAACCTCCTCCTCCTCCTCCTCAAGTGTTACACCAACAACAACGGCAAGAAAAACCGAAAAGAGTTAAAAATCCAAAAGCACAACCACCTCCTTCTATTGACCCACAGACTTTACATTATATTGTTCAAATGGCTGTTGGGTCTGACGCTGCAAAACAACAGGAAATGATTGATGCTATGATTCGAAGAGAAGAAAAGAAACAAAACAAAGCAAAGTCTACAACAACATCCAGAAAGAAAAAAGATGACACTCCTCAAGAAGAAAAAAGTGAGGAGGATGTGCAAATGGGAGAAGTTGATCCTAGCACTTTATTTGAATGAAAATAAATGTAAAAGTTCTTTTTACTTTTTCAATATGGGCTCATAGCGGAATGTTGGAACCAGACATTCAATGAGAACAGAAGGGTTGCGTTTGTCTGCAAAGGACGACCTCTCAACCGAGTTCAAGATAACTTGACAGTCTAAACCGCTCAAAACAATCTTGCTGACTTTATCATAGTCACCAAACGGAATCTTCCAATACTCTGATGAATAACGCTCTTTCACTTTGTCTAACGTTGCTTTGTCTTCAGGGGAAGCTCGCTTGTACAAGGAATCAAAGTATGCTTTTCCTTCCGAGGTTTTTACAGTGGCTCTTCGTTCACCTGGAGCTCTAGAAACATGGGACACGACAATGATATTCTTTTGCAAAAACATCATTAAAGGGAGCAAGAACGCCATGGACAGTTCACTCGTTGCCTTCGGGTTAGAAGGACCTTCTTCGAGTAACTCCTCTACTTTTTCTAAGCTTAGCGCTTTGGGTTTCTCGTTGGGTTTCTTACTCTTTACATATCCTTTAATGAATTGGATGGAGTTTTCTTTTCGGGAGGGTTTGGAGGATGAAGCTCGCACTTTCTTGGCGGGCGGTGAAGCAATAGAGGATTGTTCACTCTCAACCTTATCATCTCCAGCGTGACTGTTGACGGGGTCACTGCTGTCGTTAGATCGTCCTCCTCCTCCTTCTTCTCGTTTTCGTTTGTTGCTGTTGTCAGAAGAGGGGGAGGGGGGATTGCTGATACTGGAGGGGGTCTCAGAATCACATACAGGAAGTGAAGAAACTTGCTCGGGTCGTCTGGAGGGGGAAGATTGTTTTCGAGCTCGGCCTCCTCGTCTACCCACGCCTCGTGGATTAGCCACGGGATCTGGAACCTCATCACTAAGCTTCCGTGAGGAAGAAACCAATCGCCCCCCTTGTCTAACTCTTCGTCTGCCATGTACTGAAGCAGAATGGGGTCCCCTAACGCTTCCTTGTGATTCAGTATCAGAAAGGAACTCCTCGGTATAAGTGGGAGGTTCTCCATCACTACCGACGGTATGAAAGCCCCCAGCCTCATTATCTCTTCCATGATCGTCTGTATCCATAGCGGACCCGGCAGTTGATAAGCCAAGTGAAGTAACCGAGTCAATAACTTCATCCCCTTCAGGGGTGCACTTGGATAAATCTGAAAACTCGTTAAGGATACGTCCAGCGAAAGGGGTGACATCTTCCATTTGTTTGACTTTTTGTTAATGAAAAACAAAAAACACACCAAAACTTAGGGAAAAGTGTTTTAAGGTGTAGGGACCTTATTTTATTTTAGAGCGAAAAATCGCCAAACAGTAAATTACTGTCTTCTGTTGCAAAATAGTCTACCCCATCATCAAACTCGGAAAACAGTTCTGCTGTGGATGGCGCTATTGAGGATGGAGCTGGAGGAGATAGCTCAACGCTTGGATTGGACTCTGGTATGGTTGAGCTTAATAATAATTGGTTCGGTGTTGTTAGTTGAACTGATGAGATTCGTTGTGCGGTTGTGTAAGACACTCTGGTCCTCCCCTTCTGCTGCTGCTTTGCTGCCCTCTCCCGACGACGAAGTAACTCCTCATCCAGACACGCATACCTTTTCAAACATCGATTCATTAGAAACATGAGTAAGTAAGGCTCGTTCTCGAAACACTCAGAACACCATGTGGAGTTCTTGTATTTAATAAACGTTACCCCTACTACTTCTTCGTCATTCACTGATAACCTCGGCTCTCCACAACATACACACAGCGGGTTCTTTAGCATGCAATCATTACAGATTGAAAAGTGACTGTTCTGGATAAGCGATACTATCGGTAATGAGTTGGACCGCCTGCAGACTGAGCATTCTTTTTTAGAGGAGGAGGAGGAGGAGGACATGGAGGTCTGTGTGAGTGTGTTTTAAGAAAAATAAGAAAAAAGAAAAAATTTATTTCACCTAAAAAGGTCTTTTTTAAGTTGGGGTTGTGGTGTAAGCGGGGATGTAATAAAGAACTCCATTCCATTTGATTTTAAGATATTTCTGAGGGTTTGCTGCTGGAACTGGGAAACTGTTGTGGGGCGCTTCCATGCTATTACCGAAGTTGAGTCTGCCAGCTGTGTTATCACATGCACAATTTGCTCCAATATGAACAGAATTCGTTCCAGCTTGAGCTCCGGCTCCTCCAACAAAACAACACTGATAACCAATGGCAATGACTCCTGTATTAGTAATACCAAGATTACAGCCTGCATTTGTTCCGATGAAAACACCCTGACTCCCTGTTGTATCATAACCAGCAAAAGCACCAAGAGCACACATTTCATTGATAGTTGAGGACAATGCGCTATCTCCAGCAGCAGTTCCAAGACAAGAATTAGTGGTGGAATTTGTTCGAAATCGAAAAGAGTTCAATCCCACACATGTATTGGAAGTGTTGTTTGTTGACCCATATTCACCACAAGACGCTCCAACATAAGTATTATTAGTTTGTGAGGTGCAACTTGCTCCAGCCTTTGTTCCAATAAAAGTATTAGCATATCCAGTAGTCAGACTTGAACCCGCATTTGATCCAACGCATGTGCACGCAAGAAGACCCGCTGAATGGTTTGTTCCTGCATTTACACCAACAAATGTACAATAAGTTGAACTATTGTAAGCAGTCGTTTTGTTAGTCAAAGCGAGACTTTGGGTGGTTCCAGTAATAGGCCCCACAGACAAAGAGTAATTCGGATTAGAGCCAACAGTAACAAACCCAGTCTGGGTAGCAGACAAAGTAGTCGCAGGTGGGATGGTAGCAGTCAAGTCAATATCCCCTGAACCCGAGGTGGCTACAGTGACAGAAGCATCGGATGATTTCAAGGTTCTGATTGCCAAGGTGGGGCCAGTTCCATCAGTAATGAGTGAGGTTCCGGTTGCTCCTATCGCATCCCCAAGTGTTGGCGTGTCTGGAATTATCACTGTTAAATCTATATCCCCTCCATCCGTCAAAACAGAAACAGATAAATCACTCGATTTAATTCCTATTAAAA
>JACCDX011122274.1_pt1 | contig 21359 bp, 20 predicted proteins | sample 7449681 | NCBI WGS metagenome assembly JACCDX01 (sample SAMN15323450, study PRJNA562643) | freshwater metagenome | isolation source: river surface water | place: USA:Blue River Watershed | collected 2017-08-18
ATCAATTTTTGTAGCTGCTAAATTATTTGAGACTGACATTCTTAATTTTATTATAAAGAAAGAAAAAAAAATAATATTTTTTTAGTCATAATTACATATTTAGCCCTTGAGGAATATATTTAACAAACTGGCTTCTCATATTTGTTAACCCATACGGGACACTAACATCTCCCATATTTATCAATGGAATATTTGCAGGGTATATTTCAGACATAGGGTTCATACCCATACTTTTTATGGTTAAACCAAGGGGAACGGACAAAGGATAAACTGGATATTTTTCATAAGCTAATCTACTTACTTTATTTTCCCTTTCTATAGAAATTTTAGGGTCATCTCCAGGAGAAGTATAATAAAGTAATGAATTTATGTCTGAATTACGGTTATAATCATCAGTTTTATTGTTTCTACTTATTTCAGCCCCTAATGACTTTTCTCTTACAGATGCAAGAATTGCAGATAATTCTGAAGGGTTTGTTATAGTCCATAATTTTCTTTTATCATTCTCACTTAAATATGCCTCTCCTTGAGATATCTGCATAATTAAATTTTTATCGTCTTGATTTTGAGCTAAAATAAAGGATTGAAGATAATTTGGATCTATTCTTCTTTCTAAGTTGAAAGAAGGACGTTGTTTATTTTCTTCTTCAATAGCTTTTTGAAGGTCTTCTAATGTAGCATAACGCATTTATATTAAGAAAAAGAAATAAATTTAATTGATTTATAAATTTATTTCTCTTAATTCAATCATTAACAATGTCTTCTAAACTTAAATTATCCGACGCTATTAAGGCTATCTCTAACAATACTTCTCAAACCCTCATTAAGGCTAAAAAGAAAACTGAAAAGAAACCATCTTCTGTAGTCATTGAAGATGATGAACAGGTAGATGATACCAAATTTAATGAAAGTTTTGATGTGGGTAAAAAGAAAGGTGATGTTACCTACAAAAAGCTTCAACTTCACGAACAAATCTTACTTAGACCTGACACTTATATTGGTAGTTGTAAAAATATACCTTCTTCTGACCCTATTTATGTAAAGGTCGGGGAATATATAAAAGAAAAAAATATTACGTATCCTGAAGGTTTAGTTCGTCTTTTTGTTGAAGCAGTCTCAAATGCAATTGATAATACTTGGAGATCATTACAAGAAAACATCACCCCTAAATTTATCAAGATTAATATTTCTGATAATAAAATTTCTGTATGGAATGATGGCAAAAATATCCCTCTTGATATCCATCCAGAAGAAAAAATGCCTATCCCTGAACTCATTTTTGGAAACCTTTTAACATCCTCAAATTATAACGATAACGAAGAACGCAAAACATCGGGTAAGAACGGCCTGGGTATTAAATGCTCTAATATTTTCAGCTCAATGTTCACATTAGAAATTTATAATAAAGATGCAGGTAAAATATATACTCAAGTATGGAGGGATAATATGTATAAAAAAGAACCTGTTTCTTACAAGACAAAAGGTTTTCCTAAAACCGTAGAAGATGGTAAAAATGGTTATACTATGGTTGAATTTACTCCTGACTTTAAGAGATTTGGTGTAGATGGATTTACAGATGATGTTATGGCTTTATTTGAAAAGTTAATTTACGATACTGCAATGACCGTATCTTTAAAAGGAGTAAAGGTTATTTATAATGGTTCTTTAGTACCTATAAATAATATCAAAGATTATGTTAAATTATACTTTGAAGAAGAGCCTAAAGATATGATGACACTTGCTTCTAAAGACTGTAAAATTGTGGTTTGTCCTAACAATGAATTTACCCACGTTTCATTTGTAAATGGTATCTACACTAAAGACGGAGGAGTTCACGTTAAAAAATGGTCTGATACAATCTTTAAACCAATCTCAGAAAAGATCAACGCAACTCTCAAGGATAAGACAATTGATATATCTCACGTAAAGAAGCATTTCTTTATATTCATTTACGCAGATGTAACTAACCCATTATTTGGTAATCAAAACAAAACACGTTTTGACGGCCCTCCTATAGAAGCAGACTTAAAAGAAACCGAATTAAAGAAACTTATGAAATGGGACTTTGTTGAGAAGATAAAAGATACTCTTAAATCTAAAGAACTAAGCAACCTTAAAAATCAAACCGAGAGAAAAAGAGGCACTGTTAATGTTGAAGGATTAAAAGACGCTAATTTTGCTGGAAAGAAGGGTAAAAATGTTGACTGTGTGCTTTGTATCACGGAGGGTGATAGTGCGAACACATACGCTATTTCAGGTATGAAATACGGTCTTAAGTTTGGAGAAAAGGAAGTGAAGGGAAGAGACTATATTGGATCCTTACCTGTTAGAGGTAAATTCTTAAATGTAAGAAATGCATCTATTCAATCCTTGTTAAAGAACAGTGAAGTAAAGAGTTTAATCCAAGCATTTGACCTTCAATTTGATGTTGATTATACTGTTGATGAAAACTTTAAAAAACTGAGATACGGTAAGCTTATGGCAATTACAGATGCCGATGTTGATGGATATCATATAACCGGTTTACTGTTTAACTTTATCCATAAACTTTTCCCTTCATTGGCTAAGAGAAAAGGATTTTTTAATTTGATGAGAATACCAATCGTTAAAATAGCTGGAAAACATAATAAATCATTTTTCACACAACATTCAGCTGAAGAATATATTGAAAAGAATAAACCAAAAAAGGATGATATCAAATACTTTAAAGGGTTGGGTACAGCTCAAGATGAAGATATTGAAGAGGATTTTGGCAGAAGAATAGTTGAATTTGAAGTTGACGAAAATGGAGACCAAATGATGGTTAATATTTTTGGAAAAGAGAATGCAGACTTCCGTAAAGAATGGATTATGAAATATGAAAATTCGCATCAAGAAGAAGGTAAAGATTATATTGTTCAAGACCTTACTGTGTCAAATTTTTTGAATAATGAAATGATCCTCTTTAGTATTGATGATTGTAAAAGAAGTATTCCATCTATGACAGACGGTCTTAAGGAAAGTCAACGTAAAATATTATTTAGTGCTTTCAAGAGACGTTTATTATATAATGATAAATCTATAAAAGTGGCACAATTTTCAGGTTATGTCGCAGAACACTCATCTTATCACCACGGTGAACAAAACTTGGTTGATACAACAATTAAATTAGCCCAAACATTCGTTGGTAGTAATAATATTCCACTGTTCTTTAATGAAGGTCAATTTGGTTCAAGAGTTAAGAACGGTGATGATGCGGCATCTGGTAGATATTTATTTACCAAGCTAAATTTACCTACAAGAAACATATTTAGACCAGAAGATGATGAGTTTTTAAGAGATAGGGTTGAAGAAGGTGAAATTGTTGAAAAAGAATTTTATGTTCCTATAGTCCCAATGATCCTTATAAATGGTTGCAGTGCAGGTATTGGAAGTGGATTCAGTAGCAGTGTTCCGTCATATAAACTTGAGGATATAATTAACCAGATTAATAACTGGCTTGACAAAAAGGAATTTGACGAAATTAAACCTTGGTATAGAGGATTCACAGGTAACATAGTAGTTGATGGTAAAAAGATTATCACGGAAGGTATTTATGAAAAAGTGAAGGAGAAAACATATAGAGTAACAGAATTACCTATTGGTAAGGCTAATATCAGTATTGATAAATATGAAGAATTTTTAAAGAAACTTCAAGAAGAAAAACAAATTACATCATTCTCATCAAACTGCACTGAAAGTATTGTTGATTTCACTATTAATGTAACCGAAGATTTTGAAGTTTCTCATAAATCCTTAAACTTAACTGATAGTGTTTATACAAGTAATATGGTTCTTTTTGACCCTTTAAATAAAATCAAAAAATATGAGACAGTCCAGGATATATTAGAAGAATTTTGTAGTGTAAGATATTCTTTATATGAGGTGAGAAAAGAAGGTATAATTAAGTCTCTCGAAGAAGAGTTATTATACCTTAGAAATAAGATTAGATTTATAGGAGATATTATCAATAATACAATTAGCCTTAAAGAAAGAGATGATGAAAGTCTTAATAAAGAACTTACAACTAAAAAATATGCTCTAAAAGAAGGATCATATGATTATCTTTTAAATATTCAGGTTAGAAGTATGACATCAAAGAGAATAAAGGAATTAACAGATAAGGAAACTGATGTTAAGCATCACCTTGATAGATATAGAATTAAGACAATTAAGGATATATGGAGAGGAGAGATGGATGACTTGATTAAAGATTATAATAAATGGTTGGAATTTGAGAATGGAAGAAAGGTATCAAAGAAAAAGAAGAAAGCAAAGAAATAATTTTTTTCTTAAAGTTATAGTAAATGTTTAGAAAAGATGTTCACAACTATAATATAGTTAGAAAAAAGATGTTTATGTTTGTGATGGTTTTTTTGATAGTGGGAGCTTTAAATTATTTATCTATAGCTCTTTTTAAGATTAATTTTATTCAAAAAATCACAAAGAAAGAAAAAATTGCAGAGATTGTATATTTAATTATAGGGCTAAGTGCTCTCTATGTTATGTTTGACAGAGACACATATCTTCCGTTCCTTGGAAGAACAGTTTTCCCTTGTGATGTATTAGTTTTAAGTATGCCTAAAGATGCAACTACTACTCTTACGCTCAAAGTAAGACCAAATTCTAAAGTTATATATTGGGCATCTAACCCTTCAAAGACAGGTGAGTTAACAGACTATATAGGCGCTTATGGAGAATATGAAAATAGCGGTGTTGCAAAATCTAATAGTGACGGTATTGTAAAATTGAATATAATGGATCCTCAGCCTTATTATGTCCCATTTAAAGGTATATTACCAAGACACGTTCATTATAGAGTATGTTGTTCAAATGGAATGATGGGACCAATTAGAACAGTATATTTAGCTACAAGAGAAATTGTTTAAAGAAATTTAATTTTTAAGTTTAAACTAAATTTAAAAATTAATTACCAGTTGAACCAAAACCACCAGAACCTCTTTCTGTATCTTCAAGTTCTTCATCATCTCCTAAAACAACAACCTTTAATGGAGCTAAGTTAGGAGCAATAATTTGAAATAATCTTTCGCCTTGTTTAACGTGATAAGCGTGTCCAAAATTATCTACAGCAGCCATAATATGGCCTCTGTAGCCCCTATCTATTACGCCAATAGAATTAGACATACGTAATCCTGTCTTTGAGATGGAACTTCTTGGGACAAGCATATAAGCAATAGGTTTATCTCTAAGTTTCATTTGACACTTGATTTCAAAGTCAATTTTTGAAGTCATAACTTTATTGTTATACATAGCTGGAATAATGCCATCTTCAGGAAAGTAGAGGTCAACCCCGCTATCATCTTCGTGATTTGCTCTCTTAGAGTAAAGTTCTTTAAGATAGGGATTATTAGTTTTGATGTAAAGAGTAAATGACATTTATTATTTAAAGAATATCCTTTTAAATAATAAAAATGAATATTGTAATTGTAGAACAGCTTAATAAAGCAATAAGACAATCTGATGACTTGTTAAAGGCTACGCCTGAGCAAAGTTTAAAGAGGCGCCATCAACAAGAAACATATTTTTCAGGTATAAAAACAAGGTGGTATAAGGACATAATTAATAGCATTAAAACTTATTGGTATTGTTAACCTTTTAATTGATTTTTTAATTTTATAATTAAAAAATTATCATATAACGGTAAAATGAGCATCATATCTTTATTAAACGAACAACTTAAAAATAACTTGAACAAAACCACAAAAGACTTAATTATAAATATGTCTGAACAGTTTGATTTATCCCATAAAGACCTTCTAAATATTTGGAATGAGTTGAACCCTGAGTTTAAGCATAATTTTAATTATACTAAGATTGTTATTGAAGATGAGGAGGTAATTGTTGTTAAAAAACCTAAAGTTGAAGATGAGGAGATAATTGTTGTTAAAAAGCCAAGAGTGACAATTGAAGATTAAAAAGGACCCATCGCGACAAAGTCGCTCGCAGCCGAAGGCAAGAGGGTCCTCTCTTAAATATTAATAGAAAATTGATTTATTCTTTTTATAATTTGAGGTTTAAGTTCGCCTGTATAATAATTAATATAACTAAATCTTTTGTTAAGCATATTAACAGATTTTTCGTTAATGTAAAAATCATTAACGAACATAGCTTCTTTTATAGTTGATTTAATATCATCAGGCTCTTGTTTAGATGATATTGCTGACCAGATATCTCTGGATCCAAATAAGATTAAAAACATATATGTAACATCTACACTATCGATATAGTCTTTATCTAACCAATCTGTTAAGCCGCATAATAACCATATAAAGCTTTGTAACATAACATTATGTTCGTCATCATTGAAGCCATAATTTTTAGGATATAATACATTATCCCCGTCAGTTATAATATTCTCGTGTAATATTGTCATTACATCTTTATCTTTTATGTCTTCCTCTACCTTGTCGCTAATGTTTCCATCAGTTAATGCAAGTAATGCTTGGTTTAAGACGTGATCTAAATAATTTCTAAAGGTGTTCATAGACTTTGAAGAGACGAATAAATATCCTTCTGATCTAAGAAGAGGTTGTAACACAGAATTTAAGTCATCGCTCATATTTAAGATAAAAAAGTCATTTATAACATATTCAGTCTTTCCGTCACCTACGTTTAATGTTCTATCATAGTTTGCGGTATACTCAGTGTTATAATCAACTATAATACCAAGGATATTTTGGATACAGTAGCTTAACATTTGTTCGGTTATATGAGGCTTCATTTCTGATAAACTAATTTCAATATAATGTTCCCTTTGGGATATGATATATTCAAAAAATGTGGTCATTGTATAGGCAAGTTCCTTTGCTTTGAGAAGAATATAATCATTAAGATCTTCAGGTAATTCAATGATTTTTTTCATTTTATTAATTAATTAATAAAAAAAGAATTATAAGTTTAAATTTTCTATATCTAATAATAAAAAGATGAATAATTTTTATTATTTAACTCACGATGACTTTTATGTTGATCCTAATGGTGTTAAAGGTCCCGTCTTATGCCTTAATGTAGACGGTATCTGTGTTACTTTATTCCACGCAGATCAGGGTAGATGTGCGTTCTGTGAAGATGCTATTCCTGAATTTAAAAAGCTTCCAAGAATGTTTCCTTCAGTCTTATTTGGTATGTGTAATTTAAATAAATATCCTGAGGTCTTTCAGATGAGTAAAAAAACAATTGTTCCATTTAAATATGTTCCTTATATTATCCTCTATTATAACGGTAGACCATTTATGAGATATGAAGGGGATAAAAAAGCTACAGATATGGCTGAATTTATTCAAGAAGTTATGAATAGGGTTGAGAACACAAAAACCTTTGTTGATAAGAAAGGATTTAAGCTTGAAAGTGAACAACAAGTTTACGGAGGTCTTCCTTATAACGTTGTATGTGATGATGATAAGGGCGTCTGCTACTTTACAACCAATGATATTTATGGTAAAGAAGGTTTAAGAAAGAAATAATATTATAATAAATGTTCTCAGATGACACTTCATTCCCCCTATATTCTCTTCTTTTAAATAAGTGTAATAAGCTTATAGAAGAAGACCCTAAAAATAAAGATATAAGTATTGAAGAAGTAAGGGAGATGATAGATGGTATTCACACTTTTAATAAAGAACAAATGGAACACGTCTTTGTTATTATCAGGGTCCATTCCCTTAGAAATGAAAAAGCTAAAGTATTTGACGTTCCTTTTAGCGGAGAAAGAATAAATACATCTCAGACTGGAGAGGGAGACGTAAAATTTGATATAAGAAATATGCCTCCTTTACTGAGAAGAATGTTACTCGAGTTTGTCCGTATGAATAAAAACTTAGATTAATTGATTTAATTTAATAATTTTTATATTTTAAAATTATTAAATATGACCGTCTTATCATTAGGTTTTCTTAACGATGAATATAACCAGATAAAAGGCCTTTTAACTTCTCTGGGAAACTCTTCAAATGAAGAATTTGAATTACGCTTTGGAAAGCTTGATAAAACCTTTGATACTAATTTTTCACAAACCAAATTTTTCTCAATTATAAACAACCTTGATTTTTTAAATATTCATAAGAAGAAAGAAAATACTGTTGATACCGTTGAATATAAAGGGAGATATAGAAAGATTACTCTCTTAAAACGAACAATTAACGGTATAGAGAGCACAGAAAAAGTTTCTCCTATTTATGAGAATAAAATTAAGGGTAAAAATGTAGACATTAATGTAGTTGGAGAAATGTTTGAAAATAATGGTATTATGAAAGGTAATACAACCACTCTTCGTTTTTCTTCTTCAAAAGAACAGGAAATAACAGAAAAAGATTGGAATAACTCCTCTGAAAAAGTAAACCTTAGCGTGAAGAGAGTAAGAACCACATATTTTATGGATAACTATAAGGTTGACTTAACAGGTAAACACTATGGTCCTGTTCAAGGATTAGTAGAACCTAAAATTGTATTTGAAGTTGAGATTGAATTCAATAATGATTATATAAAGTCAATAATAGCAGAAGAAAAAGGATTTATCAAGTTTATGGGGGAATTAAAGACAGTTTTAGGGTTTGTATATAATTCGAGCACAATTTACTCTGAATATTACTTTAACGCTATTGTATCTCAAATTAATACCATAAAATATCCAGCAGATATTAGACCTAAAAATATATCTGATGAGGATGTTTTAAACACAAAACTTCAAGGATATGCTGTTACTAATAAACTTGACGGTGTAGGTTATAATATAACCTTTGTCCAAATAAATCTTGCAGGTACTGAATTAATTGTTTTAGTAGCTTATAATAGCACAGATATTTTCTCAATTTCTACCATAAAAGCAAACTCAATACTACCTCAGGAAAAGGTAATATTAAAATCATTTTCCAAGGCTGAAATTAAGTATATACCGTCAACTAAGGTTACACAGGTTCACTTTTTTGATAATTTACTTTATGGGAATGAAAGAACCTTTGAAAAAGATCTTTTTATGAGACTTAATAAAGCTATTGAAATTAACAATATATGTATAAAACATTTTGCAACCTCTTCTGTCCCGGTATCTTATGAAGTCAAAGTATTTGAAATTCCTCGTGGGAATATCATTGACACTATGAAATCAGTTGTTAATAAGATGAGTGATCGATATGACGTATTTGACCTTGTAGACTATAATGATGGTATTATTTTTCAACCATTAGGTCCTTACAGCAAAGCACCTGCTTTAAAGTGGAAATTCCCTTCTAAAGTTACAATAGATTTCCTATTTAGAAAGGACTATGAGAATGATAACTTAGTTACCTATAAATTATGCTCTAAGACAAAACCTGGAAACTTTGTTCAGTTTAAGGATGATATAACAGGTATAGAACATACTATTACAGTCTGTAAAAGAGAGTTATTTGACGGTATTCCTGGCTCATCTCTTGAAGAGAAGGTTGTAGAAGTTGGAGTTCATAATAATGAATGGTCTATCCACAGAATTAGATTTGATAAAGTCCCTGAAAAAACAAATCATATTAGAACAGCTCAAGTCACCTTTGTAGATATACTATACAGATTTACTCTCCCATATTTGGAACAACTTATAAAATTCAGTAGAGGACAAGGTGAAAAACCAGTTAAAGAAAGAATTGATCTTAAACCTTCCCGTAAAGAACAAATTGATGAAGATGAAATAATTGAGAATTCTGAGGGTTTACCTAAAGATAATTTTCCAAAGGGAAAAGGATATACAATTATTGACGAATTAAAAAATAAGAAAATGACAATGGAAAAGAACAATGAAATATTGACTTTCGTAAAAGAGTGTATTAAGGCATTAAATTACTCTACTAAAGGTATTATAGATGTAACCCCATTAACGGGGTCAACATCTATGACATTTACAAACTTTTTTGAGTATGTTTATGCGGTTGATAGCGGTGACTATTTGGCAGATAATTTTAATATATTTCAAACTGACAGAAACTTATTTATAATTGACGATTATGATAGACCATCTAGTTATAAGGCAAATATATTGTTTATAAACAATCTCTTTCACGATAAAAATATAGATGATATTCTCAATAAATTTTCTAATTTTTTAATAATTGTTGCATCTAAAAAGACCCTTGGAGATTACACTTATTTTAAAGAAACTTCTGGTATGAAGTTATACGGTTTCTATAACCCTAAAAAACCACTTGAGAATTTAAGGGCAATGGCAAACCTTATAAAGAAGGAAATGATAGAAAATACAAGAGGAAAAGTTGTTGCAGATATAGGCTCAGGTGTAGGTGGAGATTTATTTAAATATTCAAAATCTGAAACCAAAGAAATATTCTTAATTGAACCTTCGAGTGATAATATCAAAACATTAAATATAAGATTAAAAGAAGGGGTAAAATTCTTGAAAAAACTTCCTTATAAAGTATTAAATGCGGGGGGAGAAGAAAGTGAAAAAATATGTAATTTTGTTGGTAAAAAGGTTGACTTTGTAAATATGTTTTTCAGCTTGACATTCTTCTTCAAAAATAGAGAAATGCTTATGAACCTTGTTGAAACCATTGATTGTCTCTTAAAAGATGATGGGGTGTTTATGGGAACAGTTATGGATGGATACTTAGTAGAAAAAGAGCTTGAAAAAGATGATATTATAACAAAGGATTATGAAATAAAGAAGGTATTAATTGAAGGTAAAGATGGGTTTTACAATAAAGAAATATCAATAGATTTTAAGAATACAGTTACAGCTACATATCAAACTGAATATTTAGTATTCTTAAAAGAGTTTGAATTTTTATTGTCATCTAAAGGAATAAATCTTGAAAAAATAATGAATTTTAACGAATATGATACACAATCCTTAACAAAGGAAGAAAAATTTTTGAATGGATTATACAGTATGTTTGTATTTAGAAAAACTGGAGTTTTAAGAAATACAAGATTATCCCTTGTTCCTATCCGTAAAAATAAAGAATTGGTAAATGAGTATTGGTATAGGGTTCCTTCACCTCCTGATGGTAGTTGCTTATTTCACTCTGTTGTTATGAACTTATTAGGAGATGAAGCTGGACCTCAAACTGCATATGACATCAGAACTGTATTATCAAAGACATTAACCTTGGAAGAATACACAAATATTCAAGATGGAAACTTGGCTATCATTAAGCTCCACGAACTTTTATTGGAAAATATATCAGTTTCCTGCTTTAGTGAAGTTCCAAATGGTATAGATGATAAAACCCTTAAAACTAAGGTAGAAAAGATTATTGAAAAATATAGCAACGAAAATATACAAGAGTTTAGAAAAGCATTCATAAAAGAACTTGTAAATGAAGGTTTTGAAAAAGAAGAGGTAAAAGAAGTGTTCAAAGGCTTTTATTTATCTACATACTTGAAGTTCTCAGAGAATATTGCAAATAGAAATTATTGGGCTGATCAAAGTATGATTTTACTTCTTGCAGAAAAATTAAAAATCAATATTGTCCTTATATCATCGAGCACATTAGAAGTTTATGATTATAATGCTGGTAAATTTAACCCTGACTATGTAACTATAGTATTATTATATATTGATGGGGCTCACTTTGATCCTTTATGTAAGAAGGCTAGTCCGTATGATGAAAAGTGTCAATATACATTCAGTTTAGATGAGTTACCTTGGTTGTCATAACAACTCTAGATAAAAAGTATAATTTAATTTTATTTATATATTCTTAAGAATATATAAATGAGTAAAGTAACCACACCTATTGCCTCGCCAAAGGATGAGGTGGAAGAGAATGAAGAAGAGGTTGTAGACCAAGAACAACCTCTTAAAAAAGACAATAAACACACCTTATCTTGGACAGATCAAATTGAAAGCTTACTTTCAGGGTGGGCTGATACTGCTGCCGTTTATAAATGGCTTCACGATAAGTCTCACCGTAAGTATAAAAGAAAGAATAAATTTTTAGCTATTCCCACTATGATTTTATCCCTTATTACTGGTTCTCTTGGTATCGGTTTACAAGGGTATGTTCCAGCTGAATATATGAGTATAGGTCAAGGTGCTCTCGGTGGTATGGGAGTTTTTATCGGTATCTTACAAGGTTTACAAACACAATTTGGATTTGCTCAAAGAAGTGAAAAACATTCTGGTAGCAGTCTTGGCTGGGGTAAACTTCAACGTAATATTCAGATAGAATTATCCATAGAAAGAGAGTTTAGAAAAGACGCTGATTCATTTGTTAAAGTCTGTAGAATGGAATATGATAGATTAACAGAACAATCACCTCCTATACCTTCTGATGTCCTTGAAATGTTTAAAATTATATTTAAAAAACAAGCTGAAGAAAAAAGAAAAAATGAAGATGAAGACCTAATCCTCCCTGATATTTGTGATTCTATAAAACATACAAAAGTATATAAAGCAGCTATTAACAATCCTGATAGCCTAATTCAAAATATATATAATGTTGACAAGAAAGATGACCCTAAAAAAGAAATAACAGAAACTATTGTAAAACAAGCTTTAAATGACCGTATAAAAGAACTTGATCAAAGAATGTCAGGTATAACTCAATTTAAACTTGCCGCAATGGGTAATCGTTTTGCTCCTATTGTAAATCAATTGTCTCAAGATACAGACAGATTTCTCCCTGCAGAAAAACCACTTAATAACAACCGACTTAGAAGATCAACAGAATTTCAAGGTATTATAGAGCAAAGAAAATCATTTTCTCACACAAGACCGATGTTAGGCTTACCCGTAGAGAAAAAACCACCACCACAAATAGATTTAGGAGTAAGGCCTAACATTAAAAATCTAATTAATAAGTTTCAAATAAACCCTGAAAGTAATAAAATAGAAATTGCAGTTGATAATCCCCTCCAGAATGATACGTTTAGAGAAAATATAATTGAACCTAAATCAGAGGAACCTAAAGCTGAAGAACCTAAAGCTGAAGAACCTAAAGAAGAGGAACATAATGACGTTGTTATAGATATTCCACCTATAATACCTAAACTAGACCTTGAAAATATAAAAAAAGAAGAGGAAGAAAGACAGAATAAGAGTAGCAAGAGAAAAAGCTCAAATAAAAAATCATCAACGCCAACCGCCGTCTTTATATTTAAAGACGAAGATGAAAATTAAATGAAATTTAAAGAAAATTATTCTTTTAAATACATATTAGCGTTTAAAAGAATGTCTATAAAATCAGAAGAAAAGTGTATTATTAAAGCTGACGGTAGCATTAAAAAATTTGAAGATATTGCTATATCTACAAAAACTGTCATAGGTATAAGCAACTTGAAAATTGACCTTGAAAAATTCTTCAATTATATGCCAATAACAGACTTTACCCCCCTTGAAAAAAAGAGAGGAAGAAAAAAAAGAATTCAGATAGTTTTAAACCATAACAATCTTCCTTATGGTAGTATTATATCAGTTCAAAAGAAGAAGGAAATAAGAGGAGCTTGTCTTAAAAGTAAAAGAACCTCAGAAACACCTTCTTCTAATAAAGATTATTTTTTACACTCAGTTTCCCTTGTTATTGTATTAGAAGATAATAAACAAATAAACTTAAAAGTAAGCGGTAATGGTAAGCTTCAAATTACAGGATGTAAGAATGATGGTCATTTTATAAATTCTGTAAAGTGTCTTTATGATACTATGAATACAGTTGAAAAATGGACAAATGAAAAACTTTATACTCTTACCTATGGAGAAGGATTAGAAGTTCTTTTTAATACAGTAATGCAAAATATGGATTTTAACGTTGGGTTTAAGATCAATAGACAAAAACTTGATAAATTCATTGAAAAACATACTTGTCATACAAGCATATATGAAGGAAGCTTAGCAACAGGTGTAAATATAAAAGTAAAAAGTGATGCCTCTATAGAACCTATTATAACAAAAATAATGTATGATGGAAATGAGCTTCAAACAACTTATTCTTCATATGAAGAATATAATACTATGTTGAACAAGAAAAAAGAAACTAAGAAAGATAAAAGACACACCTTCTTAGTGTTCTCAAGTGGAAGTGTTATAATGTCAAGCACAGGCTCAGGAATGAAAGAAATTTATGAGGACATTGTAGACATCTTTATTAAGAATAGAAAACACTTTGAAATGAATACACAAGAGGTAGAAGAGTATAATGAAAAAAATCTTTTATGGTTAAGAGATGATTTTAGTGAACCTGAGGATGAAGAATATTAAGGCTGTAATACAATTGATTTTGTCTTTGTGTATTCAGTGTTCTTTGGATAGATGGTAGTGCAAGGATAAGTCATTGGGTAATCTGCTGGCAAAAATTGAGCGTGAGGAACAATCATTTTATATTCAGGTGTTTTCTGCTTCATACTCTCTGGCAAAGTATAAGTTTCATATTTAGCGTTATGAAACCCCGCTACATTAGCTCTAATATAATTTTTATCTGAGAGAGGTTCTGCCTTAAACCAGTCGGTAAATTGATATACCTCTCTTGAAGCAACATCTTTAAATGAACCTTCAGTATAACTTTCTCTTAAAGTATAGTAACTCATTTTTTTATTATTAGGGTAATAAAAAAATAATTTAAATGATTATTTTATTCTATTAATTCTATTCTTGAAAAATGTCGTTTTATTGCTCTGTCTCACAAATCAAAAATTTCCTCTTAGAGGAACCCCTTTTAGACTATCTTAATTTATATGGAGATAAGTCTAAACAAACAAAACCAGTCTTTGAAGACTGTGATTTTTCCAAGTTCATTATGGATATGGGAAATAAATGGGAAGAATATGTTGTTAATATTATAGTTGAAAAGTGTAAACTTAATAATCTCTCTTATACTTTTATTGAGAGAAAAACCGGCTATCATCAAACCAAAAATGCTTTATCTAATAAAATAGATGTCATCTTTCAAGCCCAGGTTAAAGACTGGAATAATAATATAACTGGTTATCCTGATATTATCCTTAAAAAGAGCGCATTCTTAAAACTTTTTAAATATTCCTTTAATGAACTTAATAATATCCCTGACACTGAATATATAGTAATTGACGTTAAATTCTCCTCAGTAAAATCTGATGAAAATTCTTATGTTATTCAAAATTCTAATTATATCAAGTTTATCAAAGGTCAAATATCAATGTATTCAAGAATGTTAAAATCTGTCTCCCCTATAGGCTTTATTATATCTAAAGATATTTCAACAATAGAACACCCTATAGCTGTTAACGTAAAAGACAAGGATCTTAATAAGGAGTGTGATAGTGCTATTGAATGGCTTAAGCTTTTACACCAAAAAGGAAAAGATTTAGATATTTCTAACCTTAAACCTAACTTAAATAATACTATGGACGGATACTGGAGAGAATATAAAAAAGAACTTGCTTCAAAATATGGGATTGAAATTAACCCTGAAATTAAAACTCCTAAAACTAACGTAGCATATATATCTACAGTAGTATGTAATAAATTTGACCTTCATTCTCCTGTAAATCAATATACTGTTGCTGTTATGGTTAAATTGAATAACGAAATCCATTTTAATATTACTTATGGATTTACAGATGAAAATCTACTCAAACAATACAATATTGAAAATTATACCCTTGTTTCAAACAGAAAACTTGATTTCTCAAGTCATATCATTAGTATTGACCCTGAGCGTAAAGGACCTATAAAATCTGAACTTGAAATAACCGCGGTGTATAATAGGAATAAATTATCTGAAGAAATTATCAGGGGAATTATAGATTACTGTTTAGAAGATTGTAATGAGTTGGAAAAAAGATACAACCTAATTTAAAGAATTATATTTACTCTTAATAATAAGATGCCACCAAAAAAAGACGATGTCCCTAAAAAGGGCGGTCGTAAAAGAAAAAATGATGGCGGTGATAATACTGATAATAATAAAAAATCTAAACAACCTCTTTCACCTCCTGATGATCCAGTTCATATATTTTTCCCCTTACCTCCACCTAATATTTTTAGTCAAATTTTTAATGGAGGGGACGATAAAAGGGACGATATACCAGCTAAATATAAAGCATTAAAAGAAAAAATTATGAAATCTAACCTTGATGATAAAATAAAAGAAAGAGTTATTGCAAGACTTAAAAACGTCGATTCCGATAAACATAAACATCTTGAATGGTTTGAAATTCTGCTTAAAATTCCCTTCAAAACATACTCTGACATTCCAGTCTCAAAAACAGATCATCCTGATAGAATATCTAAATATTTTGATGATGTATATTCAACCCTTGATAATGCAACTTATGGTATGCAACAAGTTAAAGAAGAAATTGTCAATTATGTTGCTCAAATTGTCTCTACAGAAAATAAAAATATGCCCCGCATTATTGCCCTTCACGGCGAGGCAGGTTTGGGTAAGTCGGCTTTATTAAGAAGAGGCCTTTCGGAAAGCCTTAAAAGACCTATGAAAAATTTCTCGTGTGGTGGTATTAGGGATAGTGCATTCTTAAACGGCTTTTCATTTACTTATTCAGGAAGTCGTCCTGGAGCTATAGTTAATGGATTAATAGAATGCGGTGTAATGAACCCTATATTTTTCTTTGATGAACTTGATAAAATTTCAACCACAAATGACGGTATAGATATTCAAAATGTATTAATACACTTGACAGACCCCGTCCAAAATAATAATTTTGAGGATAAATATTTTGACGGTATACCGATTGACCTAAGTAAAGTCATCTTTATTTTTGCTTTTAACGATATCGGTCTTATTAGTCCTATTCTTAAGGATAGACTTCATATTATAAAAATACCTGTTCCTTCACTTCAAGAAAAGGTAATTATAGGGACAAAATATCTTACAAAAGAACTTTATCCAAACATAGGGTTTAAAGAAGGTGATGTTGTATTTTCAGAAGAAATTATGAAGTATATAATAAACCAGCACTGTGAGCACGATAAAGGTGTTAGAAATCTTAAACGGTACATTGAGACGATATTACTTAAGATAAATACAGCCCGTTTTATAGGAACAAAACAAAAGTATAAAAGTTTAAAAAACAAGCTCGTATTACCTATAGAAATAACAAGAGATATGGTAGATGAACTTGTAGATAAAAACAAGAATGAAAAAGATGAGTTTTTTAGAACCCTGTTTATTTAATTTTTTATAGTTTTTTATAAAAAATTAACTTTATTATAAAATGAGTAAATTCATCATTGGAAACAAACCTATATCCAGAGTTTCAGGTCCAGTTAGAGTTACAGTTCTTAAACCTGATGATGATCTTAGAAATAGATTTAAAAAAGAAGGTTCAAGATTACCTTATATTATACTTTTCGGAGATCAACATTTTGGAAGGGAACTTAACTGTCAAATGTGTGATTGTAATTCTAATCATCAATGTTGTTATGAAATTGATGATCCTGAATTTTTAAAATTATTTGACGATATTTCAACTAAAAATTACCCTATAGATTTTTATATAGAACAAATATATGAACCAAGAATAAATGACCCAAACATTTATGAATTAAATAAAGACTTCTCAACATCCGATAAAGTAGGATATATTTCTAAGTTTCTTAACGAATATAATATATGTTATTCTAAAGATGAAAAAGAAGCTAGAACACAGAGATATATAGATGAGTGTCCTACAGAAGATATAAGATGGCATTATATTGATACAAGAAAATTTTCATATGGTAATTCAGGTGAAGCTCAATTAAACAAGGGAATTATAGTTTATTATGGTATTATAAAAATGTTCTTTAATGAACCAGAAGAAACGGTCCAAGAAAATACCTATAATTACTTTAAACAATATGAAAATGAAGTTACTATGGCTTTTGAAATAATAAATAATGGTTTAACCTTCTTACAAAAGTATGCAACTATTGATAGTAATTTTCTTATTTCAAAACAAGTAAGAAAACAAGTATTAGAAGAACACAGAAATATGGACTTCTGGCATAATATAATAAGGGATACAATCAGGGACATCTTTAAAAATTATTTTGAAACATCAGCTGAACCTTTTTCTGGTCAGGATTATTTAAAAGTAATTTTATTTTATGTAAATACAGCCATTCTTATCACAACACCAGGGTTATCAAAAGAAGAATTTTTAGTCAAAAGAAAAGAACTTATAGATAGCGTTCAAAATTATAAATTATTTGAGGATACTAAAGCTAACCTAAATAATATGGTATTTTATACAACAAAAACTGCGATGATGGATATATACACAGTTGCAAGAATGTTAAAAAAGCCAGGAGGAACCCCTGGTTTTTTAGCAATGTTTTATGCAGGCGAATTACACACTGAAAATGTTAAAAATATTTTAGTAAAATATTTCTCCTATAAAATAGTCGGTGAAAGTGATGATGCAAGAGGATATACTAAAGGTGATACAAGATGTCAGTCCGTTAAAGATATTGACTTTAATATACTTAAAGCTAAGAACGAATATATATAAAATGGAAGATCTTAAATATACGATTAAAAGTAAAAACATCCTTCTAGCCCTTATTACCAAGAATGTAAGTAAGCATATTCCTAAAATTCTTAAGAACGCTATGTCTTACGCCTCTTATTTTAACTCTTATAAGTGTATCATTATAGACGGCCATTCAAACGATGGAACATTTGAAATTTGTAGAAGCTGGTGTAAGGTTGAACCTGATAATAGAAAAGTCTATAGACAACCCTCTTCTTTTCTCCCTCGTCCTCTTGCACTAAGTGAAGCCAGAAATATGTATTTAAGTTTATTCCAAGAAGACTTTAAAAAGGATACGTACCTTCTTATTATGGACTGTGATGAAGTCAATACTTCTCCTATTGACGAAGAAGGTTTCCTGAGTAATTTTACCTACACCGAATGGGATGCTATGTTTGCTAATCAAACCAAGGAATATTACGACATTTATGCATTACGAAGCGATGAGTGTCCTGAGAATTATCAAGATGTTTTAAGAAGAACTGGAGATGAATGGAACTCTCTTAGAAAGCATCAAATACCAAAACCTAGAGAACACCCTCTTATCCCTGTAAAAAGTGCATTTGGAGGATTAGGCTTGTATCATACCGAGAAATTAAAGGATTGTTTTTACTCGTCATTTATTGGAAATCCATTCTCAGGCCAGGCTAAGGAAGTCTGCGAACACATTCCATTCCACGAGATGCTTCTAAAGAAGGGAGCAAAACTATTTATAAATCCTAAATTTATAAACAATTAAATTTTCTTAATCTTTTCAACCCAGTAATTCAAAAATAATCTTTCATATTTAAATTTACCTTGAATAATCTCGTTAAATTTATTTTCTAACCATTCTTCTGTAAGGTCATTCCAATCTTCTATTTCTACAATTGGAAGACCGTCATAAACTTTATTAAGTGGGGACTTTTGAACTATAGGAATTCTTCCCATACATAATACCTCCCATGTTCTATGAGTGTCTAAACCATTACCAAATGGGCATATAACGAAGGCATAATTATTGAGTGTTTGCCAAAACTCTTCTCGGGTCTGTTTAGGAAGCCATACCATACATTTTTTGTCTTTCAAAGTATTATATATTGGAAGCCTATATTCTATTCTTCTAGGAGGTCCTCCCATCGCAAGATGGAAATTTGTAGTAGCTACCTTATAGTTAGTCTCATTTAATAGTTTTAACATTTTTCTTATTGCAGATAAACTTAGTTCTTGTATCTTAGGTGGAATTGGTGTTTTTGTGTTACACCACTCGTGTAAGCCTCTATTAAAGGATAAAGTGTGGTAATCTAATCCAATTGGAAGATGGTGAAGTTTAGGGTGATCTCCAACCATATTTTGGGAGAACCAAGCTAAACATTTAGTATTTTCCAAAAGACGATAACCTGACGGAAAATCATCAGGGGTTGTATGGTCTGAATTACCTGAAACAATAATGAAAGGGTTTTCCATCTTATCCATAAGCATATTTATAAACTGTTCTACCATATCAAAATGAAGGTAAATTGTGCTTCCGTATTTATTTTTTGTGGTGAAATTTGGATAAGACATTTGATCCAAGTGGTTCCATTCAGGGTGAATATCGCAAGATTTAGCAAGACCTCTTGTGCTTACAAATAAACATTTAGTTTCATCCTCCATTTTATAATTAAAAAACAATCTTTTAAATCAAACTTTGTAATTGACCTTCAAGACTTGTTGCGAGGTGAAGTAATATATCTAAGCTTTCTGGTCTCTTCTCATACTCATTATGGATATAATTTTCAAGAAGGGAGGTAAGCTCCGGATTTTCATAGTCTTCATAAAATATGTGGATTATACCATAAATTACATAATAATGATAATCACTTAGTTCTTCAATATCACCGTAGGCTGGAGGAGTTTCAGTATAAGGATAATAATCTTGAAGGGTCTCCATAAACTCAGTTTGTAAGTGAGGAGAAAGAGACTGAAAAATAGTTCCAATGTTAATATACTTGATACTAAGTTCTAATGTTTCCATTTTAATAAATTTAAAATAATATTTGTATTATTTTAAATGACTACAATCAACAATAAAAAATCATTTACGAGAAAGTCATTTCTCGATAATAGAAAGCCAATTTATATGTCTTCAACAAACCCTTCTACATTTCAAACATTAAAAGATAGTATGGTCTCAGGTCTTGGAGCAGGTGTAGGTATGTCAGTTGCTGATAGACTTGTTACAACGGTTTTAGGACCTCGTAAAGTTGAGGTTCAAACAGCGAATAAAATTGTTCGTTCTCCAGACTGTGAAGACATATCTAAAATATACCGTGAAGCTTTAGTCAAGGATATTTACGTTTCACAGACTTTAAAAGATGCTTATGAAAAGTGTAATTCATCCCATTCATAAATAATAGTATCTTCCTTTACCCTTTCAAAGTTTTGAGGGGGATGTTTCCCTTTGTTTACCGGACACCAACTTTTCTTACATTCTCCTAATATGCCTGCAATCCAGCAGAAAGTTGAATTATTACATAAAAGGTTTGGCGCATACCATAAATATGCTAAATCCTTAAACATATCGTCATTTGACACAAGAGTAAAATCAGTGTCTTTCTTAAAGTCATCTATATACTTTTTCTCAAAGTCTTTTTTGAGTTTATCACAAACCACATAAACTTTACCTTTTAATCCACTCTCCTTAATTATTGTAGACACAGTTTTATGGGATAAAATACCCACATTTATAAAGTCGTCAAGTCTAACGTGAGTTACTATATCTTCATCTTTAAAAGAGGGTTTATATTTCATAACACCATTTACAATATCACATACCCTATAATTTTCGTTAATTCTTTCTTCATTTTCAGGAGTGAATAAAGAACGAATAAATTCCCTTTCATTTATGATATGGTAATCAAACTGAT
>JACCDX010865812.1_pt1 | contig 21358 bp, 25 predicted proteins | sample 7449681 | NCBI WGS metagenome assembly JACCDX01 (sample SAMN15323450, study PRJNA562643) | freshwater metagenome | isolation source: river surface water | place: USA:Blue River Watershed | collected 2017-08-18
AGCGCTTTCAAATGCAGATTCCGTCTCGATAATCTCGGGAACGCCTGCTGCTGGATGGAGTAGAGGAGTAGGGGCTACAACCTCTGCCTGCTCTGTATCAACTTTCTCAGACACGACGTCGCGCTGAACCAATAGTTGCAACACCTTCAGGAAGAGGTGCAAGTCCTGCTACTTCAGTCATGAGATTGCACCATGCCTGAACGTGAGAAAAAATATCGTCAACACTTTCTAGCTGCGGGCTCCAAGAAGCTCTGATCTCAATCTCAGAGTCATCATTGCGAGGAGATAACTTTCCAAATGATGCACTTGATACTCGCGTAACAGTTCCGCTTGGTGCGCTAAAGATTGCACCTGTATTTTGCAGAGAATCTAGTAGCCAATTCCAGCCAACTTCTGGAAGTAGGGGATCTTCTTGCATCTCGCTATCTACATCAGCGCGCATAAATGTCACGCAACGAAATTCACCTTCCCATGTATCTTGCCCACCTGGTTCATGGAGAGTGACGAAGCGACCAGAAGCGACTTCATCTTCAGCATCTCCGGAGAGCCCATTTGAGATATCTGCGGTAAAGGCGAAGGAGTAAGCAGCTAACTTCTGTGGCGCGGGAACTTCCTCAAGGATTATCTCTGCGCGGGGAGTAAATGTACGAAGAAGTTCAATCATTTCATCAAAGGAGAATCGCGACTTCACTGGTCGATTCTAAAGTTGATTAGGCGCTTTAGCCGGGAGGCTAAGACCTTCCAACGGGTAGAGTCTGCTCTTATGGCCAGCGCACTAGCTCTTCTCTCGAGTCTCTTATGGGGCAGCGCCGACTACATCGCCGGCAATCTCAGCAAAAAGTTCCCTGCAATTGCAGTTCTCGCTGTCAGTCAGGCGATTGGTTTTCTCACCGGCATCGTTCTCGTTGTAGCAACTGGTGCATGGGGCGCAGAAGCTTTCGGATCAAATGGTTACTTAATTCCAGGGGTACTTGCAGGTCTTGCAGGCTATTTGGGGCTAATCAGTCTCTATGCCGCACTCTCTACTGGTCGCATGGGAGTTGTCTCACCTATAAGTTCCCTCAGCGCACTGATTCCTCTCGCATTTGCACTTATCTACAAAGGCGATCAACTTTCTACAGTTCTTTCGATCGGCGTCATCTGCGCAATGCTCGGTGGGTTTCTTGCCAGTGGTCCAGAAGTTTCACAAGGTTTACCACTGAAGCCTGTTCTCTTAGCTCTTTGCGCAGCGGTCTTCTTCGGAATCGCACTTGTTTGTATGGCGCTCGGTTCTGAAAGTAGCGCGCTGATGACTATGACAACTATGAGAACAACAACTCTCATTCTCGGCATTGCGCTCTTAATTAGATTTAGACATTTTGGTGGACTCGGAAAACCACAGATGCCACTTCTGATCTTCGTCGGTGTTGCTGACTTTGCAGCAAATCTTCTTCTCGGAGTGGCTACAACGAAGGGTCTTGTTTCACTTGCAATGGTTCTAGGTGCGCTCTACCCAATTGCTACAGCGTTACTCGCCTATATTTTCTTACATGAGCGCCTACATCGCGTTCAATATGTTGGCATTGCATTTGCTGTTGTTGGCGTCAGCTTAATTTCAGCTTTCTAAATCGCCTTCTTTACCGCTGAGATAAATCGCGTGCCTTCAATGGTCTCGTCTTTTGTAATTGAAAAGCTGGAGAGCAACTTCTCGATATCGAGCTTATCTTCACCACCAGTTATTTCCGTGATGCTTAATTCAAGTTGATCGATACGGCCAGCGCCAATTAATTGTTGGAATATTGATGCACCAGCTTCGATATGGATTCGAGGCCCAAAAGTTTTGAGCGCTCTATCGAGAGCCTTTTCTGGCGTCAGATTCCAACAGTGGGCGAGACGATTTCCGCTCAGTGGATTAATCAGCGTTCGAGATAGAACTACGACAGGTACGGGCGTTCTTTGATACGGCTCGGTGCGAGCAGTGTTGCCGCCGATAATGATGCAATCAGCGCTACGACGTCGCTGTAGGAACTCTGAGCGATCTACCGCTGTGGTTACACCGGCTGAGTTTCCATTCTTTGATGTGGAGCCATCTGCGCCTACAACCAAGGTACCGATAACGGGCATACGCTCAGAATATTCTTTTTCTCACTTAATTATCAGGCTAATTGCCCGTTCTAAATTGAAAATACGCTCCCTCGGGCGTTAGCCTTAAAACATGAGAAAGCGAATGAGGGCTGCCATTTGGCCCCTGACGGCAGCTATCGCCGCATCCTTGCTTCTCGCACCTCCAGCCCAGGCTGCACAAACGCTGGCACAAGTTCAAGCACAAGTCATTCGCCTTGAAGAAGAGGCCACTGCGGCGGCAGAGGGCGCACAGGAAGCAAAAGTTCGCTTGGCATCTCTGACCCGAAGCCTTGCTGGAATTCAGGCGAAGGCTGCGCTTCAAGGTAAGACTGTTGATGAAATCTCTAAAACTCTCGGCGCTATCGCGGTCGACCAATATAAATCGGGAACGTTGAGCCAGAGCTTGGAGCTCCTCTTCTCATCCGATCCTTCTCTCTATCTCTCGGCGGCAGGATCACTAGATGCGATTACTCGTAAAAAAGGAATCCAACTTCGAAAGTTTCAATCAGCTGAACAGCAACTCAATGCAACATCCCTGACAGTCAGCGATCGCCTTGCCCAGGTTAAGGTCTTGCAGAAACGATTGGCGGAGCGAAGTGCAGTCGCTACTCAGAAGCTAGCGCAAGCAGAATCTCTCTTATCAAAGTTGAAGAAGGAAGACCGTGAGCGTTTAGCACGGCTGGCGAAAGAGCGTGAAGATGCCGATCAAGCTTCTTCACTCAAAGCAGCAAAGGGTGCAGCTGGTGTTTCTGGTCGCGCCGGTACAGCTTTGAAATTTGCCCTTGGACAAATTGGTGATCGCTATGTATTCGGTGCCGCTGGGATGACTTTATGGGATTGCTCTGGGCTGACTATGCGCGCTTTCCAACGCGCAGGCGTCTCTCTTCCACACTCATCACGTGCGCAATCTCGAATGGGTAAGGGCGTTTCCTATAGTCAGAAGAAGCCTGGCGATCTTCTCTTCTACGGAAGACCTGTCTCACACGTCGGAATTTATTTAGGAAATGGCAAGATGGTTCATGCACCGCGATCTGGTTCACGTGTCAAGGTTGCACCTTCTGGAAGCTTAGGCAATAAACCTTTGGTCGCAGTTCGCCGTTTCTAATGACCGCACACTCAACAGATTCGGGAAAAATACTCTGTATCACCAACGATTTTGGTCCTCGTGCAGGTGGAATTGAGACATTTATTATTGGGCTCGTAGAACGCCTGCCTCAAGGTTCAGTAATTGTCTACACCTCATCACAAGCAGAATCTCCTGCCTCTGATGCCGCGTGGAGAGAAAATTTTGGTGTTGAAGTTATAAGAGATAAAGCAAAGATTTTATTGCCAACATGGAGAGTATCTAGAAACGTTCGCCGCGTCATTGCTGAACGAGATGTAGCTTCTGTCTTCTTTGGAGCGGCAGCACCGCTCGGATTACTCGCACGTGGTGCGCGTCGCGCTGGTGCAAAAAATATTGTTGCACTTACACACGGCCACGAAGTCTGGTGGTCAAAACTCTGGCCATTTTCCTGGGCGATAAAGCGAATAGGCAAGAGCGTAGATTCACTTACCTATCTTGGTGATTACACCCGACGAGCTATCTCAAGAGCACTTAGTAGTGATTCTCATAGCAAATTGGTGCGCCTTGCTCCAGGAATCGATACAGATCACTTCTCGCCGGCGAAGAAGAGTCCACGTATTAGACGTGAGCTTGGATTGGAAGATAAGAAAGTAATCGTCAGCGTGGGTCGCCTTGTACATCGAAAAGGTCAAGATTTCTTGATTGAAGCACTTCCCATCATCGCTCAGAGCGTTCCGAACGTTCATCTACTACTTGTCGGTGAGGGTCCATATAGATCTGAACTTGAGAAGCGAGCAAATTCTCTCGGCATACGCGATCGAATAACATTTATTGGGCGAGTGCAGTATGCAGAGCTTCCCGAATACATCTGTGCCGGAGATATCTTTGCAATGCCTTCACGTTCTCGTTTAGCAGGACTTGAAGTTGAAGGTCTCGGAATTGTTTACCTAGAAGCAAGTGCTTGCGGATTACCTGTCATCGGGGGAGTCTCAGGAGGAGCACCCGATGCTGTAATTGAAGGCGAAACTGGTTTCTCTGTTGATGGAAAATCTGCGCCGGCAATTGCGCAGGCAGCAATCCACCTTCTCGAGAACCCAGAGTTTGCTGCACAACTTGGCGCACAGGGCAGGGATTGGATAGTCAGCCAATGGCGTTGGGAAATCTGGTCTGAAGCATTTAATAAGCTTGTTCTTAAATAATTCCCGCAGTTCTTACCTTCTCAATAGCTTGCAGGCGATTGTTAACTTCAAGTTTTCGGTAGATAGATGCAAGATGACTCTTTAAAGTCGCTTCTGTGATGAAGAGAGAACCAGCGAGAATTTTCAGAGTTTCTCCTCGATGCAATTGAGAAACTATTTGAAGCTCACGGGGAGATAATGAGAATTGCTCGCTCTTGCGAGTGATAGCCGCAGAAATCTCTCTCGCTGAGAAAGAGGTAGGCGAACTCAAGGCGAAATTGAGCGCCGACATAAGTTCTCCGAGCGGGGCTGACTTATGGATATATGAGCTAGCGCCAGCCTTCATGGAGGCAAGAAGAAAATCGGCTTGCTCATTGAGAGTTAATACAACAATTGCGATTGTGCTCGAAATAGAACGCACCCACGAGACAATCTCAAGTCCATTGCCATCGGGCAAGTTGATATCGACGATGATCCCATCGGGGGATATCTTGGTAATTTGCGCGATCGCCTCTGATTTAGATGCCGCTTCAAATATATGAAAGCGCTCTGATTTTTCCAGGGCCGCTCTGATGCCTTCTCGAACTACGGCATGGTCATCGATGACCAAGATCTTCTTCACAGAAGTATAGAAATCCGTGTTCCCTCTTTACTTTCAAGAGTGAGATTTCCGCCCATTGCCGTTATGCGTTCTGTGACTCCAATTAATCCCCATCGATCTGCAGACATATGTGCTCCACCAATTCCGTTATCAAAAAAGTCAATGAATACTCGATTGTTGATGAGGTAGAGCTTTACCTCAAGACGGGTAGCCCTAGCGTGGGCCACGACGTTGCGTAGGATTTCTCGAGATATCTGCAAGAGCTCATGAGAATTCTCTTCATCAAGGGGCACTTCTTCGATGCTCAGTGATATCTCCAAACCCCCGCAGATTTCATGCACGAGGGAATCAAGGGCGAGATCAAAACGCGCCACTGTGTCGCGCCGAAGAGCCAGAATCTCTCTGCGCACTTTGAATATAAGCGCGTCAATGTCGAGTCGAGATTTTCTTATGGCAGCGCGAGAACTCTTATCTATCGCCGGATCTGCCAGGATGAGATCGAGTGAATAGCCCAGACCTACTAAGTCTTGGGCGATTCCATCGTGAAGCTCCCGAGCAAGACGCAGACGCTCGGGAGTTGTAGCTACCACTTCCTACTTTGCGAAGAGTGCAGCAATCTCAGCCGCATATTGTTCGCCGATGACGTGGCGCTTGAGTGATAGCTTCGCAGTGAGTTGACCACCTGCGATAGTGAAGTCGTTAGGAAGAATCGTAAATTTACGGATTGATTCAGCCTTAGAGACCGCCTTATTTGCCTCATCGACTGCAGTCTGAATAACTGCGAGGAGATCAGGGTCATTAATTAGCGTCTCGAGAGTTGCACCTGTTTTATTATTCGCTGCAATCCAGCCTTTGAGCATATCTTGATCGATAGTAATCAACGATGCAATAAACGGTTGGTTATCTCCAACAACCATGCACTGGCTAACAAGAGGATGTGCACGCAGGCGATCCTCTAGAACGGCAGGTGCAACATTCTTTCCACCTGCAGTAACGATGAGTTCCTTCTTACGACCTGTGATGTAGAGGAAGCCTTCATCATCTAGTCTTCCGAGGTCTCCAGATTTAAACCATTGACCATCAAAGACTTCCTGATTTGCAGCATCGTTCTGCCAGTAGCCACGCATAACAATTGGTCCACTGATGAGAACTTCGCCATCTTCTGCAATCTTGACTGAGTTGCCTGGAATAGGGCGACCAACTGAACCTACTCGTAGGTGATTAGTTAAGTTCAGTGTTGCACCAGCGGTGGTCTCAGTTAATCCATAACCTTCAAGAATTGTGATTCCTGCACCACGATAGAAGTGTCCGAGGCGAACACCGAGCGGCGCACCTCCAGAGATTGCCGCTTCAACAGAACCACCCATAGCGGCGCGGATCTTTGAGTAGACAAGCTTGTCGAATAGCGCGTGCTTCAAGGTAAGAAGTGGATTAAATCCGCGCTTATCTTGAGCTTCGCTATAGGCGATAGCTACCTCAGCAGCTTTACGGAAAATCTTGCCCTTGCCAGCTGCTTCTGCCTTGGCTTCTGCTCCGTTGTAAATCTTTTCAAAGATACGTGGAACTGCAAGTACGAATGTTGGCTTGAAGGAAGCCATATCTGGCTGAAGTCGACCAACCGGATCACTGCAATGTGCAAGGTGAAGTCCTGCACGGATAGAGCCAATCTGCACCATACGACCGAAGACGTGTGCGACTGGCAAGAATAGAAGAGTGGATCCACCAGGCTTGAGGAAGAGATCACTTGCGCCCTCAACAACGTTTCCGCACTCAGATAGGAAGTTTGAGTGAGTTAACTGAACACCCTTAGGGCGTCCAGTTGTACCTGATGTATAAATCAATGTTGCAAGGCTAGATGGAACGAGAGCATTTCTGCGGCGCTCAATCTCATCATCACCAATATTTGAGCCAGCGTTGCGAAGAGTCGCTAAGACATCTTCAGTCATTACCCAGACATGTTTGGTGTGCGATGGAAGAACTGTCGAAACAAGCTCCTTATGTGTTGGTGTTTCAACAATTAATCCAACAGATCCTGAGTCGTTGAGAATCCAATCAACTTGTTCAGCAGAGGATGTTTCATAAATTGGAACAACACATCCGCCGGCATACCAAATTGCAAAATCAAGAATCGTCCACTCGTAACGAGTACGGGCCATGATGGCAACGCGATCACCAATTTGAATGCCAGCAGCGATGAGACCTTTGGCAGTTGCACGGACCTCTTCTTCGACTTCGCGAGCAGTTACTGGCTGCCAGCCATCACCGAGAGGACGTGACATAGTCACGCGCTCTGGCTCAAACCAGGCGCGTTCTGCGATCAAATTTGTCAGGTTGCCTTCAGTTGCTGTTGGGACAATTGCTGGAGTTGATATCTCGTTCATGGCGCTAACGGTAGTGGGGGAGATGCGGAAAATGAATGGATTTTTCTTGTGAATTGGTAGCCTTCTGCCATGTCCGAGAAGAGCACAGCCACAGTCCTGATTGATGCCCCGCTAGCCGATGTCCAGGAGGCGCTCTTCGCAGTTGGCGCATACCCCGAATGGCTTAGCTCCGTTAAAAAGTCCGAAGTTCTCGAAAGCGATAGTTCGGGGCGCGTCCTTAAGGCGAAGCTCTCTATCGACGCAGGAATGATGAAGGATCGAGTGACCCTTGATTACGACTGGAGCGGAGCACCGCTAGCGCTCTCTTTTTCAATGGATGAAGCAGATCTCTTAACTCAGATGGATGGGACCTATATCCTCAAATCGATTGATGAAGATACAACTCAAGTAACTTATGAACTTACAGTGGCGGTATCCCTTCCTGTTCCATCGATGATGATTACCAAGGGACAGCAACAGATAATTGATGCAGCGTTAAAAGAACTCGCCTCTAAAGTTTCATAAATGGCTTATACGATCGGTGTAGATGTCGGTGGAACAAAGGTTCTTGGCGGCGTCGTAGATGAATCCGGCAAAGTTCTCAAGACAGCCCGTCGCGATACACCGCGAGAAGGTGGCGCTCTTCTTAATCAAGCAATTGCGGATGTCGCCAAAGAGTTAATGGCAGATTATTCGGTTGAATCAATTGGAGTTTCTGCAGCAGGATTCGTTTCATCAGATCGAAAGACGATGCTTGCAACGCCAAATATCGCTGGATGGAATGGCGTCAACCTTGATGATGAACTCACGCAGCTGATTGGTAAATCTGTTGTAATTGAAAATGATGCAAACGCGGCAGCATGGGGAGAAGCAAAGTTCGGTGCAGGTATCGGCAAGAGCAATATTCTCCTGCTGACTATTGGAACTGGGATTGGTGGCGGAATCATCGCCGATGGAAAGTTACATCGCGGAGCCTTTGGAATTGCGGCCGAGATTGGCCACATTCGCGTAGTCCCAGATGGGCTGCTCTGTGGGTGCGGGGCGAAGGGTTGCTTTGAACAGTATGGATCTGGCAGCGCACTTATGCGTCATGCACGAGAGTTGATAGCTGAAGATCCTGTGGCTGGTAAATCTCTCTTATCTCGTGATGATGGAACTATTGAGGGATTATCTGGCAGATCAATCACCGAGGCTGCCCGAGATGGAGATGCACTTGCACTTGCTGCATTTGCACGAACAGGTGATTGGTTGGGCGCCGGAATTGCATCGCTATCGGTTGTTCTGGATCCCGAGTGCGTGATTATTGGTGGTGGAGTTATTGATGCAGGAGAACTTCTCCTCAAGCCTATTCGCGAAGGCGTTGCTCGATATATGCCATTTGCTGGAAAGCACCCATACCCAGAAATTATTGCGGCAACCTTGGGGAATGAAGCAGGTCTAGTTGGCGTAGCCGACTTGGCTCGAATCTAAACTTTTTCTAAATTACTGCTCCATCATCAGGTGGAATCTCTCGAGAGTTATTTCTCCATCGCGTAAAGGAGATTTTCAGCTCTCGTAATTGGTCACGAAATTTCTTCTTAGGTACCGCAGGGGGAGTGAACTTATTTACCTCTTCAAATCGATCTAATTCATCGAGATAGGTTGTCGGCGATGATTAATCGAGTGAAAGACCCTCAACTATCGAATCAAATTCAGCTTTAATGAGATCTTCTTCATCAAAGCCTTCATTCTCACGCTTAGCCATGGTTTATGTTCGCACAAATATCCTCTTTCAGGCTAAATTAGGGGCGTGAACAATCTGCCGTACGGAACGCTCCGCGCATTTCTGACGCCATTCTTAATGATCTTGTTCCGCCCCAAAGTAAAAGGTTTGAGAAATGTTCCTGCATCAGGTCCACTGATTCTCGCCTCGAACCACCTCTCCTTTAGCGATTCAATCTTCATGCCTCTTGTTGTTCCTAGAAAAGTTACCTTCTTGGCTAAGAGTGAATATTTCACCTCACCTGGTCCAAAGGGATTGATTAAGAAACTCACATTTATTGCCCTAGGTCAGGTTCCTGTCGATCGTTCAGGTGGGCGTCGTAGCGAAGCTGCGCTGATTACTGGCCTCGAAGTTTTGGCTGGTGGAAACTCTCTAGGAATTTATCCAGAAGGAACACGCTCGCCAGATGGTCGTCTCTACAAGGGGCGCACAGGAATTGCGCGTTTAGCGATTGAATCTGGTGCACCTGTAGTACCAATCGCGATGTTTAATACAGACAAGATTCAACCTAGCGGCACGGTTTTGCCTAAGGTGATGAGAGTTGGAATTACCTTTGGTGAGCCTATGTACTTTGAAGGAGATTCAACAGACCTTCAATATCTTCGTGAGGTAACAGATCAGATCATGAAGCGAATCCAGCAACTTTCAGGACAAGAGTATGTCGATACCTATGCGGTAAAGGTTAAGAAGTCTGGTAGATCAAGCGATGAATCAGAAGAGAACGATTAATTAATCTCTAGCTCTGATCGTTTTGTCAGGTAATTGCAGAGGTTGCACTCGGGGCCAGATTCAGGCATCGATCCTTCAATTGTTGTAATCAACTCTTCAAGTAATTGAGTAAATGTCTCGGTATCTCGCTCCACTGGCACGTAGTGCTGATTGACGCCGAATCCATGTGAATTGGCAGCGAGTTCGCTAGTGCCAGTTTCAGTTACTCCGGCAAGTTTCCAAATCAGAAGACCCATGGATGAGACTGGGAAAGGCTTTCCCTTATCTGGATTTTCAAGAGCGTGTGCATATGCCTCTAATTGAGGAGCATAGAAAGGGCCGTTATCCCGCTCAGAATCCGAGACCTTGCAATCAATAATTCCCACCGATCCATCTGTGTAATGGCCGAGCAGGTCGTAAATTCCGAGAATTTTCCAACGCGTTTCAAATCCATTGACTTTGATTGGAGCGCTCTTTACCCATTGTCCCCATTGCTTCACAACTCCCGCTTTAAGAGTTGGAGAAATATCTTGCATCGATGCACGGCGAAAATGTTCTTCCTGCGAATCTGCAAGTGGCTTTACAAGAGGAAATTCCTTCTTAAGATCTAACTTAAACCAGTATTTGAGCCAGAGGCAGCGGCGACAATTGGAGAGGCCAAAGGTGAGGTCAGATGGAGCAATTGTGTCGCGTGCAGGAACCTCAGGCTTCTTCATAGGAAGACTCTAATCTCTACTGTCCCTGAATTGCGGCGATTAACACAAGAACGCCCAAGGTAATCATGACCATTCCACCAAAGGCTCTGAGTAGCTCTAGTCGCCGCGCATCTGTTGCGAGCCATTGACGGGCAGTTCCCGCAAGAAGCCCCCATGTTCCATCGGAGATAAATGCAAGAACACAGAAAACCAGACCCATGAAAAGTAATTGCGCAGTGACATTTCCGCCATCAATATCTACAAATTGCGGCAGAACAGCTGCAAAGAAAACAATTGCTTTTGGATTGAGGACTCCAACCCAGAATCCGTCGCGTATTGATTGCAGTGCAGTAGGAACAACAGGACCTTGATTTGTCATATCTGCAGCATCTGCAGATCGTTTACGGATTGCATCGATTCCCAAGTAAATGAGATAGAGACCGCCGCCCCATTGCACTGCTTGATAGGCAAGGTGTGATCGTTGAAGAATTGGACCTAAGCCAAGTGCCACCAGGGTTGAGAGCACGAGCGAACCAGAGACATTTCCTGCAACGGTAAGGACTGAAACCTTTCGCCCCCACGAGATGGCGCGTGCGATTACGAAGAGGACGCTTGGGCCAGGGGCGAGGATGATGATCATCGCGGCCACGATGTATTCAGGTAGGCGCGTTGGAATCACTGGCTCAGATTACCCCGGTGAGCTGATTCGCCGGGCTCAAGGGGTGTGTCGATTTGCTCGACGGGCAGTTCTGGGGTTAACTATCGTCTAGATATATCGATTCGATATATCTATTCAGAATAGGAACCAGACTGGAGACCCGTTGAGATCACGCGCTGATTCACTTGAATTCGCCCTTCTTGGGCTCCTTTCAGAGTCTCCTCTTCATGGTTACGAGCTCAGAAAGCGCCTTGTGGCGATCTTTGGCCCTTTCCGCGCCCTGTCGTTCTCGGTCCTCTATCCGCAGCTTAAGCGGATGGTGATCGCCGAAACCATTGAGGCGAAGGAGATCGGTGTTACCTCAAAGCGGACTCGAATCGTCTACACGATTACGAAGAAGGGCCAGAAGCGCTTCGCAGAGCTCAACGGATCCGTCACCGCCGAAGCTTGGGAAGATGAAGGTTTTGGAGTCCGCTTCGCCTTCTTTAGTCCGACAACAACTATGAATCGAGTTCGAATTCTTGAAGGGCGTCTATCGCGACTTCAAGATAAAGCTAAATCGATGCGAAATGAGTTGGAATCGCATCCAGCAGGAATTGATAAGTACCTCGAGGAGTGGCGCCGCTTCTCACTCGAGTCTCTTGAACGTGAAATCACATGGCTTGAGGGAATGATAAAGACCGAGGGGAAGAAATAGATGAATATCAAGACAGAGACCGGTGATATCCGCGTCGCAATTGTGGGTGTTGGAAACTGCGCTAACTCGCTAGTTCAGGGAGTTACCTATTACAAGGATGCTGCAATCGATCAGGAGATTCCTGGACTCATGCATGCGGTGATCGGCAACTACCACATCAATAACATTAAGTTTGTCGCAGCCTTTGATGTTGATGCAAAGAAGGTTGGACTCGATCTAGCCGATGCAATCTGGGCGAGTGAAAATAACACAATCAAATTCTCGACAGTTGAAAAGACGGGCGTGGCTGTTGAGCGCGGAGTCACTCTCGATGGACTTGGAAAGTATTACAAAGAGACAATCGCGGAATCTCCAGCGGATCCAGTTGATGTAGTTGCGCGTTTGAAGGAAGAGCAAGTAGACGTCCTTATCTGCTACCTACCTGTTGGCTCAGAGGAAGCAGCAAAGTACTACGCACAATGCGCTATCGATGCCGGATGTGCTTTTGTAAATGCACTGCCTGTTTTTATCGCTTCAGATCCAGTCTGGGCTAAGAAGTTTGAAGATGCTGGTCTTCCCATCGTTGGAGATGACATCAAGAGCCAAGTGGGCGCGACAATCACACATCGAATAATGGCAAAGCTTTTTCAAGATAGAGGAGTTCACCTTGACCGCACTTATCAACTCAATGTCGGTGGCAATATGGACTTTAAAAACATGCTCGAAAGAGATCGCCTCGAGTCTAAGAAGATCTCGAAGACAAATTCAGTAACGTCACAACTCGATCACGATATGGGCGCAAAGAATGTCCATATCGGGCCATCGGATTACATTCCTTGGCTCGATGATCGTAAGTGGGCATATGTGCGCCTTGAGGGACGCGCATTTGGCGATGTGCCACTAAATCTTGAGTACAAGCTAGAAGTATGGGATTCACCTAACTCTGCAGGCGTCATCATCGATGCTCTTCGCTGCGCAAAGCTTGGCCTTGACCGCAAGATTGGGGGAGCGCTCCTTGCTCCATCTTCATACTTTATGAAGACTCCACCAATTCAGTACACAGATGAGCAGGCGCATACTGCGGTAGAAGAGTTCATCTCTGCAGTGCTCGTTCACTAAGTAATTAGCAATTAGAGATAAGAAAAACCCCGGCGCTAGAGAATCTAGAGCCGGGGTTTTCACTTCCCTCAAACCTTCACGGAGAGTTGAGAGTTATGAGGGTTAAATCGTCGCACCTTCTGGAGTGCGACGAATATGTATCAACCCTGCGATTGAGAGTAGGAGCATCACCACACCGCCAACCAGCGCTGCAATAGCCCCATATCCTGCAATCACACCCATGGTCCCGAATGCATAAGCTTCAAGCAACATTCCTCTGAGTGTGTTTCCCATGAACAGCGTCTGACGTAATTCTCCAAGTTTTGCAATCTGCTCTGTATCGGTGCTTCCGCCACGTACAAGACCCATGTACATGCTAGAAACTTCAGAGTAAGTCGCTGGCTTGCCAACTGCTGCAATTGCGGAGCCTTTCATATGTTCCCAGATGTAGAGATCTGAATAGTCGCGAGCCATCTCGCCAGTAGTGACTTTCTTCTCGGCCCATTTTGCGAGCTCAGCCTTAGTTGCTTCTGGCATAGCTTCAACTGCTGGGAATGAAATGTTCTGATTCTCTAATTGGCTCTGAACTGAGTCGGATGCAAATGATGCACCCCAGTTGAGTAGGCCGGCTGCTACGAATAAAAAGACTGTCAATCCAAACCCAACGGCAGTAACGATTTTGTCAAAATTCTTACGCTTCATTTTCTCTCCCTTGTGAATCCACCTAACTTTGCTAGGTGCTAAAGGAATTACATACCTAAGAGTGCTCGCAGGAGAGAGAAATGCTGAGTGCTAGCACTGTGAACGTTTTGCTGAGTGCTAGCCCTTGATTGAAGAAAAACTAATGAATCTCGCGATTACAAATGGATTGACCTTCACCGTTGAGCTCGAAGTGTGCACAAGGAACTCCGAGACGATCAAATGCCGCGTCTCCGAAATGAGTTCTAAATGCCAGGGCAAGCAGTACTCGAATATTTGTATCCGCGTCAGCCACAATTCCGAAGGCCTTTGCCGAACGGCTTATTGTGTTTTCAATAACCTTTTCGGTGTGGTTTGTTTCACGAGCGATTGCTGAATTGGTCTTTCCCTCACAGAGCAAACCAAGAACTAACTGCTCAAAGGGAGAAAGCTCCCTTGTAGTGATGGTGATATCTCGAGCCATTATCAGCGACCTCTCCCGTTGCCTGATGGTCATTATGCTCCTTTCATTCCGTCCTTTCACGCTTTAAGATGCCCGAATGACGGGAATAACAACTTCACGCCAAGGCCAGACCCTTCTCATCCGCTTTAACCGGCCCGAGAAGATGAATGCAATCACTCGCGATATGTATGCCGGTTTGGCTGGAGCGCTCAATGAGGCAGCGGGAGATTTCTCGATTCGCGCCGTGGTTCTCTCAAGCGAAGGTGATCACTTCACCGCTGGAAATGACATTAAAGATTTCATGGCAAATCCACCTACTGAAGAATCATCCGATGTTGCACGATTCTTGGCATCGCTCCTTGATTTCCCAAAGCCATTGATTGCTGCAGTGAAAGGAAATGCCATCGGAGTCGGAACAACAATGTTGCTGCACTGCGACATCGTTATTGCCGCTCCCAATGCATCGTTCTCAATGCCCTTCACATCACTAGGGCTTGTCCCAGAAGCTGGTTCTTCAAAGTTATTCCCAGAACTTGTTGGCTATCAAAGAGCTGCCCGCATCTTCATGACCGGAGAGTCATTCTCTGCAGATGAAGCGAAAGAGATGGGACTTGTAGAAACGATTACATCTGATGCAGAAGCTCAAGCCCTCGAGGTTGCAGAGAAGATTGCTAACCAACCGCCTCAGGCAATAATTAACACAAAGGCGTTGATGAAGGCCGGAAAGCATGATGCTGTTGCAGCTGTTATGAAAGCAGAATTCCAAATCTTCGCACTAGCTCTGCAATCAGAAGAGGCAGCTACTGCATTTATAAATTTCATGTCCAAGAAGAGCAAGTAAAGGGAGCGCGATAATGTCACTAGCTGGAAAGAGAATCTTCGTTACAGGCGGATCCCGCGGTATCGGTCTTGCAATCGCTCTTCGCGCTGCAGCAGAGGGTGCCAGCGTTGCAATCGCAGCAAAGACATCTGACCCAAATCCAAAATTGCCGGGAACAATTCACTCAGCTGCAGAAGAGATTCGGGCAGCGGGTGGAACCGCACTTCCCATTCAGTGCGACCTTCGCGATGAGAATCAGATTGCTGAAGCGGTAGCAAAGGCTGCGGCAGAATTTGGCGGCATCGATATCTTGATCAATAACGCAAGTGCGATCAATTTAACTCGCACCGAAGATACGCCGGCGAAACGTTTTGATTTGATGTTCGATGTAAACGTCCGCGGAACTTTTCTTGCTTCTCAAGCGGCGATTCCATACCTTCGCGAATCAGCTGAAGCTGGTCGCAATCCACATATCTTGACTCTCTCACCACCGCTTTCCATGAAGGCAAAATGGTTTAAGAACCATGTCGCCTACACAATGGCGAAGTACGGAATGAGTATGTGTGTACTTGGCATGTCTGAAGAGTTTAAGCGAGATGGCATTGCGGTCAATGCTCTATGGCCACGTACCGCTATCGATACCGCCGCCCTACAGATGATTCCGGGAGTAGATACAGCTGCATGCCGTACGCCAGAGATTCTTGCTGATACCGCCTACATCATCCTCAACAGAAATTCGAAGGAGTGCACCGGCAATTTCTTCGTCGATGATGAAGTTCTTGCATCTGAAGGAGTCACCGATCTCGAGAAGTACTCAGTTGTCCCAGGTACTAAAGACTTCCTTTTGGATTTCTTCCTGGATTAATTCGTACGAGATTAAAGGCGACCTGCCTCATGCAGTGCACCTAGGAATGCCTTCAACTCTGCCGTCTTCGGTGCACTGAAGATCTGTTCAGGAGTTCCTGTTTCGTGTACTCGACCCTTATGTAAAAATACAACATTATCTGCAATCTTTTTTGCGAAACCCATCTCGTGGGTCGCGATTACCATAGTCATTCCATCTCGCTTTAGCTCTGCTATGAGTGTTAAGACTTCTGCGATCAAGACGGGATCAAGGGCGCTTGTAACTTCATCGAGAAGTAGAAGCTTTGGGCTAGTTGCTACTGCGCGAATAATTGCTACGCGTTGCTGCTGACCGCCGCTAAGCAGGTTTGGATATTCGTTAGCTTTGTCGGAAAGTCCAAATCGCTCGAGAAGTGAACGGGCAAGTGCATCCGCCTCTGATTTAGATTTTCCGTGGACAAGACGTGGAGCAAGAGTAATATTTTCAAGAACGCTTAGGTGCGGAAAGAGATTGAATGCCTGAAATACCGAGCCAATCTTTCCCCGAACTGAATCGAGATCGATTCCATAGGCGCTGATATCACAGCCTTCCAACAGTATCTGCCCGTCATTGAGCTCTTCTAGTAGGTTCATGCAGCGCATCAAAGTAGATTTGCCAGAACCGCTTGCTCCAATAATTACTGTTGCAGATTGTGCGGGAAAATCGATCGTGACATCATCTAAGACGAGATTGTTCCCAAATGACTTACGCAAATTCTTGACGTCAAAAAGGTTCATCGTGATCACCATTGACCCTGAGCTCTTTGCTTGGAATCTTGACGTCTAGTTAGCCAGTCAGTGAATCGGGTAAGTGGAATAGTAAGGAGGACGAAGAGAGCGCCGGCAACTAGATAGGGCGTGAAATTAAATGATTGCGCCGTCTGAATACCCGCAGCACGGATTGCATCGACAGCACCAAGGACTGAGATCAAACCAGAATCTTTTTGTAGTGAGACTAGATCGTTAAGCAATGGGGGAGTTACATTTCTAAATGCTTGTGGCAGAACAACATGCTCCAAAGTTTGAGCTTGAGAAAGCCCAAGGGCTCGTGCGGCCTGGCGCTGCGTTGGATTCACTCCTTCTATTCCAGCCCTAATTACTTCCGCTACATATGCTGAATAAGTGAGAACGAGCGCGACAGTTCCGAGCACTACAGCGGAATTTGGAATCCATGAGATGCGTAAACCTGGAATACCTAGACCGACTAAGAGAAGTACGAGAAGCAACGGAAGGCCACGAAAGAGGTCTGTATAAATCGTTGCAACTAATCGAACTGGATAAAGAACTGGCGAAGTCGACGTGCGAGCGATTGCAATCAGTAAACCGATGAGAAGTACGAAAAACTCTGCGATAAGTAAGACTCTTAGATTCAGAAGTAACCCTTCAAATACAGATGGCAGCGCTTTCTGCGCGTACTCCCAATTGAAGAATGACTCTTTTACCTTCTCATATCCCTGAGCGCCGGTTACCAGAACGGTAATGAGAAAACCCATACCCAATGTGCTGGTGAGGGCGATGAAGATGGAACGGCGAGAGGCCCGACGCTTTGCAGCTTCGCGCTGCAGTTGCAACGCAGATGGCTGATAAGTCATCGGACCTCTCACTTCTCGAATTATTTCAGTACAGGTGCGCCGACAGTGCTAGCAAGCCACTGATTTGCGATCTTTGCAAGTGTTCCATTTGCACGGAGCGCATCTACCGCTGCAGTGACATCCTTTGTGAGCTCACTATCTTTTGATAGAACGAGACCAAATTGTTCGCCACCTGCTTCAGCTGGGAACTGGCCAACTATGAGCCCATCCTCTAGATCAACCGCTGTGATGTAGAAAGCAGTTGGTAGATCTACAACGAGACCATCAATCTGCCCATTCGCTAGAGCCTGCTTTGCAACATCGTTTGTATCGAAGACTGATGGATCTTGATCAGGCTTGATGACATCGGTGATTGTTGCGTAAGAAGTGGTACCAACCTGAGCGCCGAGCTTTGCACCCTTAAGGTCTGCAATGCTCTTCGCGCCAGCAATCTTTGATCCCTTGACAGTGATTACTGTCTGAGAAACATCGTAATAACCTGATGAGAAATCAACAGCCTTCTTGCGCTCATCAGTAATTGATACCTGGTTGATATCGAAGTCGAAAGTCTTGCAACCTGGCTGGATTACCTTGTTGAAAGGAACCTTCACCCACTCGACCTTATCCTTTGAGTATCCAAGCTCTTCAGCAACAGCGTATGCGACTGCAGCTTCATAACCTTTACCGTTTGAAGGGTCGTTGTCATCGAACCAAGGACCATATGCAGGGTCATCAGTTCCTATAGTGAGGACGCCTTCTTTAATCTGACCACAACCTGAGCTCTGTTGAGCGTTGATTACTGGGATTGCGATAGCAACTACAGCCACTAGAGCAATTAGTGCCAATTTGATTTTTGAATTAAACATTCCACGCCTTTCGTATGCGCTTGCCTAGGTACGACATGAACGCAATAACGAGAGTTCGATGTCGGCTTTTGGCCTGGTCTTCATCCGGAAGCACCCCGCCGCCTTGGAGGGTTGCCGATCAAATAGCCGGTGCTTTATTTGATACTCGTGACCGTGACGAACACTATCAATTGCACCTAGAAAATTAAAACCGCGTAATCTCTACCTCTATGAACCTAGAGCTCAATGGAACAAATGTCATCGGTGAGGGCGAACGAGGGGGAAAACCCTCATCGCTCTTCTGGCCTTGGTGTGGTGCAAACGTTTCGCTTTTAGCCCTTTCCTATGGCTCATTCTTCTTAGGCTTCGGAATTTCTTTCTGGCAGGCAACTCTCGCGGCAGTACTTGGAACTGTTCTCTCATTCTCTCTAGTGGGAATTAGTTCTCTTGCGGGCAAGAAATCAAATGCGCCCACAATGGTGCTCTCACGAGCAACCTTTGGCGTCAAGGGGAGTGTTATTCCCGGAATTCTCTCTTACCTAATTTTTGTGGGTTGGGAGACAGTTTTAGTTTCGCTAGCAACGTTAGCTACCGGAACAGTCTTTATTCGAATTAGTGACATTGATAAAGACGTTGCGATGGTTGCAGGGTTTGCACTTGCTGCCGGAATTACAGTCTTTGCAGGCGTACTTGGATTCTCTGTAATTATGAGAATTCAAAAATATTTAACAACGATCACAATTGCCATGACTGTCTTCTATATTGTGCTGACAATTGATGAAGTCAACTGGAATGCGATTTCTAGTATGGACTCCGGAAGCACCCAAGGGCTAATAGGAGCGATCATTTTTGGCGCTACAGGAATTGGACTCGGTTGGGTGAATTCAGCAGCCGATTACTCGCGGTACCTTCCAAGAGCTGTATCCAGTAAAGCTGTAATTGGATGGACGGTATTTGGTGCTTCAACAGTTCCGATACTTCTCGTGATTTATGGTGCTGCGCTATCAGGCAGCAGCAAGGATTTATCTGAGGCTATAGCAGGAGATCCCATAGGAGCCCTCACCACAATTCTTCCAACGTGGTACCTCATCATCTTTGCACTCGTTGCAATACTTGGTCTTGTTGGTGGAGCGATACTTAATCTCTACTCTTCTGGCCTGACTCTCATCTCCATCGGAGTCCCAGTTAAGCGCCACACAGCGGCAGGGATTGATGCCTTCTTGATGTTTATGGGAGCGATCTATTTTGTCTGGATTGCAGATGACTTCTTCTACCCATTTCAGGGCTTTCTCATCACCTTAGGTGTTCCAATTGCTGCGTGGTCAGCAATCTTTGTTACTGATGTCCTAATGCGAAAGAGCTATGACGAGAAAGATCTCTATCGCATTGATGGTCGATATGGCTCTTGGAATTACAAATCGGTAGTAATTCTTCTTGTTGCAACAGTTGTTGGCTGGGGATTTGTAACCAATAGCTTTGCAAGTTGGCTCTCTTGGCAGGGTTACTTCCTGGGGATTATTGGGGGCAAGGAAGGTGAGTGGGCGTATTCAAATCTAGGAGTCTTCTTTGCCTTGGTCATCGCATCTTTGGGATATTTCATTACCGCACGCAAGAATGTCGCTCGGCAGTAATGTTCTTCGTGATACCTTCATTACATGAGTAAGAAAGTAGCCCCGCTAAGAGATTTCTTACGGCGCGAATCTACAAGCGGATTAATTCTCCTAGCTGCAGCTGCTCTCGGATTAATCGCTGCAAACTCTCCAGCCAGTGACTCTTACTTTGATTTCCTTGATCTAAGTTTTGAAATCAATGCTGGAATTTTGCTTCTCAAACTCACCATGCTTAAGGTGATTAATTACATCCTGATGACCATCTTCTTCTTCGTAGTCGGACTAGAAATTAAGCGCGAACTAACCTCCGGACACTTAAGCCGATTTAGAGATGCCATCATGCCCTTCATTGCAGCTATTGGTGGCATGGCTGTACCTGCTCTCATCTACCTAGCAATTGCAGGAGCTGAAGCACCGCGCGGTTGGGGAGTGCCAGTTGCTACAGATATCGCACTAGCGGTAGGCACCCTAGCCTTACTTGGAAATCTAGTCGTACCCTCTCTTCGGACATTTCTACTGGGGCTAGCGGTCATTGATGACATTGGTGCTATTTTGATCATCGCATTTATTTATTCAAGTGGAGTTGCAATCTCCTGGCTATTCGCCGCTGCAGCAACTGTTGTAGTCATTGCGCTGGTAAAGAGATTTGGATTGCGCAACACATATATCTATGTGCTACTTGGTATCGCTCTTTGGTATGCCTTCTATCGCACTGGAATTCACCCGACTCTTGCAGGGGTAGTCCTTGGACTCCTGACTCCAAATACGCCGAAAGACGTTGATACGCATCACGATGTTGAGGATGGTTCTCTCTCAGTTATCGAATGGCTGGAAGCGAAACTTCACCCATGGAGTATCTACTTTGTTGTACCGATTTTTGCCTTTGCAAATACAGGGGTAGTCCTAACATCTGAAGCGCTGAAGAACGCATCCACCTCTGTTATTGCCTGGGGAATTTTCGCTGGATTAGTTGTCGGAAAGCCGCTAGGTATTCTCGTTGCGATGATCTCGGCGAAGAAGCTCAATATTGGCGACTATCCGGCTGGTGCTCGAAATACTGATGTACTGGCAACCGGCAGCGCAGCTGGAATTGGATTTACAGTCGCCATCTTTATCTCAAGTTTGGCCTTCACCGATCCTGTGCAGCGAGATATTGCAATCATCGCGGTGATAACAGCTTCAATCTTCAGCGGTCTTCTGAGTTGGATTCTCTTTAAGGCCTTCTCTAGAAAAGCATAGAAGGTTTAGAAATGAACAATGGCCCCTGATTTCTCAGAGGCCATTGTTATCTAATCTATTTTAGATGTCGTAATAGAGCTCGAACTCAGCTGGATGTGGACGCAAGCGAACATAATCAACTTCGTTCTTACGCTTCCACTCGATCCATGTTGCGATGAGATCTTCTGTAAAGACTCCACCCTTTGTAAGGAATTCGTGATCTGCCTCGAGGCTATTGAGTACAGCATCGAGTGATCCTGGTACCTGAGGAATTGCAGCAGCTTCTTCGCCCTCTAGTTCGTAGAGATCCTTATCAACTGGTGCAGGTGGTTCGATCTTATTCACGATTCCATCGATACCGGCCAT
>JACCDX010444893.1_pt1 | contig 21350 bp, 12 predicted proteins | sample 7449681 | NCBI WGS metagenome assembly JACCDX01 (sample SAMN15323450, study PRJNA562643) | freshwater metagenome | isolation source: river surface water | place: USA:Blue River Watershed | collected 2017-08-18
CGGCGGCGATGGTGGTGTAGCGGCGCGGGATCAATTGCGCCCGGATCTCCTGGCGCTCGATGGTCGCGGCGGGCACGGCCGGCACCGGGACGGGACGGGGCGGCGCAGGCATCGCCGCTGGCGCGGCGGGCTGCGCCTGGGCCGTGGCAGCTGCCAGCAGGCAGGCCAGGCCAATCACTCGACGCATCATGGCTTGGCAGTCGCTGCGGCCTTGGGCGCCGCCACCAGCTGGGCCCACGGGGCCTGCGCGCTGGCGAGCTGGGTGGTCAGGTCCTTGAGCGACAGCTCGGAGGTGCTGCCGATGCGGGGCTCCAGGCCCAGCGTGGCGATGAGGCGGCTCTCGGCCACCTGCACCTGGGCCAGCGCCTGGTAGCGACGCAGCAGGCTCAGGATGGTCGCAGTCTCGGAGTTCACCGTGTCCAGCTTGCTCTGGGCCTGCACCATCTGGCGATTGCGCATCACGTCGGAGATCTGGCGGTCGGCCTCGTAGATGGCGTCGGCGCGGTCGTACTGGCTGCGGGCGTTGATCACCTGCAGGCGCGACAGGTGCACCTGGGTCAGCACCGACATCTGCGTCATCACCCGGCGCTGGTCGGCGAGCGACACGCCCGCGTCCGCCAGCTTCATCTGCGTCGGCGCCGAGAACAGGTTCATCAGGTTGAAGGACAGCTGCGCGCCGGCCTCGCCCCAGTTGTTGCTCAGAAGGTAGCGGTCGGTGTCGTACTTGGCGCCGTAGTTGAACGAGAGGTTCGGGAACATGCGCAGCAGGACCCGGCGCGTCTCCTCGCGGGCGATGCGGGCGTTGTAATGCTGCTCGCGCAGGTCGGCGTTGCCCACCAGGGCGGCCTCTTCAAGCCGTTCGACCGGCACCTGGGTGACCTCGGCGCCGATGTTGCGCAGGTCGCCGGCGGCGATCGCGATCGGCTGCCCGAGGGGCGCGTTGATCAGGGCGGCCAGGTCGACCTGGGCGGAAGCCAGTTCCTGGTTGATCGACTCGAGCAGGCGCAGGTTCTCGAGCAGCTGGCGCTGGTAGCGCAGCGGCTCCAGCGGATTGCGCACGCGCTCGGCGGCGACCTTGCGCGAGTCGTCGAGGGCTTCCTCGGCCAGCAGGATGGTCTTCTGGACATCGGACCGCAGCAGCTGCGCGCTGGCGGCGCGCCAGTAGGCGGTGCGCACGTCCTGCATCAGCAGGTGCATGGCGCGGCGGCGCTTCTCTCCGGCGATCAGCAGTCGGTCGGCCTGCTGGCGCGCACCGTAGTAGCCCATGCCGAAATCGAGCAGGCTCCAGCTCAGGCCCAGGTCATAGGTGCTGCGGGTGCGGTCCGAGGTGGTCGAGGAGGTGCTGGTGTTCGGATCCTCGGAGGGATAGGTGCTGCTGTGTGTGAAACGGGCGCGGTCACGGTAGGCGTAGCCGGCCTGCGCCATGACCTTGGGCAGCATGTCGTGGCGGCTCACGTCGAGCTGGCCCATGGCCAGTGCCTCTTCCATCATCCGCGTGCGTCGGTCGAGGTTGTACTTGAGGGCCCGGGCCATGGCCTCGTCGAGGGTCAGCGGGCCGGCGATCGGCTCGACGCCCTTGCGCGCGGACTCGAAGTCCTTCTGCTGCACCGACTTCATGCCCTGTGGTTCCAGGGCAACGGGCTGGACCGAGGCGCAGCCGGTGACCACCACGCAGGCCAGCGCGATGGCGCCGGTCTTGAACATCATTTGGAATTCAGTCGCAGGTTTCTTTAATGCCATTTGATTTATTTCGTACAACGCAGCTCGCTCACCTCACAACTAAAAGGCAGTTGTTTTTTTGAGGAGCACTAGTATCGGAGTTCGATATGAGTACTCTAGTGTCCGGCCGAGGCGAAACCCAAATAAAGCCAAAAATGTCGAACGCGCCCCGGCGTGTTCGGTGCGCCGTGATCGCTCGGCATCGGGCATTCACCTGGACCGGTGCATTCGCACGCGCTGTCGCACGCGCCTTCGCCCTCTGTCTCGCACTGGCATGTGCCCCGGCATCGGCGCATCAAGCGGACCAGATCGTCGAGCGCGCGTGGTTCGAGGACGATACCGGCGCGCGAAGCCTGGCCGAGATCCAGCGCCAGGACTTCCAGCCTTTCGAGGGCACGCTGAGCGCCGGCTTCGGCAGTGCCCCCATCTGGCTGCGGCTGCGGATCGCGGCGCCTCCACCCGGGCACACCGACAACAACCGGCTGATGCTGCGGATACGCCCGGTCTACCTGGACGACATCCAGGTCTTCGATCCCCTGGCGCCCTCGGGGCTCGCAGGCGTCACCGGGGATCGATATCCGCCGGCGCAGGCGGCGTTCAGGAGCATGGACTTCCTGCTGCCCCTGCCTCGGGGTGAAGCCGCCCGCGACATCTGGATCCGGCTGGAGTCGACCAGCACCCGGCAGATCGACGTGCAGGCCCTGAGCCTGGAGGATCTCAGTCGGGTCATGAGCCGGCAGCAGGTCTTCTTCGCCCTGTACATCGGGATCATCTTCCTGCTCGCCGTCTGGGGCGTCACGGCCTGGCTGTTCACCCGCGAGGCGCTGATCGGCAGCTTCGGCCTGATGCAAACGCTGGCGGTGCTTTTCGCCCTGGGCTCCTTGGGGTACAGCCGACTGTTCTGGCCCGATGCCTGGCCCGCGAGATGGCTGGACATGGCGACCAGCCTGGCCAATATCGGCGCCGTGGCCGCGGCGATGGTCTTTCATATCCTGCTGCTGCGTGATCTGCAGCCGCCCGCGTGGCTGCGGCGGGCCCAGTACGCCTTGCTCGCCCTGCAGATCACCTTGCTGCTGGCCGTGCCCTGGCTCACAAGGCTGGCGCTTCGCATCAACATGACGGAGATCCTGCTGGTGCCCATGATCCTGCTGGCGTCGGCCTGGGCGAGCAAGCCCTGGACACCGGCCTCGGGCACCGCGCAGCCGCCCCTCACCCGGCCGGTGCTGGTGGCCTTCTACCTCGGGCTGGTGCTGGTGCTGGGGTTGGCCGCCCTCCCCGGCCTGGGCCTGGCCGGCGGCGACGAGCTGCCGCTCTACGTCGTGCAATCGCACGGCCTGCTGACCGCCCTCCTGATCCTGGTGGTCCTTCAATACCGCAACCACGTGATCCGGCGCCAGCAACGTGAGACGCTCAGCGCCCTGGAGCGCACCGAGCTGCAGGCGCAGCAGGAGCGATCCATCCGCGAGGAGCAGGAAAAGCTCATGGCCATGCTGGCCCATGAACTCAAGACGCCTCTGGCCACCATGCACATGCGGCTGGACAGCAGCGCGCCCGGCACCCGGGCCATCAAGCAGGCCATCAGCGACATGAACGCCGTCATCGAGCGCTGTCTGCAGACGGCCCGACTCGGGGACCGTCAGCTGGTGCCGCACCTGGAGCCGCTGGACCTCGCAGCCACCCTGCGGGAGGTCATCGCCGCGTGCCCCGAGCCCGGGCGGGTGCAGCTGATCACCGCGCAGTCGCCGATGACGATGCGTAGTGACCGGCAGTTGCTGTCCATCATCCTCAACAACCTGCTGGAGAACGCCTGCAAATACGCGCAGAAGCACACCCCCATCCGGGTCGAACTCGGTCCCGCGCCGGACGTACAGGATGGCAGGGGCTTCCTGGTGCTGTCCGTCTCCAACGAGCCCAGCCCCGGCGCGTGGCCAGACCCGGAGCGCCTTTTCGAGAAGTACTACCGCAGCCCCTACGCCCGGCGCCAGGCCGGCACCGGCCTGGGACTGTTCCTGGTCAACAACCTGCTGCGCGCCCTGGGTGGCCGCATCGCCTACCTGCCGGACGCCCGGCATGTGCGCTTCGTGTTGCACTTACCGGCCAACCCGGGAGCCGTGCCGGGCCCGGGCAGCGAGGCCGTCGCAGCTCCTGATGTACCCGTGGACGCAACGCGCCTGCGCGCCGCGTCGCAGACGGAATGACGGTCACCATGCCACCCCACAGCCAACTCCCGCTCGCGTCGGACCCCGAGGCCGGCAACCCGTCGCTCCACATCCTCGTGGTGGAGGACAACGACAGCCTGCGCGAGGCCACCGTCGATTTCCTGCGCGCCAAGGGCCACCAGGCCGTCGGCGTCGTGTCCGCGGAGGAAATGGACGACACGCCGACCCGGGCCATGCCCGACCTGTACCTGATCGATGTCAACTTGCCCGGCGAGGATGGATTCCACCTGGCCCAGCGCATCCGCCGCAGCCATCCGCGCGCCGGCATCGTGCTCGTGACGGCGCGCGCCCAGCTCAGTGACCGCATCGACGGCTACTCGGCGGGCGCAGACAACTACCTGATCAAGCCGGTGGAACAGGCCGAACTGCTCCTGTGCATCAACAACCTCGCCCGGCGCCTGCGGGCCGAGGCGCCAGCGCCAGCCACCGGGCTCACCCTGGACAGCCAATCCCTGCGACTGAGCGGTCCGCAGGGCCAGGCCCTGCTCACACACGGCGAAGGACTTCTGCTTGCCGCCTTTTGCCGGGCGGCGGGACAGAAGCTCGAACGCTGGCAGGCCATGCAGCTGGTCGACACCAAGGACAAGGGCCTGGTGCCCGCCAACCTGGAGATGCGCATCAGCGCCTTGCGCAAGAAGCTCGCCGCCTGTGGCGCCCCGGCCGATGCGATCCGCGCCGTGCGGGGCTTTGGCTATGTCCTGCACTGCCAGGTGCAGGTCGTTTGATGCAGCGTCGCCAGCCGGCGGCGTGGGCGGGTTACTTCTTCAGCGCGTAATGCTGCACCCAGGCCACCAGCTGCAAGGCCGCCGGCGTGAGCGGCATGTCGTGGCGGCGCACCGTGCAGATGGTCGGCCGCGGCAGGTCGTCCTGCACCGGCACCAGGGCGAGGCGGTCCTTCGCCGCGCAATGCTCGTAGACCACGCGGGGCACGGTGGCCAGCCACCCCGCCGACTCCGCCACGATGCCGGGCAAGGCCAGGAAGGACTCGCACAGCATCGCCACCCGCGGCGGGGGCAGGCCGGCGCGCTCGAAGGCCTCCTCGATCACCGCCCCCGGTCCGCGTGAGGGGCTGGACAGCACCCATTCGCCCGCCTGAAGCTGCGCCAGCGAAGTGGCCGCGGCCTGCGGATGATCGCGCGGCGCGATGATGACGATCTCGCTGGCGTAGAGCGGCTCGGCCACCAGGTCGGAGTCGAGGTCGACCCGGTGCACCGGCGTGAGCGCGAAGTCGATGGTGCCCGCGCGCAGCAGCGGCGCGATGCCGGGGTAGAGCCCGTCGCGGCACTCGACCCGCACCTGCGGATGCTGCTGGCTGAACTGCCGCAAGGCCCTCGGTAACAGGCCCAGGCCGATGGCCGGCGAGATCGCCATCCGCACCGTGCCTTGCCACAGCCCCCGCATCTGCGCGATCTCGTCGCTGGCCCGGCGGCTCTGCGACACCATGAGCTTGGCATGGCGCAGGAAGGCCTGGCCGAAGGTGGTGAAGCTCACGCCCTGCTTGCTCCGCACCAGCAGCGGCGCCTGCAGCTCCTGCTCCAGCTGCTGCACGGCGGCCGTGAGCGCCGGCTGGGTCACGCCCATGCGCTGCGCCACGGCGCGCAGGCTGCCGTGCTCCTCGATCAGGACCAGCGCTTCCAGGGTGGTGAGTCGCATCGGGTTAACCCGGATATCAGCTGTTTTGATCAACAGCCGCAAAAAACGAATTTTCAGGTGAAGGGCCGGTTTCTACCATGCCGCCCAGGCTGGACCCACGACGGGAGGGGGCCGGCGCAGAGACCCAAGGAGATCGACGTGTTCATCAAGAATTGCTGGTACGTGGCCGCGTGGGACATCGAGGTGCCCGAGGACGGGATGCTGGCCCGCACCCTGCTCAACGAGCCGGTGCTCTTCTACCGCACCGGCGCCGGCCAGGTGGTCGCCCTGGAGAACCGCTGCTGTCACCGCGCGGCCCCCCTGCACCTGGGGCGCAAGGAGGGCGACTGCGTGCGCTGCATGTACCACGGGCTCAAGTTCGACCCCACCGGGGCCTGCGTCGAGATCCCGGGCCAGGAGACCATCCCGGCCAGGACCTGCGTCCGCAGCTACCCGGTGGTCGAGAAGCACCGCCTGGTCTGGATCTGGATGGGCGACCCGGCCCTGGCCAATCCCGACGACATCGTCGACTACCACTGGCACGACTCGCCCGAGTGGAGGATGAAGCCCGGCTACATCCACTATCAGGCCAACTACCAGCTGATCGTCGACAACCTGCTGGACTTCACCCACCTGGCCTGGGTGCACCCCACCACCCTGGGCACCGAGAGCGCCGCCGCCCTCAAGCCGCAGATCGAGCGCAACACCGATGGCCTGGGCACGCTGACCATCAGCCGCTGGTACCACAACGACGACATGCCCAACCTGCACAAGCGGGTGGCGCGCTTCGAGGGCAAGGTCGATCGCTGGCAGATCTACCAATGGTCGCCGCCGGCCCTGCTGCGCATGGACGCCGGCTCGGCCCCCACCGGCACCGGCGCCCCCGAGGGCCACCGCGTGCCCGAGGCGGTGCAGTTCCGGCACACCTCGATCCAGACGCCCGAGACCGAGACCACCAGCCACTACTGGTTCTGCCAGGCGCGCAACTTCGCGCTGGACGACGAGGTGCTGACCGAGAACATCTTCCAGGGCGTGGTCGAGGCCTTCGAGGAGGACCGCACCATGATCGAGGCGCAGCAGAAGATCATCAGCCAGGTGCCGGATCGGCCGATGATCCCGATCGGCGCCGACAGCGGCCTCAACCAGGCGCGCTGGCTGATCGACCGGCAGCTCAAGGCCGAACAGGCCCAGGCACAGGCACAGGCACTGGCGGCCTGAACCCGGTGACCGGCATGACCCCCACCCTCGACCTGCGCGTGCACAGCGTGCGCGCCCTGGCCCGGGACATCCTGGGCCTGGAGCTGGTCGCCGCCGATGGCCGCGCGCTCCCCGGTGCGCAGCCCGGCGCCCACATCGACCTGCATCTGCCCAACGGGCTGGTGCGACAGTACTCCCTGACCCATGCCACCGGCGCACCCGCCCAGGCCAGCTACCAGGTGGCGGTGGGGCTGGACGCAGCCAGCCGGGGCGGCTCGTCCTGGATCCATGACCGGCTGCGCGCAGGCGTCGCATTGCGCGCCAGCGTGCCGCGCAACCTGTTCGCCATGGATACCGGCCACCGCCGCGTGCTGCTGCTGGCCGGCGGAATCGGCATCACCCCGATCTACGCGATGGTGCGGGCGGCCGCTCGCGAGGGCCTGGACTGGCAGCTGGTGGCGTGCGCCCGGTCGCTCTCGCGCCTGGCCTTCGCCGAGGAGCTGCTTGCCATGGACCCGGCCCGCGTCCACCTGCACGGAGACCTGGAGTCCGGCCATCGCCTGGACTTCGCCCCGTGGCTGGACAGCCGGCCGTGGGATGGCGTCTACGCCTGCGGCCCGCAACCGATGCTGGCGGCCCTGGAGGCACACACCGCCGGGTGGGCGCCCGGTCGATTCCGGTGCGAGAAGTTCAAGGCCGACCCGGCCACCGGTGTCGAGAGCAAGCCCTTTGAACTCGTGCTGGCCAGAAGCGGCCTGCGCACCGAGGTGGCCGCCAGCGAGCAGGTGCTCGACGCCCTGGAGCGCCTGGGTGTGGCCCACCCGTTTTCCTGCCGCGAGGGGCTGTGCGGCACCTGCGAATGCGCCTGGCTGGAGGGCGAGCCCGACCACCGTGACCAGATCCTCGACGCCGCCGCCCGCGAGCAGCAGCGCCGCTTCATTCCCTGCGTCTCCCGCGCCCGCGGCGAACGCCTGACCCTGGACCTCTGAACCCATGAACCTTTCGAACAAGACCGCCATCGTCACCGGCGCCGCGTCCGGCTTCGGCGCTGCCATCGCCCAGCGCATGGCCGAGGCGGGCGCCCGTGTCATCGTCGCCGACCTGCAGGCGGAAGGCGCCGAGCGCGTCGCCGCAGGTATCCGCGCTGCCGGCGGCCAGGCCTCTGCCTGCGCCGCCGACGTCGCCTCGCAGGCCGACTGGGCCCGCCTCGTCGGGCACGCCCGCGAGGCCTTTGGCGGCCTGGACATCCTCGTGAACAACGCCGGCACCACCCATCGCAACAAGCCTGCGCTCGAGGTCACCGAGGACGAGTTCGACCGCGTCTACCGCGTCAACGTCAAGAGCCTGTTCTGGGCCGCGAACGCGGTGCTGCCGCACTTCACCGCCCAGGGCGGCGGCGCCATCGTCAACGTGGCCTCGACCACCGGCGTGCGTCCGGGTCCCGGCCTGTGCTGGTACAGCGGCAGCAAGGCGGCCATGATCAACCTGACCAAGGGCCTGGCGCTCGAGTTCGCCAAGGCCGGCGTGCGGGTCAACGCCATCAACCCGATGATCGGCGAGACCGCGATGCTGGGCGACTTCATGGGCATGGAGGACACGCCCGCCAACCGCGAGCGCTTCCTGATGCGGATCCCGCTGGGCCGCTTCACCCGTCCCGCCGACGTCGCCTCGGCCGCCACCTTCCTGGCCAGCGACGAGGCCAGCTACCTCACCGGCGTCTGCCTGGACGTGGACGGGGGGCGCAACATATGAGTCCGGCGAGCATTGCCCCGTACGCGGCGCCGCGCCTCCTGATCGACGGCCAGTGGCGCGCGGGCCGCAGCGCCCTCACCCACCCGGTCATCGACCCGGCCAACGGGCAGCAGCTGGACCAGCTGGGTCTGGCCAGCGAAGCCGACCTGGACGACGCACTTCACGCATCCCAGCGCGCCTTCGACGTCTGGCGCGAGGTGCCCGCACACGAGCGCTGCGCCCGCCTGGAGCGCGGCGTTGCCCGCATGCGCGAGCGGCAGGAAGCCATCGCCCAGGCGCTGACCCGTGAGCAAGGCAAGCCCCTGGCCGAGGCACGCGCCGAGTGCGCGATGGCCGCCGACCTGATCAAGTGGTACGCAGAAGAGGCGCGCCGCGTGCATGGCCGCGTGTTGCCCTCGCGCCAGCCGAACAGCCGCATGACGGTCCTCAAGCAGCCGGTAGGACCCGTTGCCGCATTCGCGCCCTGGAACTTCCCGCTGGTGCTCTCGGCCCGCAAGATCGGCGGCGCACTGGCTGCCGGCTGCAGCATCATCCTCAAGGCCGCCGAGGAGACCCCGGCCTCCGTCGCGACGATGGTGGACTGCCTGCAGCAGGAGCTCCCCCCTGGCACCTTGCAGCTGGTGTTCGGCGTGCCCGCCGAGGTGTCACAGACGCTGATCGCCTCTCCCATCATCCGCAAGGTCACGTTCACCGGTTCGGTGCCCGTGGGGCGGCAGCTGTCGCTGCTGGCGGCCAAGCACCTCAAGCGCATCACCCTCGAGCTGGGCGGCCATGCGCCCGTGATCGTTTGCCGTGACGCCGACATCGAGCGCACCGTGCAGCTGATGGTGGCGCACAAGTTCCGCAACGCCGGCCAGGCCTGCCTGGCACCGACGCGGTTCTATGTCGACCAGGCGGTGTACGGCCACTTCCTCGACGCCTTCACCGCGGCGACCTTCCGGCTGCAGCTGGGCCCGGGCCTGGAGGCTGGCACCCAGATGGGGCCGCTGGCCAACGCCCGGCGTCTGGCGGCCGTCGAGGAGCTGGTGCAGCACAGCGTGAGCCATGGCGCCCGCGCGCTGCGGGGGCAGGCGCCCGAGGGTGGCTTCTTTGCCGCCGCCACGGTGCTGACCGACCTCAAGCCCGACGCGCCCGCGCTGCAGGAGGAGCCCTTCGGCCCGGTGGCCTGCGTCATGCCCTTCGACACCCTGGAGCAGGCGATCGCGCTGGCCAACCAGTCGCGGTTCGGCCTGGCCGGCTACCTGTTCACCGACTCGGCCCGCGCCATTGAGCGGGTGTCGGACAGGCTGGAGGTGGGCAGCCTGGCGATCAACGGGCTGGGCGTTTCGGTGCCCGAGGCGCCCTTTGGCGGCCTCAAGGACAGTGGCCACGGCAGCGAGTCCGGCATCGAGGGCATGGAAGCCTTCCTCGAGACCAAGTTCACCCACTACTTCGCCTGAGGCAAAGCCCCAGGGCGATCCATTCAATTCCCCTTACCCTTCCACCACAAGACCGGAGACAACCCATGAAGCGCCGCACCCTCCTCGCCACGCTCGCCGCAACCACCGCCCTCACCCTGGGCGCGCCGGCCTCGGCCCAGACCGACCGCACGCTGCGGATCATCGTCGGCTTCCCCGCCGGCGTGTCCATCGACGTGGTGACCCGAATCATCAGCGAGAAGATGAAGGACGAGCTCAAGCGTCCGGTCATCATCGACAACCGCCCCGGCGCCGGCGGACGCCTGGCCGCCGACCTGCTCAAGGCCGCGGCACCCGACGGCAACACCGTCATGGTCACTCCCATCGTGGTGCCGGTACTGGCGCCCATGGTGTTCAGCAAGCTCTCGTACAACCCCGAGACCGACTTCACGCCCGTGGGCCGTGTGTGCGATTTCTCCTTCGCGCTGGCGGTGCCGGCCAACTCTCCGGCCAGGAACGTGAAGGAATACGCGGCCTGGCTCAAGGCCAACCCGCAGCAGGCCAACTTCGGCTCTCCGGCTGCGGGCAGCCTGCCGCACTTCTTCGGCATCATGTTCGGCAACGCGGTCGGTGTGGACATGGTCCATGTTCCCTTCAACGGCGGCGCGGCGCTGCAGTCGGCCGTCCTGGGGGGCCATGCGCCGGCCGGCTTCGACGTGGTGATGGAGTGGCAGCAGAACGCCAAGGCCGGAAAGGTCACGGTGCTGGGTACCTCGGGCGCACAACGCAGCAAGGTGATGCCCGACGTGCCCACCTTCCGCGAGCAGGGCTACCCTGACCTCGTGGGCCAGGGCTGGTTCGCGATGTACGCCCCGGCCAGGACGCCGTCCGCCCAGGTGGACGAGATCAACCGCGCCCTGAACAAGGCCCTGGCCTCGCCCGAGGTCCGCGAGCGCTTCGCCGCGCTGGGCCTGGAGCCCGGTGGCGGCAGCGCCGCCGACCTTCAGAAGACGATGGCCGACGACACCCGCCGCTGGGGGCCGGTGGTGCGCAAATCGGGGTTCAAGGCCGACTGAGCACCTGCGCGGTGCCTCGCAGAGAGCCTGCGAGCCGCCCCTCGCCAAAGGCCTCAGGCCGCGTCCGCGGCTTGGGGCCTTTTTGCTTGGCCTTGGACCAGCCAGTGCGCTGCGCCCTCCCCGGCCACGCGCCCGGTCGCCATGGTGGCGGTCAGCAGATAGCCGCCGGTAGGCGCCTCCCAATCAAGCATCTCGCCGGCGCAGAACACGCCAGGGCGCGCACGGAGCATCAGGCGCTCGTCCAGCGCGGACCATTCCACGCCACCGGCACTGCTGATTGCTTCATCGATGGGGCGAGGCGCCGACAACGTGACCGGCAGCGCCTTGATCGCTGCGGCGAGCCGCGCCGGGTCCTGCACCGCCTCCCTGGGCAGGCGCTCATGCAGCATGGCCATCTTGATGCCCTCCAGCCCCAGCCGCCCCCTGAGATGGCTGGACAGGGAGCGCGAGCCGCGCGGGTGCGTCACCTCGCGCAGCACGAAGGCGGCATCCCGGTCCGGCAGGAGATCGAGCGACAGCGTCGCCTGCCCGTCGCGGGCGATGGCCTCGCGCAGATCGGCAGAAAAGGCATAGACCAGGCTGCCCTCCACGCCCGAGGCGGTGGCCACGAACTCGCCCTTGCGGCGCACGCCGCCAAACTCGATGGCGACCGACTTGAACGGCTGCCCCGCGTGGCGCTCGGTGAAGAACGGCGTCCATCCGCCCTCCACGTCAAAGCCGCAGTTGGAGGGCTGCAGCGGCCGGACCGCGACGCCAGCCTCCTGCAGCACCGGCACCCAGGCCCCGTCCGATCCCAGGCGGGCCCAGCTGCCGCCACCCAGGGCCAGCACCAGGGCAGCGCAATCGATCGACTGCGTGCCACCCGGGGTCGAGAAGACGGGCCGACCCGCTCCGTCCCACCCCTCCCAACGATGGCGCATGTGGAAACGCACGCCCGCGGCCCGCAGCCGGTGCAGCCACGCACGCAGCAGCGGCGCGGCCTTCATGTCGGTGGGGAAGACCCGGCCGGAGGTCCCGACGAAGGTCTCGATGCCCAGGCTGGCCGCCCAGGCACGCAGCGCCTCGGGGCTGAACCCGCGCACCATCGCCTCGAGCGCGGGCTGCTGCGGACGCAGGCGGGTGAGAAAGCGCTCCGGCGCCTCGGAGTGGGTGAGGTTGAGGCCGCCCCGGCCCGCCAGCAGGAACTTGCGGCCTGCAGAGGGCATCGCGTCGTAGACGTCGACCTGGACGCCGGCCTGCACCGCGGCCTCGGCCGCCATCAGGCCGGCAGGGCCCGCCCCCACGATGGCCAGGCGTGCGCCCTCTTGCCCTGCTTGCTCGCCCATGTCCCTGCCGCCTTCCACGCCGTGATGTCGACCACCGAGTATCGGTGATGGAGCGAGAGGGGCTGGCTCAGCGACCGCCCTCGCCCACCAGCGCATAGGGCGCCCAGAACGCCGGGTGCTGGTACTGGCTCTGCGCCATGACCTTGAGCATGGCCTGGCGCAAGGCCTCGGCCCGGGTGATGGCCGGGTCCTTGGCATAGGCCTCGAAGGTGTTGGTGGTGAGCAGCATCGCGCTCTGGCTCTCCACCGACCAGTGCGTCACCAGGAGGCTGCGGCTGCCCGCGTAAAAGAAGCCCCGCGCCAGGCCGCTCATCGCCTCCTGGGCGCGGCCGTCGGCGCCCGCCGTGTTGCAGGCAGACAGGACCACCCAGTCCGCATTGAGCTTGAGGCCCAGCACGTCCTCCAGCGTGAGCAGCGGCGAGGCGCTGGTGTCCGCATTCGCCGCCATGGCCAGCGCGGGCTGGTTCAGGTCCGGCAGGTCGCCGGCCAGCAGGCCGTGGGTGGCGAACACCACCACGCGCTTCCTCGCGAGCGTGCCGGCCTTGCTGGCCTCCAGCACCGACTGGCGGGTGGCCTTCTCGCCCAGCACCAGGTCCCGGGCCGGGTTGGCGCCGAGGATGCGCGCCAGCACCTGCACCTCGTCGCGCGTTTCGGGCAGCGGCGGGATCTTGCTGTAGACGACGTAGGTGTCGGCCTCGGTGACGTTGCGCTGCGCCGGGTTCTCCGCCACAGGCTTGGGCGCCTGGCGCAGGCCATTCGACCCCGGGCCGCCTGCGGCCGCCAGCGCCATCGGCGGCCAGGGCGCCGGGACATCGGTGACGGGCACCCCGGCGGACGCCGACGCCAGGGCAATGCCGGCGCCCAGGCCGGACGATGCGCGCTTGAGGTCGAACACCGGATCACCCCAGGCCATGAGCGGCTCCTGGGCCACCGGCACCTGCTGCAGGCGCTTGAGCGCCAGCCAGCCGTTGGCCGAGGGCACATGGCTCACCGCCACGTCCTTGAGCAGCCACGGCGCGTCGGCCAGCGTGCCCGCATGGGGCTTGCGTGGCAGGACGGCGAACGGCAGCTGCGCGAGCGAGCCGGCGGTCGACACCACCAGGTGCTTCTTGCCCGCCATCTCACGCTCGAAGGGCGCGAAGATCGCCTGGTAGATGCGGTGCGCATCGGCGAAGGCGAAGGCCGGCACCTTGCCGTCCTCGAAGCCCGCCAGGTCCAGCGTGCGCCGGACCCGGTCGACCCAGGTGCGAAGCTGCCCTTCGCCAATGCCGGCGTCGTGGAAGCGCACCCCGCCCCCGGCGTCGATGGCCCAGGCATAGGTGGTGTCGGTCATGGGCGTGACCACGATGAACAGTTCGTTCGGCCGCAGCTGCCTGGCGATCTCCGCCGGGCTGGGCGGACGCGGCTGCACCAGCTGGAAGTACTCCGGGAAGTCCTTCTGGATCTGCGCCTTGTAGCCACGGCGCTGGGCTTCCAGCTCGCGGATGCGGTCGCGGGCCTGGTCGACCTGCTGCGGGTCCGGACGGCGCGAACCCTCGCCACCTTGCCCCAGGAGCACGCTGGTGAGCGCGGCGATCTCCTGCTTGGCGTCCTGCTCCTTGCGGATGATCTCGGCCAGCGCCGGCTGGGTCACGCCCGACCGCACCGCGGCCTCGGACAGGGCCTGCTGCACGCTCGAGGTCGTGAGCTGGTCGGCCACCTCGAACAGGGTCAGCGCGTCCTGCGGGCTGTCCTTGGCGCTGCGCGCCAGCAGGTGCATGTAGCTTTGCAGGACGTAGCGCTTCGTCTGGCGCTGGAAGGCGTTCTCGGTGAAGTCGCCGGTCAGCGAGGCCGGCGCGGTCAGGCCGCGGACCGCCTGGGCGAACAAGGGCCTGGCCTCTGCCGTCTCCCCGGACTTGGCCAGGGCGGCGGCCAGCAGGCCTCGGTCGATCGCGACGTTGTAGTGATCGGGACCGATGATCCGGCCGTTGCGCTCGATGATCGGCCGCAGGACAGCAGGCAGGCCGGCGTGCTGGCCATTGTGCAAGGCGACCAGTGTGCGCAGGCGCTGCTCGTAAGCGCCCAGGGTGGGTGCGGCGCCACTCGCGCGGATGGCGGCGTCGATTTCGACGACCATGCGCGATGCTTCGGTCCAACGCGCCTGTCCCACCATGGCCTCCAGCCTTCGCGTATCCAGCTGGCGACGGTAGCCGGAACTGGCGGACAGGCCTTCGGCATCGGCAACGGCGGTCGCCCGGTCGATGAAGCTCAGGGCCTCCTTGTACTGGCCGACGGCCGCGTAGTACTCCGAAGCACTGCTGAAGATGGCCCGCTGGAGGTTCTCCAGAGTGCCGGTACGCCGGAGCAGCTGGTAGGCCTCGCGGACGCACCACTCGGCCTCCGCATACAGACCGGCGGCGGTGAGGCTGCGGGCCAGATCGGTGTAGGCGCGAAAGGCGCTGAGGACCGCGCCGAAGCGCGCGCCCTCGTCTCGCACCTGTTGCCGCATGTCGACCATCTGAAGGCTCCTGGCCAGGCCCAGCCGGGCCAACTCGGTGCTCTGTTGCCAGTTGCCCATGATGCGGAGCATCTGGGACTTGACCTGGTAGTAGACCGCCTGGACTCGCAAGGCGTAGTACAGCTCATCGTCCTTGAGCCTCGACAGGTCCCCGGGGAGGAGCTTTTCAGCCGCCTCGATGTGGACCCGCGCCCGGGCATATCGCCCCACCAGCGTCAGGTCCCGGGCGATCTCGAGGCGCAGGATGGCAAGCGGCCATCCCCCTTTTTCCTCAGCCACCATCGCCTCGCCGAGGGTGATCGCCTCCTCGTGCTTGTCGGTCCCCGACAGCGCCCCACGCAGCACCCGCTTGCCGCTTAAGTCGATTGCAGCCCATTCTCGCAGCACCCGCTCGCGCGCCGCCATGTCTCCGAGCCGCAGGGCGGCCGTGTTCTTGCGGGCATAGGCTCCGATCAGCTGGGGCTTGGGCAGGTCGGAGGGGACCCGCTGGTCGAGGATGGACTGCCACTGCCGGCGCTCCTCGGCGCTGAGGCGGACGCTGGGCGACTGGCTGTCGATCAATTGCGCCGAGGCCGGGGTGGCGATGGCAAGAACGGCCGCCATCAGGGCAGTGGCCAACCCCCGCAGGAGAAAGTCCTTCATGCGCGCGCTCCGCTTGGCGCCGGTCCCCGCGCTCCAGGGCAGGGTAACCGGATCAGTGTCAATCTGGATATGGTATCCAAATCCGCGCTGCTGCCTGGGCTGCGCCAGGGTGATCCTCCGGCGACGGCAGGCTGTCGCGCGCCCGCCGGGTTGTCTCCAAGGCAGGGCCCGAAGCCGAGTCAAAGCCGCACCAGTCGCCCCTGCCCCGTGAGGAAACCCGCGTGGACCCTGGCCCCGGGGTACTGGGCGACGACGGCATCACGGTAGCGCGCCAGCTGCGCCCGCAGCCCGGCGTCGGCCTCGGGCTGGGCCGCCGACTTGTAGTCGAACACCCACCAGTCGCCCTCGCCGCGCACGCGCACCAGGCGGTCGATCCTCAGCAGCGCGCCGTCCAGGTGCAGCGGCACCTCGTTGTCCGCCCACTCGACGCGGGCCGGGTCCCAGGCCCAGGCGCCTTCGCCGCCAAGGATGCGGTCGGCCATCGCCACCGCCTCGGCCATGGCGCCTGCGGTGAGGCGGAACTCGCGTGCCACGCGCTGCAGCAGGCCTGGCGGCCAGCCGTCGCCGGGCGCGGGAACGCGGCCCAGGGGCACGCCCTCGAGCAGGCGGTGCATCGCCTCGCCGAATCGGGTGCGCTCGGAGGCGGCCGCATCGCCCGCCGCTGCGATGTCCACGGTTCCGTCATACTGGCCGACATCGGCCGATGCCAGCGACACGCCGGCGCCCAGAGGCGGCGCAGGCAGCACCACGTCGCCGGGTACGACCGCGAGCTCGATGACCGATGCAGGCGCGTGCGGGCCAGCTGGCGCGCTGTGGCCTGCGCCTTGCGCAGTTTGGACACCCTGTGCATCCCGCCCATCGCCCACGCCTGCCTTGCTGGCCTCGTCGTCCAGTCCTTCCACGCGAACCGCCAGCCCCTCCAGCCGCCGCCACCAGCTGCCGGGCGCCGGCCGGTGCGGCGTCACGCAGGACAGGGCCAGCTGCTGCTGCGCCCGGGTCATGGCCACGTACAGCGCGTTGAGCTCCTCGCGATCGCGCGCCTGCCGCTCGCGGGCCATCAGCTCGGCGCAGCAGGCCGGCGGCCGCGACTCGCTGGCGATGAAGGCAAAGCGCTCCGGGACCGGCGCCTCGCCCGGCCAGTCCACCACCACGCCCATGGTCTCGGCGCGCGGCGCGGGGCCGTCGGTGTCCAGCATCAGCACCAGCTGCGCCTCCAGGCCCTTGGCGCCGTGCACCGTGAGCAGGCGCACCGCACCGCTCGCGGCCACGGCCGGGGCGCGGTTGCCGCCGGCGCGCATGGCACGGACAAAGGCATAGGGCGTGAGGAAGCGGCCGCCGCCGGCCTCCAACGCCGCCTGCAGCAGCGCGCGCAGGTTCGCGAGGACGGAGGCTCGCAGCGCGGGCGGGCTGGCCGCGGCGTAACGCGCCAGCACATCGCCGTCATGGAAGATCGCATCGAGTGCGTCATGCGGCGGCCAGGCGTCAACCCAGCGCTTCCAGCGTGCGAGGCGATGGGCGGCGGCGGCCAGCAGGGGCGGAAGACCGGCCTCGCTACCAGCTTCCAGCAGCAGGTCCAGCCACGCCAGCCGCACCCCGGGCTCGGCCCGCTCCCGCGCACGGCCGGCCAGCCAGGCCAGGCCGGCATCGCCGGCCCCGAACACGGGCGACTTCAGCGCCCGCGCCAGCGAGAGGTCATGCGCGGGCGAGACCAGCACGTCGACAAGGGCTACCAGGTCCTGCACCTCGGGCGCATCGCCCAGGTCGGACTTGTCGGCCTGCTGCGCGGGCACGCCCAAGGCACGCAGCGCCTCGGCCATCGCCACCAGCCGGTCGCGGCGGCGGGCCAGCACCATCACCTCGCCGGGCGGCAGGCCCCCGGCGATGCGCGACGCCACCCACCGCGCGGCCTGCCGGCACTCCAGCGCGAGCAGCCGTTCCTCTGGCACCTCGCGCGGCTCGGACAGGCTGTCGCGCCAGCCGCTGCCGCCAAGGGCGGCGTCCGCGTCAACAGCCGCTGGAGCCGCTGCGGCAGCGGCCGATGCATCCGCAGGGTCAGCGCCCTGCCCGGCCTCGGGTGCCGCACCGTCAGCCGCATCGTCATCATCCCCAGGCCGCGGAATCGGCGGCAGCGCCAGCACCTGCCCGGCCTCCTCCGACTCTGTGGTGTGGACCCGGAAGCCCTCGTACTGGCCCGCGTCCTGCGCAGTCAATAACGCGGCGTTGACGGCCTCCAGCACCGCGGGCGCATTGCGCCGGGTGTGGTCGCACCCGAGCAGCACGCCACCCAGGCCACCGACCACGAAGCGCTGCGCCGCGCGGAACACCTGCGGCTCCGCGCGCCGGAAGCGGTAGATGCTTTGCTTGGGATCGCCCACGATGAAGACGGACGGCCCGTCGCCGCCTGCGCCCACATAGCCACTGAGCCACGCATGCAGCGCCTGCCACTGCAGCGGGTTGGTATCCTGGAACTCGTCGACCAGCAGCTGCGACACCCGCGCATCCAGCCGCTCCTGCACCCAGCCCGAGAGCACCGGGTCGGAGAGCATCTTCAGTGCCGCGCGCTCGACGTCGCTCATGTCCACCCAGCCCTGCTCGCGCTTGAGGTCCGCATAGACCTCGATCAGCAGCCGCGCGAGGCGTGCCATGCGCCCCTGGTGCAGCCAGGCCTGGTGCTGGGCCTCGGCGGCCTGCACCCGGGCCACCAGGTCCTGCGCGGCGCGGATCGTGTCGATGCCTTGCAGCTTGTCGCCGAACTTGCGCGGCTTGCCGTCCTTCGTGAGCAGGGCCTGCAGCGCGCCGTCCAGGTCGTTGGCGCTGACCGCCTGCTCCAGCTGCGAGCCCGCACGGGAATAACTCACTTGCGTGGCACGGCCCAGCGCTCGCGCCGCCTCGAACAGCGCCTCGCGCACCGGGCCGGCCTGGACGAGCGCGCGCGGAGACGCTGGCGCGGCGCCCTCGCCCCCTGCCCCGCCCGGCAGCGCCGGCGCCAGGTCGGCAAAGACCTCCGTCCACCGCCGCACCGACGCATCGACCACGCCCTCGGCATCGGCCAGCGAGAACTCGACCCGCTTGTCCAGCGCCGCCTCCAGGGCCTTGCGGGTCTGGCTGCGGCCGTGGGCGGCGACACAGGCGGCAAAGTCCTCGCGCGCCGCGGGATCGGCCGCAACCCGGTGCTGGAACGGGCGCCAGACGCGGGCCACCGCCTCGGCATCGTCCTCGAGCAGCTCGCCCCGCGCAGGCAGCCCCAGCGCCTCCACCGTGGCCAGCGGCGCGGTCCGCAGCAATGACGCGAACCAGCTGTGGAAGGTGCGGATCTGCACCGGCCGGCCGCCCGCCAGCAGGCGCGCGTTGAGCCCCTGGAGCGCAGGCGCGAGCCGGTCGGCGTCGGCAGCGGACAGTCCGCGGTTCATCAGCTCCTGCTGCAGCCGGCCCAGGTCATGGCTGGCAAACTCGCGCAGCCAGTCCTGCAACCGGGCGCGCATCTCGCCAGCCGCCTTCTTGGTGAAGGTGATCGCCAGGATCTCGTGCGGCGGCACGCCCTCCAGCAGGGCGCGCAGGATGCGCGAGACCAGCATCCAGGTCTTGCCCGCGCCGGCGCAGGCTTCCACCGCCACGCTGCGGCGCGGGTCGCAGGCCAGGGCGTAGAAGCGCTCGCGCGGCACGCGCACGCCGTCGGCTTCATAGGCAAATCCGGTCACGGTGTCGTGCGGCGCGCTCATTCGACCCAGAACTCCTTGCGGCACAGGCCGCGCGCCGCGCAATGCGTGCAGGCGCTGCCATCACCCAGGGCCGGCAGCGGCTGGCCCTCGCCGATGCGGCGCAGGTCGTCCAGGATGCCCGCGACCAGCGCGTCGCGCGCTGCATCGACGTCGGGCTGGGCGACGAAGTGCGTCTCGCCGCGCTCGCCGACGTTCACATAGAAGGCCTGCAGCTGCTCGTCCCCCAGCAGCGCGGCGTAGAAGGCCAGCTGCGTGTCCTCCAGCGGGTCCTTCACCCGCTGCCGGGTGGTGTCCATGGACTCGGTCTTGTAGTCCATGACGACCCGCGTGCCATCGGCCAGGCGGTCGATGCGGTCGATGCGCCCGATGAGGCGAACCGGCCCCAGGCCCGCCGCCGCGTCCTGCTCGCCGCGGTGGTAGCGCGCGCCATGCGCCTGCTCAAAATCACGCAGGGCCTTCAGGTAGCCATCGCGCAGCTGCGGCCAGCCCGCCTCGAAGGGCAGGAAGTCACCCGGCGCCAGACCCTGCCGGCGCGTCGCCGCCTCGGCCGCCGCGTCCATCAGCGCGGCGCGGGCCGTGGCGTCGTCGGTGCCAGTCTCGGCCAGCGCCTCGTGGAAGCGGTGCAGGACCTCGTGCAACCAGTTGCCGAAGTCGCGCTTGTCCAGCTCGACATCGATCTCGGCGGCCTCCTGCAGCCCCAGCTGGCGCATGGCAAAGAACCGGTAGGGGCAGCGACGCAGGTCGCCGTAGGCACTGGCCGAGAGCTCGCGCACCGTGAGCTGCGGCGCGCTGGGCAGCGGACGGCCCACAGGCGCGGGCGCCAGGGCCCGGCGCGCGCGGTGGTCCGCACCTTCGACAGCGGCCGGGTCGCCGCGCAGCTGCTGCACCAGCGGGCTGGGCAGCACCGGCTCGCCGCTGTCGTCGCTGCTGCGCCAGAGAAGGTCGACCACCGGCAGGCCCAGGGCTGCGCGCCAGCCGGCGCGCAGCGCGGCTTCCAGCGCCTCGCGCGAGGGCAGGCCCAGGGCGGCACGCTGCGCAGCGGTCCAGGGCCCTGGCGGCTCGGGTGAGGCACTCAGGCGGACCTCGTCGCAGCCCGGCACCACCAGCGCCGCGAACTGCCGGCCCAGGAGCTGGCCAAAGGGCAGCACCACCACCTGCGCCTGCTCCGGCGCCTCGGGCAGGTAGCTGGCCGCCTCGAGCGCCTCGCCGGCCCAGGCATTGAGTTCATCGAGGCCCAGGCGGCGGCCCGCCTGCGGCAGGCGCGACCACAGCTGCTCGCCGGCCTCGTCCAGGCCCAGCGAGGCGACCAGCTGCCGCCCCGCGGCGTCGGCATCCAGGAGCTCCCACACCCCGCTGGCCTGCAGCACCTCGCGCAGCGCCCGCTGCCACTTGGGCAAGGGGCGGCTCTGGCGCAGGCGCTCGCGCCAGGCATTGGCCTGGGCAACCAGGGCGGAAGCCGGCCCGGCCGCGGCAGGCCCGAAGGAGCCCTCCACCTCGGGCCACTGACGCAGGCCCTCGCGGCGCAGGTGACGCTCGAGCGCGCGCAGGGCCTCGGCGTCCGCGGCGGGCACGCCCTTGAGCCAGTCCAGGACGTCGTCGGAGCCGGCGTCCCAGCGTGCGGCGCGCAGCAGCGCCATGAAGCGGGCTGCTGCGCGGGTGGTGGAGAGCTTCCAGCCGGTCTCGTCGGCGATGCGCACGCCCCGCGCCGCCAGGAGCGCGCGGATGCGGCGGGTCAGCACCCGGTCCACCGCGGCCAGGGCCACCGGCTCACGGCCCTCGGTCAGGTGCCGCATGACGCAGGCGGCGGCGCGCTCGGCCTCGTCGGCCGGGTCGGGGCAGGGATGGAGCCGGATGTCCCCCGGAGGCAGGTCGGTCGCCAGCGTCCAGCACCTGGCGCGCTCGCCCAGCGATGCGGCGATGGCGCGAGCCACCGGGTCCGGTTGCAGGCCCTCGACCACCACGAGCAGGTCGATGGCCGCGGCCTCCTCGTCGGAAAAGAGCCGGTCGGTCACATGGGCCGAGGCGGCCACCCATTCGATGGCGATGCGCGCCAGGGCCGCCTCCAGCGCCATCACCGGATGCTCGAGCCCCAGGCCGCCAGCGGCGCGCGCGGACTGGACCCAGGCCGGGCGCTGCGCCGGCGGCACCGCCGCCGCCAGCGGCGCCAGCTGCCAG
>JACCDX011785816.1_pt1 | contig 21345 bp, 21 predicted proteins | sample 7449681 | NCBI WGS metagenome assembly JACCDX01 (sample SAMN15323450, study PRJNA562643) | freshwater metagenome | isolation source: river surface water | place: USA:Blue River Watershed | collected 2017-08-18
AAATAACAATTGAACAACTACGCTTATAAGCATACCAATGCCGCCGGCTAAAAATCCCCACTTAAAATCTTGTGGTCTGCCCGTATCTCCTACTAATCCGCAAATATAAGGTCCTAAAGCACCGCCCAAATTTATGCCCATATAAAATATGGTGTAAGCTGAATCTTTACGACGGTCATTTTGCCCATAAAGTTGCCCAACTAAAGAGGAAATATTGGCTTTAAAAAAACCATTTCCACCTATCATAAAACCCAAGCCGATAAAGAAATATAATAAATTTAAGTCTAAACCATTATTTTTAAGAACGGTCATTTCGTCGGCTGGTATCGAGCCCATTTTAGAAGCACAAAAAAACAATAACAGTTCGCCAATCGCCATGGTTAAACCTCCGGCAATAATAGACCGTTGGTTGCCCCAGAATTTATCGGCAATAAATCCACCAAAAAGGGGCGATAAAAATACCAACGAAGTATAACTACCATAAATAGAAGAAGCCAACACTTTATCAAATAACAATACTTTGGTCATAAATAAAACCAATATGGCTCTTAAGCCGTAATAATTAAACCTTTCCCACATTTCTGTAGCAAATAAAACGTATAATCCTTTGGGATGCCGACTAGTTGAGTTCATAACCTTAAAAATTTAAATTTATGCAAAATAGGAAATTTTTGATAGAAAGTAAAAAAAATTAGTCATTTATTTATAAATATTTTTGTACCTTTGCACCCTAAATTTATGTGGGGTGATGAAATTTTGGCAGACATGCCCTCTTGTCTCGAGGGTGGGGAAAACGGGATAAACATAGTGTAGAGCCGCCTAATACATTGGGCGACCAGGGTGGACCACTGGTGAATTTTGCGCTAAGGCTAACTGCCCCATGGAGGTTCGAACCCTTCCCCCACAGCTAAATAAAAAAAATGAAAGTAGCTGTGGTTGGCGCCACCGGTTTGGTGGGCTCTAAAATGTTGCAAGTTTTAGCTGAAAGAAATTTTCCTGTTTCAGATTTGTTGGTAGTTGCCTCCGAACAATCGGTGGGTAAAATAGTCCAATTTAAAAATCATGATTATAGTGTTATTTCTTTAACTGAAGCCGTGAATCAAATGCCCGACATTGCCATTTTTTCGGCTGGTGGGTCGGTTTCTTTAGAATGGGCGCCTAAATTCGCCGCTATAGGTTGCAGGGTTATTGACAACTCGTCGGCTTGGCGAATGGACCCTACCAAAAAATTGGTTGTTCCAGAAGTGAACGGCAAGGTTCTTACGGCAGATGATTATATTATAGCTAACCCCAATTGTAGCACCATTCAAATGGTGGTGGCTTTAAAACCTTTGCACGAAGTTTATGGCATTAAACGGGTGGTTGTTAGCACCTATCAAAGCGTTACGGGTACTGGAAAAAAAGCCGTTGACCAACTTTTTAACGAGCGGGCAAAAAAGGCTGGAGCTATGGCTTATAAATATCAAATAGACCTCAACCTGATTCCTCAAATTGACGTTTTTTTAGACAATGGTTATACCAAAGAAGAAATGAAAATGGTGAATGAAACCAAGAAAATTATGGGAGACGACCAAATTCAGGTGAGTGCTACAACGGTGAGAGTGCCAGTAATTGGCGGACACAGCGAAAGCGTTAATATTGAATTTAAACAAGATTTTGACATAGCCGACATCCGACAGATTTTAGAAAAAGCGCCGGGAATTGTGGTAGTGCAAAACGACGCCGAGCAATTGTACCCTATGCCCTTAACAGCCCACGACCGCGACGAGGTTTTTGTTGGACGAATCCGCCGAGATTTTTCTCAACCCCATACTTTAAATATGTGGGTGGTAAGTGATAATTTACGCAAAGGTGCCGCCACCAATGCAGTTCAAATAGCCGAACATTTGTTAGCCCAAGGGATTATAATTTGAAAGTAGTTCTTATAAAAAATTATCTTTTATGTTTCTGATTTTTATCCACAAGAGCAAAACTATAAAAATTTCCCTAAAGTGAACTATAAAAGTTGATATATTTTATAGTTCATAGAATCATGTTGTTTCCAAAAAGATAAAAAGTATAAACTATTTTTCTAAAAAATTATATTTTAGTTTGAATGCGAGAAGGTTATTCGTAATAAATTTCGAAAGTTATTTATCTATCTGAATAAGCAAATAAGCCCGTTCTTGTTCTTAAGACAACTTCATAATTTATGGTTTTTTGTCTTTTTGTGGTTTAGAATCATTTCCAAAACTATTTTTTATTTGAATTGTTCCGTCTCTTCCGTGAATAATAATTTCTGAATTATAATTTCTAGCTATTTTTCTAGCTATGGTAGTTGCTTCTATTTTTCTTTCAGTAATAGCAGTAAATTTAGAGTTTCCCTCACCTTTTACTGCCCAACCATTCCCTAAGGGTACTACGTGTTGATTTTTCTTTATCATTTTTCTTTATTTTAAAATTAAAGTTATCAATTTTTCAACTGATTTTATTACTCGTTCATTAAATTTTTTATCCCCTATGTTTAGTTTATATCTTAATTCCGGATTCCAAAATAGAATATTATTCCATTCATTAAATAGTTGTGTTTTTACCATTGATTCTTGCCCTGAATAATAAAGCAAGTCTTGTAAATTGTGGTTTCTTATTTGTTTCAAATGTTTAATTTCATTTCCTATTTCATTAAAATTACTTAAAATATATTTTTGAAATTCAACTTTTTTTTCAGGAAAACCATTATCTAATTTTAATATTTTACAAATTTTTGATTTTAATGCCAACTCAATTGAATAACCAACTAAATATAATGAACTATCAAATTTATTTGCATTAAATAAAATTTTTGAATCACGAAGATTTTTTAAAGCAATTTTTATAAGTGTTTCTCTTGAAATCATTTTTGAATATATCTTACTATTGGATGCAAAATTAATGTTTTATTTTTTTGTTCCATCTCTCCTCCCACCATAAAGAATAAAACAAAGTCTGGTTATTTTTTTCATAGATGCATATAGTTTCCACAAAGGTAAAAAGTATAAACTAAATTTCCAAAGAAAATTATTTTATAGCCCTGAATTAAGTTGACTAATTGTAATTCTTCAGACCTAAATAATTTTTTTTGCCCATAGATTATTTTAAAAATTTTAAATTCAGCATATAAATTTTATCTTTGCGATATTTTCATGTATGAATTTAAAACTTATTGTTCGTGTATTTATAGGAATATGGATGTTTTGTCTATCAAATCAAACCATGGCTCAAAATGGTACTTATTGGGGCGGAGCAGTTAATATTGGTGCTGGAAATAATAGTTTAAACCTTGGTATAAAACCAGAAATTGTGCATGCTTTTAATCGGTATTTCGACTTAGGTGCCGCCGTTAATGTAGATTATTTAAGTACCCTTACAAGCGACAATTTCAATCCTCAATATAAAAAATTTAGCTTAGGCTTAGGGCTTATTTCTCGACTTTGGATTGCCGACAATTTTGTTGTTTCTTGTATTCCGGAGTTTAATTGTATTCAATTTACCGCCCAAAACCCCCAATCGGGCTTAAGTTCTACCATTACCAATCAAACCCCCAGTATTTTATTAGGTTTGGGCTATGGTACCCACGAAACCGATGGCATTGTGTATTTTGTTTCCATTTTTTACGATGTTTTAAACATGCCCACCTCTCCTTATTATAGCCCAGCGGGACAATTACCTTTCATTCGAGCCGGAATTGGCTTTTATTTTAAACATTAATTTGTAACTTCGCAAAAAAATATTTATGGCTTTAATGTTGTTTAACAATTTAACCAAGAAAAAACAAGTTTTTGAACCCTTACATGCCCCATTTGTTGGTATGTATGTGTGTGGTCCTACCGTTAGTGGTGAAAGCCATTTAGGGCACGCTCGTCCATTTATAACTTTTGACGTACTTTACCGTTATTTAATCCATTTGGGTTATCAAGTAAGATATGTTCGAAATATTACTGATGCTGGTCATTTTGAAGAAGAGGGGCGCGCCGCCGAAGATAAAATTTCTTCCAAAGCCATCTTAGAAAAATTGGAGCCCATGGAATTGGTTCAAAAATATACCAATTTGTTTCATTCAGCAATGGGGCTATTTAACAACCTTCCACCCAATATAGAACCAACTGCTACCGGGCATATTGTTGAACAAATTGAAATGACCAAAACAATTATTAATGCAGGCTACGCTTACGAAGTGAATGGCTCGGTTTATTTTAATGTGAGAAAATATCATCAAGATTTTGCCGCCAAAGGTTTGCCCTACGGAATGTTAAGTGGAAGAAATATTGAAGACCAAATCAACGAAACCAGGGTCTTACAACAACAAGAAGAAAAACACGATCCCTTAGATTTTGCTTTATGGAAAAAAGCCCCCGACCATCATATTATGCGCTGGGCAAGCCCTTGGGGCTATGGATTTCCCGGTTGGCATATCGAATGTTCTGCTATGAGTGCAAAATATTTGGGCGATTTATTTGATATTCATGGTGGCGGTATGGATTTGCAATTTCCCCACCACGAATGCGAAATTGCTCAAAGTACCGTTTGCTATAATCATACCCCAGCCCGTTACTGGCTTCATAATAATATGATAACCATCAACGGTAAAAAAATGGGTAAAAGCTATAATAATGTTATCAAACTAAGCGAGCTTTTTAATGGTAACCACCCTATTTTAGAACAAGGTTATTCACCGCAAAGCGTCCGCTTTTTTATTTTACAAAGCCATTACCGTAGTACCTTAGATTTTAGTAACGAATCGCTCAAAGCCGCCGAGAAAGCCTATAAACGCCTCCAAGAAGCCTATAATTGGTTGCAAGAACTATCATTAGAAAATGTTAATGATACCGAGTTCGATGTTGAAGCAGAAACAAAAATCAATGCTGTTTTTCCTCAGTTTTCAAGTTGCTTAAACGACGACTTAAATACCGCTAAATTATTAGCATTAGTTTTTGATATTCTACCCATAATCAATTCAGTTAAAGATAAAAACATTTCTTTAAAAACACTTACAAAACAGACCTGGATTCATTTACAGCAATATTTTAAAACATATCTATGTGAAGTTTTGGGGTTAGATTTCTCAGCTAACTATTCAGAAAATTTATCAAAAGGTGCTATTCAATTATTAATTGATATTCGTTTAGAAGCCAAGAAGAACAAAGATTTTGTTACTTGCGATAAAATTAGAAAAGATTTGTTGACCTTAGGTGTCCAACTAAAAGACGAAAAAGATGGTGGTATAAGTTATAGTTTGTTATAAAATTTCGACGTGAAAACACAAATTGTGGATGGTAAAAATGTTGTTTTTGACCCCTGCCGTCGAAAATGGGTAAGCTTAACACCCGAAGAACAAGTTCGACAACAGTTAATAGAATTTTTATCTCAAGAAAATAAATATCCTTTAACCATGTTTTCCGTAGAAAAACAATTGGTCGTGGGTGAAAAAAAAATTCGCTACGACATTGTAATATATAAAAAAGAAAGTCCTTGGATGTTGATAGAATGTAAATCGCCTCAAATAAATATCAACCAAGCTGTCATGAATCAAAGCATTGCCTACCAATATGTTTTACAAGTTCCTTATATCGTATTAACCAACGGCTTATCCTTATTCTGTATAGCTTTTAAACCAAATCAACAACCGCTCATTTTAAAAACCTTACCAGTTTATGGAGAATAAAATATTGGAATTAAAATAAATTGTATGAACCTCTATGTAAAAATTATAATAAGTATATTTACGATGGCTTTTGTTAGTTGTACTTCTAATAAATTCAGTATTCCAACACCCGATGCCGATCAGGGTGGATTAACCCTTCCGGAAGGTTTTGCAGCTTTGGTGGTAGCAGATAGCGTTGGTTTAACGCGACATTTAGCCGTGCGTGATAATGGTGATATTTATGTAAAACTTCGTTATACCACCGGGGACCAAGGAAATATGGCTTTGCGTGATACCAATAATGATGGTAAAATGGACATTTTTCAACGCTGGGGCGATTACCCTAACGATGGTAGTTTTGCCACCGAAATGCGAATTCATAATGGCTATCTTTATTTCAGCTCAGAACAAATTATTTATCGCCAAAAATTAGAACCCGATAAACTAATTCCCCAAACGCCTATTGAAACCATCGTTATTGACCATCACCCAATTCAGTGGCATAATGCTAAATGTTTGGCTTTTGATAATGAAGATAATATATATGTTACTTTTGGCTCTCCTACCAATGCTTGTGAAGATGGTAATACCGTAAAAAATAATAGCACCGTAGGAATCAAAGGCTTCAATCCTTGTCCCCAACTTATTGACCAAGCTGGTATTTGGAAATTTAAAATAGACAAAAAAGAACAGTATATGTCTGACGGTGAACGCTATGCCAGCGGAATTCGGAGTTCGGTAGGTATTGTATGGAATCAACAAACCAATTCTTTATTTGCGATATCGCACGGACGTGATTATTTGTACGAACACGCCCCAGAATATTTTACCCAAAAACAAAATGCTATGCTTCCGGCTGAGGAATTGTTGGAAGTTAATAAGGACGACGATTTTGGCTGGCCCTATACATATTATGACCCCTTCAATAAAAAAAGAATGATAGCGCCCGAATATAATGGAAATGGAAAAACCTTTTCAACTATTTATAAAGATCCTGTAATGGCTTTTCCTGCACATTGGGCACCTAACGATGTGTTTTTTTATACGGGTAATATGTTTCCTGCACGTTATAAAAATGGGGCTTTTATTGCATTTCATGGCTCTACCAACCGCAACCCATATCCACAACAAGGTTATGTGGTTGCTTTTGTTCCATTTGAAAAGGGTAAACCTAAAGGAACGTATGAAATTTTTGCCGATGGTTTTGCTGGTGTAGATACGATACATAGTATGCCAGAAGCCCATTTCCGACCTATGGGATTAGCCCAAGGTCCTGATGGATCTTTATATATTTCAGAGTCTAAAAAAGGAAGAATTTGGCGCGTTATTTATACTTTAAATCCTGAAAAATTTAATGAAGGTCAACTACAAAATATGAAAAAAATAGCTATCACAAAATCATATTTAGTTCAAGATAAACCTTAGTATTATTTTTTAATGTTTGGGCGACAAATATTATCAATCACAATATCGGCAATTATACCTGTCCACCCTGTTTGGTGAGATGCCCCCACACCGCGTCCATTATCACCATGAAAATATTCATAAAACAGTACTAAATCTTTAAAATGCTCGTTTTGATAAATTGCAGGGGAAAGTTTATTGATAGGACGATGACCATTTTCATCTTGGGTAAATAACGAGAATAAGCGTTGAGACAATAAAGTAGCAATTTCATTTAAGTTATATTCCTTTCCACTACCGGTAGGAAACTCTAATTTAAAATCATCACCGTAAAATTGATAATAGGTTTTTAAAGATTGAATAAGCATATAATTCATGGGTAACCATATAGGTCCACGCCAGTTGCTATTTCCACCAAATATATTGGTACTACTTTCTGCTGGTTCGTATTTTAATCCAAAATATTCGCCTTTAATATTTACTGAATAACCATATTGGTGTATTTTAGACAACGACCGAATGCCAAAATTGGAAAGAAACTCAACTTCATTCAACATTGTTTTTAATATTTTAATCAACCTATTTTTTGGTATCAGGGTAAGCAGGGTTTTGTCTTTTTGTACGTCTTCAACGACGGTATATTTCTTGTTTTTCTTTAAGTAGTCGTTAAACCAGTGCATACGAATAACAAATTCTGGAGCGGCTTTTAGCTTTGTTTCGTCAATAAAAAAACAGGCGAATAAGGTTGTTAAGCCTACTAAAGACCGAACTTTTAACGAAATATATTCATGATTGGGTAAAGCCAATAAATCATAAAAGAAACCTTCTTCTTCATCCCAACTGCCTGTCCAGTCGTGGCTGATACGGTTTAAACTTTCAGCTATCAAGCAAAAATGTTCAAAGAACTTGGTAGCCATGGGTTCAAAACTAGGATCTTTTTTAGTAATTTCTAATGCCATTTCTAACATATTCAAGCAATACATTGCCATCCAGCTTGTGCCGTCGGCTTGTTCGAGATGACCACCACCAGGAATGGCGCTACTTCTATCAAAAATACCAATATTATCTAATCCTAAAAAGCCACCTTCAAAAACATTATTACCATTGGTGTCTTTGCGATTAACCCACCACGTAAAGTTGAGGCAAAGTTTGGTAAAAGCTTTCTTCAAAAAATCAACATCGGCAACTCCATTTTTTTCAACTTCGTAATAATAAACTTTCAGACAACTCATGGCATGAACCGGGGGGTTAACGTCTCCAAAAGACCATTCATAAGCTGGGATTTGCCCATTGGGATGCATATACCATTCTCTTAAAAAAAGTAAGAGTTGTTCTTTAACAAATTGAAGGTCTAAATGGGCTAAAGGAATACAATGAAAAGCCGTATCCCAGGCAGCATACCAAGGATATTCCCACTTATCAGGCATCGAAATAATGTCTTCATTATTCAAGGTATACCAAGTATGGTTTCGTCCATGTTTTCTTTGGGGGGAAGGAGGAAGTTGGTTTTGGTCGCCGTTCAACCACAAAGGAATATCTATATTATAATATTGTTTGCTCCACAACATTCCTGCATAAGCTTGACGTAAAATGTTGGTCTGGTCTGGGTTTAAGCTCGGTGGAATAATATTTTTATAAAAATCGTTGGCTTCTTTAATTCTTGTTGAAAATATGTTTTGAAAATCGGTCTGGAGCGGGTTTTTAGAAAATTTTTGTTTAGAAATACGAAGTTTAATTTCAATATTGGTATGACCATTGATAATATACTTATAGATAGGAGCGGCTTTGGTACCATGTTTTTGGGTATATAAATTTATTTTATCATGAATTAGGGCAGTATGAAAAGCGTCTTTAACGTAAATAGAATCGTTGGGTTGTTGCCATAATCTTTCTTTATTATTTTCGTTTTCAGTAAATAAAATTTCGTTTGGTTTATCAAAATAAAAATAATAAGTTCCCAATTCTTCGTGTTGCAATTCAACACATTCTACATTGTTTTTAGTTTTGGTTAAACTTAGGTTGGGTTTGTTTTTCATTAAGCCAAAGCTCCAGAGGTTTCTGAACCAAATTTGTGGTAGAACACATAGTGGGGCGGGGTTATTATAGCGGTTGTGAACCGTAATTTTAATGAGGAGGTCTTCGTCGTCGGCTTTGGCATATTCCGTAAAAACGTCGAAATATTCATGATGGTCAAAAATACCAGTGTTAATCAGTTCGTACTCGTGTTCATTTTTAGACCTATGGGCATTGGTTTCTATAAGGTCTTGATAAGGGAAAGGTTGTTGTGGGTATTTGTAAAGGTGTTTCATATAACTATGGGTGGGCGTGGCGTCTAAATAATAATATAATTCTTTACAATCTTCTCCGTGGCTACCTTGTGGATTTGTTAAACCGAATAATCTTTCTTTTAAAATAGGGTCTTTGCCGTTCCAGAGTGCGATAGAAAAACAGATTCGTTGGAGGTGGTCGCTGATACCTGCGATACCATCTTCACCCCAGCGATACACGCGGCTGCGGGCGTGGTCGTGAGGAAAAAATTCCCAGGGCATGCCTTCAGGGCTATAATCTTCTCGCACAGTTCCCCACTGTCTTTCGCTAAGATAAGGACCCCATTTTAGCCAGCTTTTTTGCTTACTATAATTTTCATTCAACCTTTTTTGTTCCTCGTTCATAATAAAATATGGTTCAAAGGTAATATTTTATTTTAAATAGACAAAAAATAGCTCAAAAAAAATGCTATATTTTATCAAAAATATTACAACTATTCATTTAAAATTTAAAACATTTTTATTTATTAAAAATAGAATATCAAAGTAAAAAATAAGTTTCAATATTAAAAACTTAATCCTGATAATCGCTCAAATCCACACATCCTGTTCCAAAACTTCGGGATCGGGAAAAATTCAGACAAAAGACCTTAATTTTTCGCTTACTCAAAAAAAAATCCGACTAAATTCGTTAGACAAAATAATATTGATTAATTTTGTAAAAATCGTCATGATTAAAATTTCAAGACTATGAAAACAATTTTTGGAGAAAACATTAGAAAATTAAGATTCAAAAAGAATTTTATTTCTGCACAATTAGAACCAAAACTTGAGATTGATTTAAGAGAATATTAATTTAAAACTATCGGAAATATAATTTTAATTATGAGATTTTGGTCAGTATCAACAACAATTAGAAATCCAGAAAGGATAAGAAGTTTCTTGCAAGTTTTAAAACTTATGGAAGAGGAAACTTGGTCAAATGATAGCCAAAAAAAGTTTCAAGTTTTACTAATCCAAAATAATATTTATGGTTTTGGAGAAAGTCAATTTCATAATACTTTGACAGACGAACAGAATTCTTGGCTTAATTCAGATAATATTACCTATGAACAAGCAGAAAATATACTAGATTCAAAAAATTATGTAGGTGGTGGAGATATGAGAGGTAGACAATCTTTCAACCCGTTGGAAAAAATGGGTTTTGTTTTTTTAGATGAAAACAATAAAATAAGAATAACTTCTTTTGGTAATTATTTTCTACAAGAAAATTACGATTTAGGTGAGGTTTTTTTTAGAAGTTTTATAAAATGGCAATATCCAAATCCCGATGCAAATAAATACAAATCAATTGAAGGTTACAATATTAAACCTTTTGTTGCAACACTTCATTTAATTTCAAAAGTAAATAAAATTTGTAAAGAAAAAAAAATAACAATAAAAGGTATTTCTAGAATAGAATTTGCACTTTTTTTTGTTTCATTGTTTAATTATAAGAATATTGAAGATATTAGTCAAAAACTAGTTAGTTTTAGGTTAAAATATGAATCTATCAAAAACAAAGAAAAACAAATTAAATTTACTGAAACATATTTTCAAAAAAATTTTTCAAACTTTGAATCTTGGAATAATGCAAAAGAATATACTGACAACATTATTAGATATTTTCGTTTAACCCGATATATTTATATCAGAGGAAATGGTTGGTATATAGATATTGAACCAAGACGTTCACTTGAAATAAATGCTCTTCTTGAATCTGACAATGCTTCATCTTTGCTATTTAAATCAAAAGATGAATATATCCAATATATTGGAAATATAGAATTACCTTTTTTACCTTGGGAAAATACATCTACATTATGTAATGTAATAAAAAACTTAGAAGCAGAAATTGTAAATAAGTATAATGAGCTTTTAAGATTAGGTATCCATTTTCCTGTTTTTCCAAAGAATTTTTCACAAAGTTTAGATATTAATACTCTTAAAACTTATATATCATCTTTAAGAGAATATAGAAGAATATTGTTTGATAAGGAAACTCATTTCTATTCTCAATCAACTGAAAATATCGAAGTTTATATTACAAATTTAAATAATATTTTTCAAATTTCAACAGGTCGTCCGGTTGAATTAGAACGTAATGTTACACTAGGTTTAAATGCTTTAAATGATGCCATTGACATTAAACCTAATTATCCTGTTGGCGATGACAATGAACCAACATTTACTGCCCCTGCAAATAAACCTGATATTGAATGTTTTTATGAAAAATTTAATGCTATTTGTGAAGTAACTTTGCTTTCAAATAGGTCTCAATGGTATAATGAGGGTCAACCAGTAATGAGACACTTTAGAGATTTTGAAAATGTTTATTCGGAAAAAGAAACTTATTGTTTGTTTATTGCACCCAAAATTCACAGAGATACGATGAATACATTTTGGGTATCTGTTAAATATGAATACGAAGGAAATAAACAAAAAATTATCCCTATTTCAATAACACAGTTTGTTCAGATATTAGAAATTTTGAAGGAAAATAAAGAAAGAGGTCTTTTTTTATCTCATCAAAAATTAAAAGAACTTTACGATTCAATTATAGAAGTTACAAATAAAGTAAATAATTCAGATGAATGGATAAGATCTATACCTAAATTAATAGATAATTGGAAAAAATCAATACCTACATAATGATATTAAATAATATATATAAAGGCCATTGCGTGAATATCATCAATGAAAAAATTGATGATAATTCCATCCATTTAATTTTTGCCGACCCGCCTTATAATCTTTCTGGAAGTAGTTTAAATCTTGCAAATAACAAAACCGGTGGTGCATTTTACAAAGTAAATGAATGTTGGGATACCTTTAATTATGATGATTATGTGAAGTTTACAACAGATTGGTTAAAAGCAAGTCATCGAATTTTGACTACAAATGGAAGTATTTACATTTCTTGCACACAACACAATATTGGAGAAATTTTAGTTGAAGCAAAAAAAATGGGTTTAAAACTCAACAACATTTTGACCTGGTACAAAGTAAACTCAATGCCCAATATTACAAAACGAACTTACACTCATTCAACCGAATTTGTTTGTTGGTTTGTGAAAGGTAAAAATTGGGTTTTCAATTACAGTGAAGTTAAAAAATTTAACCCTAACAAAACAAAAGATGGAAAAGATAAACAAATGCGTGATTTTCTTGATTTTATAGAACTTCCAATTGTTCAAGGAAAAGAAAGACTAAGAGGTGAAAATGGCCGAGCTTTACACCCGACGCAAAAACCAGAAAAATTATTAGAATTGATCATCAAAGCATCTTCCAATGAAAATGATATTGTCCTTGACCCATTTTTTGGAACAGGAACAACAGGTTATGTTGCTAAGAAATTTAAAAGAAATTGGATTGGAATAGAAAATAATTCTGACTATTTGAAAATAGCAGAAGAACGTTTATCTAAAAAAATGAAAGAATGTTAGATATAAAATTACAGCTAGGAAATTGTGTTGAACTTTTAAAAAAAATTCCTTCTAATAGTGTCAATCAAATTTTTGCCGACCCACCTTATAATTTATCAGGTGCTACTTTTCAAACTGTTCAAAGTGGCAAAATGGTTACCTGTAATAAAGGTGAATGGGATATTATTGATGATATTCACAAATTTAATGAAACTTGGGTAAAAGAATGTATTCGTGTTTTAGCAGATGATGGTACTATTTGGATTTCAGGAACTTTACATAATCATCCTTCAATAGGTGTTATTTTGAAAAAATTAAATTTGTGGATTATCAATGATGTGATATGGTTCAAACGAAATGCTGCACCATTATTGTCAAAGAACCGACTTGCTCCTTCAACCGAGTTGATTTGGATTGCAAGTAAAACAAAAAAATACTATTTCGACTATGATACGGCAAAAATGATTAACGGAGGAAAACAAATGAGAAACCTATGGGAAATAAATGCAGAAAGACATAAAACATCTCATCCAACTGAAAAACCTGAAACCTTATTAGAAAGAATTATTTTACTTGGAAGTAAACAAGGACACACCATTCTTGACCCTTTTACTGGAAGCGGGACAACCGGAATTGTTGCTAAAAGATTGAAAAGAAATTTTATTGGTTTTGAAATTAACCCTGAATATTTTGAAATCGCTAACAAAAGAATTATTGGAGAAAAAATAAATAGCATAGTAATTTATTCTGACAAGATGTTAAAACAAGACAAACAATTAAGGTTGTTTTTAGACAAAAAAGCAACTTATCCGACAGACATCATCTAAACATTTGGTTGTATATTTGCAAACATTCGACAAACCTAAGCAATCGTCAAATTTTAAAATTCAAAAAAAAAGCAATTATACAATAAACGCTTCTTCATCAATAACAAAAAAGATATTTTGAACCCTAAAACTATACAATATTTTTATACCCCCATCATATATTGAGCGTCTATTTTTACCGCTTCTTTGATAGGATTTTGGGTAAAAGCCTCTTGTTCTACAATGGTATATTTCAAGCCTATTTGTTTTAGTTCAGGAATAATTTTTTTATAATTAATAGTTCCTGCACCTAAGTTACAAGATTCTTTTTTACTGTCATGAACCCAAAGGTCTTTGATATGTGATAGCGCTATACGAGGTTGATTTTTGGCTACAAATGATACAGGGTCAACACCGGCGTAAACTGCCCAATAAATATCTAATTCAAAATCTACCAATTTAGGGTTGGTATTTTTAATAAAAATTTCTATAGGAATTTCATCTTGAACGGGCATAAAAGAATAGTCGTGATTATGATAAGCAAAACGGATACCATGTTTAGCACAAATTTCGCCCATTTGGTTAAATTTTTCAGCTATCTCATAAAATTCTTTGGCTGTTTTACGAGGTCCAATATAGGGGCAGACCAAATAATCCATTCCTATAGATGCGGCATCTTCCGCTTTTTTATCCAAATCTTTAGATACGTCGCAATGAGCTGAAACCATTTTCATTCCTAAATCGTCCATGAGGGTTTTGAATTCTTTTGGCGTCATACCCCAATATATAGTTTTACCCAAATCGCAAGATTCAATTTGTTTATAACCAACACTGGCTAAATAGGTAAGGGTTTCTTTGGGTTGATTCATTAGTTCTTTAACAGTCCATAATTGAATACCAAAAGGATTTCCAGCAGGTTGTAATAAAGTAGACTTAGAAAATGAGGATAACCCTAAAGCCAAACCAGCCAAACCAGTTTTTGTTAAAAATGTACGTCTTTGCATAAAAAATTTTAATATATTAATAATCTAACCAAGCGGGTTCGCCTTGTTTATAAGCCGCGCTACCATCGTATTTTCCGGGAACAGCAATATGTCTTAAAACCTTTGTTCCGCCTACTTCAGAGGTAAAAAATCCTAATAAAGTAACGTCTTTAATCAGTTTGAAATAATGATTGGGGTCGGTTTCTTTTTTAGATTTTCCATATTCCAAAGATTCTTTATAAATCTTGTTTAAGCAATCAAGACGTTGCTTAGCTTCGCAATCCATAAAAGATTTTCCACACATTTCTTTACAATGGTCGTCTATTTTCTTTAAGCCATCGGTAAAATTTTTCTGGTCTTCTGGGGTATAGCAATCGTGTACATACATATCGGCAAATTCAGCCACTTTAGCATCTGTAGCACCCGGAGTATCGGTTTTAGGCAAGATAGTTTCACATACTTCACGAACAAAACTAAGTTGGTCGTTACTAAAAAAAATAGTGCCTGTTTTGTTTTCCGAGGCACAACCTTTTAAAAAAATATCAGCTCCAATAATCGAGCCACCAACTAAAATACTTACGGTTGATAGGGCATCTCTACGATTCATAGTTTTAAATTTAGAATGATTTATAAATTTTGTTTTTTAAGTTCAGATACGGCGTGGTCGCAGGCGCGGGCGGTAAATGCCATATAAGTTAAGGAAGGATTTACGCAACTGGCGGAAGCCATAAAAGCGCCATCGGTAATAAACACATTGGGGGCATCCCAAACCTGATTGAATTTATTAACTACAGATGATTTGGCATCTTTACCCATTCTGGCAGTACCCATTTCATGAATACCTCTACCCATAGTACCATCGCCATCAACCCCAACAACATTTTTAATTCCAGCTTTTTCTAACATTTCTTTGGCATCGTTGAGCATATCTATGCGCATTTTTTTCTCGTTATCTTTCAGTTCGCAGTCGAAAGCTATAACTGGTAAACCCCATTTATCTTTAACGGTTTTGTCCAGCGTCATTTTATTTTCGTGGTAGGGTAATATTTCACCAAAGCCACCCATACCAATTTGCCAGTCGCCGGGTAGGGCTAAAGCGTTTTTAAGTTCGGCGCCTAAACCAATTTCGGGAATTTCGCGGCTCCATTCGCCACGGTCAGAGCCACCTTGGTAGCCAAAGCCGCGAATATAATCACGTTCTTTACCTTGTAGATTTCTGAAGCGGGGAATATAAAATCCGTTAGGTCTTCTTCCAAAAGTATATTTATCTTTATAACCTTCTACCATCCCAAAAGCGTATACGCCTAAATGATGATCCATAACGTTATGACCAAGTTGACCGCTGCTACTTCCTAAACCGTCGGGCCAAATATCGGTAGCGGAGTTCATTAAGATCCAAGTAGAATTGAAGGTAGAGGCGTTTAAGAAGATGATTTTAGCGTTATAGGTATAGGTTTTATTGGTTTCAGCGTCTAACACTTCAACACCGGTGGCTCTTTTTTTATCTTTATCGTACAAAACTTTGGTAACGATAGACCAGGGGCGGAGGGTGAGGTTACCAGTTTTATTAGCGGCGGGGAGAGTGGAAGATTGGGTGCTGAAATAGCCACCGAATGGGCAACCTAACCAGCAGCGGTTGCGAAATTGGCAGCCGGGGCGGTTTTCAAAAGGAGCCCGCATATCTTGAACGGTTAAATTAGCAGCGCGTCCAATAAATAAATGGCGTTGTCCTTTATAAATGTCTTTGATACGTTGAGCAACGTCTTTTTCAACGCAGGTTAAATCCATTGGAGGTAAAAATTCGCCATCGGGTAAAACAGCTAAACCTTCTTTACTACCGCTAATGCCAGCAAATTTTTCAACATAGGAATACCAAGGTTCTATTTCTTTATAGCGAACAGGCCAATCTGTACCAATACCATCTTTAGCATTGGCGTTGAAGTCGAGGTCACTCCAGCGGTAGCTTTGACGCCCCCACATTAAGGAACGACCACCCACGTGATAGCCACGAAACCAGTCGAAACGTTTAATTTCAACATAAGGGCTCTCAATATCGCTTGCCCACCAATCGAGGTTTTTTTCGTTGAGAGGGTAGTCGCGTTTTAGTTTTGGATAATCTTCAATCATTTTTTGGGTACGTCCACCGCGGTGAGGAAAATCCCATAATTCTTTGGTGGCACTGACGTAATCTTTAATGTGTTCAATATTTTTTCCGCGTTCGAGCATAAGAACTTTAAGTCCTTTCTCGGTAAGTTCTTTAGCAGCCCAGCCCCCACTTATTCCAGAGCCGACCACAATGGCATCATAGGTATTTTCAGACATAATTTTGTTTTTTTTTGTTAGTTAATTATTTTTACAAATGGCAATATAGGAATTTTTTTAATAAAAAATTTAATTTTTGAAAAAAAAATTAAAAAATATTTAGGGGAATTAATTTTTAAGGTGATTTTGTCTGAACTTGTCCCGATCCCGAAGTTTCGGGACGGGAGGTGGGGATTGCATAGTCCTGAAATAGGTTGACTCAAAAATCGGGGGAAAGTCAACTAAAAAAAGGACAAAAATATGTATAAAAAACAAACAAAAAAGAGTCATTCGAATTACTCAAATTCTTTTAAACAAAAGGTAGTTGAAGATGTTTTAAGTGGTAGATTTACCAAAGAACAAGTTCGCAAAATTTATGGCATTAAGGGTAAATCTGAAGTTTTAAATTGGATACGAAAATTTGAAAAACAGGGAAAAAATTGTTATGAAACATCAAACATAACTAATTTTGTAGGTATGAAAAAAACCTTAGAAGAACAAAGGCTTTTGGAAGAGTTGTTAAAGATAAAAGAGTTATTAAGGATTGCGGAGTTAAAAGCGGAATTATGGCATCGAGCAATTGAGATTGCAGAAGAGCAATTTGAAATTGATATTGTAAAAAAGTTTGGAGCCCAAGCATTACGTCAATTAAAGAACAAAAACCACAAATAAAAATAAAAGATATGTGTTCTATATCCCGAAGCTTCGGGACGAAACAAGCATATTATAAGCAAATTTCAACTTCAGGAAAGAAAGATTTAGTAGAAGAAGTAGTGCTTGGGCTCGTGAAGAAAAAACGTACCATTTGGAAAAAAGGTAGTGGTAGAAATTTACATCAAAGTTTACAAAAAGAGCTGAAAGAATCCCGAAGCTTCGGGAATGGGTCGTGATAAGTTTTTTGATTTATTAAGAAAGCATCATTTATTGATAAAACAAAAACGCCGCAAAATAAAGACCACTATTAGTTATCATCGTTTTCACCGATACCCTAATTTAATCAAAGAAATAAAGGTAAAACAGGCAAATGAAGTGTGGGTATCTGATATAACATACATTTGGTTAGATGATACGGAATGCTTCTGTTTTTTAAGTGTAATAACCGACCTGTATTCTCGTAAGATAATAGGTTTTTGTCCCGAAACTTCGGGATGAAGATCTAAGTTTGAAAGGATGTATAAATGCATTAAAAATGGCGATTAAACAACGAAAAAATAAAGAAATTGAGTTGATACATCATAGTGATAGAGGAGTTCAATATTGTTCCAATCCGTATGTTAGTATGTTACAAAAAAATCCCGCACGTGCGGGATTAAAATTAGCATGACAGAATCAGGAAATCCATTAGAAAATCCGCATGCGGAACGAATAAATAAAACAATTAAAGAAGAGTTTTGTACATCAGACTATTGTAGTTTTAAAGACTTAGAAACATGTAAAAAAGAAATCATGAAAATAGTACATTTTTATAACGAAGAGAGACCTCATAAAAGTATAAATAATTTAACCCCAAATGAAGCCTATTTACAAAAAGGTCCCATAAAACGAAAATGGAAAAATTATTACAAAAAAAAAATTGAAATAATCCCGATGGTTCGGGATTGCTTTTACCAGAAAAAAAAATCTTGCGAAGGAAGACAATCACAAATATTTGGTTGTCTTCTTTCAAAAGAAATTTAATAAAATATTGAGATTTAAACCTCAATATTTTACTAAAAAGAGTCAACCAAATTCAGGACGCTGCAGCAGGATTTTAAGGTTGTCTGAACCGGGATTACGCCGATTATCAAGATTAACAAGATTTGATTTACTGATTGAATAAAACTCCGAAGGAGTGAAATGATTATAGGGGGCAGGGGAGATTTTTTGTAACATTTGGTTTTTAAATCCGTAGGGACAGATAATTATCTGTCCCTACATTAGGATATTATTTATTTGTATTCTTTATTACAAATTTTATTAACCCTATCCACTACTACCCAAAATAATAATCTGTGTCCCGAATTGCTCGGGACCGTCTAATCTGTGTAATCGTGGTTCAGAAAATGTCAGAATTTCATGCTGAAAATTTTCCCAACTAACCAAAATAAATAATCTGCGTAATCCTGGTTCAAAAATTTCACTCTGAAAGCGGGGCGGAGAGTGAGGTCAAATCTTGCATCTGAATGTTCCCCACCTTGATCTTGTATAAAAAATTTAAATATTGAAGTACCTAATGGCACAGAAGTTGTGGAGTAAAAATAATGTTGATTTGAACCTGTAGTAGTTGTAGCTATTACTAATTTATCTCCATAAATATCTGTACCAAGAAAAATATCATTTGTATTTAATGCAGTATCATTAAAACATAAATCTATTTGTCCATCTCTTTCTCCATTTGTAAGTATGTATCGAGTTTCTGTTGTGGTTGTAGATACACAACCATTAGTAATTGTATTAAATGCAAAAATTTTTTCTTGTTGAAAAAAAATTTGAATAAACAAAAATAAAAATGTGATTATAAAATATTTTTTTAACATAATTTTTTTAAAATAAAAGTGTATATAAAATATTATAACATAAAAAAATAAAATATATTTTTTAAAATAAAAAAATGTGGAAAAATAAAAACTGCTATAAAAATTTTATAGCAGTTTAGGTTTTTTCTAAAACTCTAAAATATTTCGAAAATTAGTAAAGAATATAAGATTTTGTTGGGACATTTGGTAAATAATTACTAGAACCCGAACCATTTGTATTTACTCTAATTTCCATTTCAGGATTTCCCCAAAATTTCCAACCACCTTTTCCAGCCTCAAGTCCAATTGATCCTGGTGCAAAAAGGGATTGAGAATTATTATAAACATTAATGTATAATGTCATTCCTTTAGATTCAGGAAAAACTGGATTTGGAATCAAATTATAGGCTTTATCATTATCATTCATTGTTACAATATTTTTACTATTATCAAATTTGTTATTATTAAAAATATCAAAACCGATTTGAGTAATTGGATTGTAATAATCAAAAATAAATGATGATTTGCCTTTATTTGTAAAATCTAAAAAGGGGTATTTTTTAACATAAAAATCAGTACTAATTCCAGCACTTACAATTTTTGGAAAATTGTTATTAAAGGAATTGTCTGTATTTAAAGGAAAGAAAATAAATGACCCTGCAATTTTTCTAATATTCTCACCAACATTAAAACTTGCCCCACCTTGCCATACATTCATCACCGCCACTTTATCCGCCACATCAACACTATCGCTAAAAGCAGAGTATGTAGAAATGAAACTAACCCCATTTGCCAAAGTGATTTTTAGTCCAACTTTTGAGCCGTTTGGAATGAGTCCTTTTAATGCCGTCGTTTTAAAAACAACATTATTAACTCCTGCCACTAAATTGATAGTGAAAGTAAAATTATTAACAGCAGTTTTTGGTACAAGTACATTATTACTACTATTAAAATTAGAGACCCTCACACCAAAATCTTCATCGGTAGAATTGGTGATCCAATAATGCGAAATTGGATTTCCGCCGTCATTTTTTCTGCCAATAATTTCTACCAAAGCCGTGCCAGGATTGGTGCATAAAAGACTAAACCCTTCCGCCACACTTTTCCCTACCACAAAAGTATCGGTAGCAGTACTGCTGGATGCATAGCTAGCCATTACATTAATAAAGGCAGTAGCATTCAATTGTAAAACAAAAATATTCGCTGATAAATTTGCAGGCTTTGAAACTACATTATTATAGCTCAAAGAATCAATATTCATCACACAAACTTTTCCGTTTACCGATTGCTCTGGAGTTAAATTTTTCTTTAAAACAATCTTGAGACCAATAGTACTGCTACTTTTGGCAGGAATTGTTTTGCTAAAATTTATTCTTCCATTTGGAACATTGATGAATTGACTATCTATAAAAACAGAATCAATTATATCAAAATTGGTGATGGCTCCAATGAATGTCGCCACAAGTGCGACACTACTATCATTTTTTAAAATGATAGAAGCATTTGCAATTCCACTAAGACCAACATTTGCACCACTTGCCGAAATTGTACCCGAAACTTTAAAGGCTTCGGTGGGTGGGATGACGGGAGTTTTCACATCTTCTTTACAACTTGTTAGCAGTAAACAAAATATGCTTAACCAAGAAAAATAATATTTCATTGTTACAAATTGGTAATTTCTTCCAAAGATAAGCCGGTGGCTTGGACAATAATTCCATAAGCAACCCCTTGGATTTTTAGACTTTTAGCTATTGCACAAGCTTTTTGAAATTCGCCTTCGAGTTTACCTTTTTGTAAACCGAGTTGTTCTCCTTTTTGTAAACCGAGTTGTTCACCCCGTTGTAAGCCAAGTTGTTCACCTTCATTTAAAAGGTCTTCTTTGGTTTTTCTTGTTGAAAATAAATAAGATATTGTTTCTTGAAAGGCAATTGCCCGTTCTGGTGTTACTACAATGTTTGCCATATGT
>JACCDX010257644.1_pt1 | contig 21330 bp, 21 predicted proteins | sample 7449681 | NCBI WGS metagenome assembly JACCDX01 (sample SAMN15323450, study PRJNA562643) | freshwater metagenome | isolation source: river surface water | place: USA:Blue River Watershed | collected 2017-08-18
AAATGGTGCATCTTGGTAAAAACACAAAAAGTACCATTATTTCGAAAGGAATTTCGGCAGGAAAATCACAAAATTCTTACCGTGGCTTAGTACAAATACATAAAAATGCACAACATGCACGAAATTTCTCACAATGTGATTCCTTGTTAATGACGGATGAATGTGGGGCGCATACGTTTCCTTACATCGAGTGTAAAAATGCCAGTGCTAAAATTGAACATGAGGCTACAACTTCCAAGATAGGCGAGGATCAATTGTTCTATTGCATGCAACGGGGAATTAGCGAAGAAAAAGCAATTAGTTTAATCGTAAATGGATATTGTAAAGAAGTATTGAATCAATTACCGATGGAATTTGCTGTCGAAGCACAAAAATTGTTGGCGATTAGTTTGGAGGGAAGTGTTGGGTAGAATTGATTGACAGATTGCAGATTGGCGGTTTAATAGATTAAGTTTAAAAATGGCAACGATTGGGAGTTTTGAGGAATTGGAGGTTTGGAAAACAAGTATGGTTTTGTGTACAGAAATTTATAAACATACAAATACCGAACTGTTCTCAAAAGACTTTGGGCTAAAAGACCAAATTAGAAGAGCTTCTGTTTCAATTCCATCAAATATTTCGGAAGGTTATGAGCGAGATAGTAAAAATCAGTTTTTATATTTTCTTTCAATTGCGAAAGGCTCCTGTGGTGAAGTAAGAACTCAATTACGCATTGCGCATAATTTGAATTATTTGAATGAATTGGATTATGAAAATCTGTATTTAATGTGCGAATCGACTGGTAAACAATTGTCAGGATTTATAAAATATTTAAAGGGATTCAAAGGGAACAGGTGAAAACGATGTGGTAAATCTGCATTCGATGAATCTGCAATTTGCAATTAAAAATAAAGAAATGATAAAAATTAAAAACTTACACGCAAACATCGAAGGAAAGGAGATTCTAAAGGGATTGGATCTTGAGGTTAAGGCCGGAGAAGTTCATGCTATTATGGGGCCAAATGGAGCCGGAAAAAGTACATTAGCAAGTATTTTAGCTGGACGTGAGGAATATGAAATCACAGCCGGATCTATAAGTTTTGATGGTAAAGATTTACTTGAATTATCTACAGAAGATAGAGCAAGAGAAGGCTTATTTTTAGCTTTTCAATATCCCGTTGAAATTCCAGGTGTTTCAAATATTAATTTCCTCAGAACTGCTCTTAATGAAATTCGCGAATACAAAGGGCAGGAACCGATTTCTGCGAAAGACTTCATGCAAATGGTTCGAGATAAATCCGCACTAGTTGAACTTGATAGCAAATTGGCGAATCGCTCCGTTAATGAAGGTTTTTCAGGAGGAGAGAAAAAACGTAATGAGATTTTTCAGATGGCCATGCTTGATCCAAAATTGGCAATTCTCGATGAAACTGATTCGGGACTCGATATTGACGCACTGCGAATTGTAGCTAACGGCGTAAACAAACTCAAAACTCCATACAACGCTAGCATCGTTATCACCCACTACCAAAGACTGCTTGATTATATTGTTCCGGATTTTGTACACGTGTTATACGACGGTAAAATCGTGAAAACCGGACCAAAAGAATTGGCCTTAACGCTCGAAGAAAAGGGCTATGATTGGATAAAAGAATCAATTCTCAGTTAACGTCTTTCTTATGCAAGAGGTAAATACCATTCACGAAAACAAACTCGATAAGTTGCGCGAAAGTTTATCTAAAACTTCAATAGCTTTTAATAAAAATCTTTTAGTTGAGTTGGGCGAATTTTTAGAGAACGCCGATCTCCCAACCACGAAGCAAGAATCATGGAAGTATACGCGTTTAACAAAGTTATCGAATACGACATTTAGTGGATTCAATGAAAAAAGTACACTATTAGCCGTTCATGAAAGAGCCTACAAAATTGTATTTGAAAATGGAAAATTACGTTCAAAGGACATATTTGAAGGTCTCAATACATTAACGGAACTTTCTTCCACACAACTTTCTGAAATACACGCTTCTCATGAAGTTTTTGACGCCCTTAACCTATGCTATGCAGAAGATGGCGTTTTTATTGAGATTTCCAAAACACTTGACCGACCGATAGAAATTTTGCATCTATCAAATGGAAATAAAATAAATAACTTACGCCATTTTATTCGATTGAAATCCAATACCGAGGCAAATATCACGATGATATTTAGTTCCGAAAAAGAAAGTAAAAACTTCTCAAACTGTGTAACTGAATTCCATGTAGAACAAGGTGCACATCTTTCTGTAACAAAAATTCAGATAGAGAGCGGTCAGGATATTCATTTGTCAAAAGAAAAAGTATTTCAACACCGCGACTCGAATTTTACGCTCAACACGGTGACTTTAGATGGGCTGTTTGTGCGAAATGAAGTTGAGGTTGCGGTAGAGGGTGTCAATGCTGAAACCAATTTAAATGGCGTTTATGTTGCCAATCAGCAGCAATTTGTCGACAACCACACAACAATTGATCATAAGGTAGCTCATTGTTTATCGAATGAGCTATACAAAGGGGTATTATTTGATAAAGCAACAGGGGTTTTCAATGGAAAGGTATTTGTGCGAAAAGATGCTCAAAAAATCAACGCTTTTCAATCCAATGCAAACATATTAATGAGTCAAGATGCCTCTGTTAATGCAAAGCCCGAGTTAGAAATCTATGCAGACGACGTGAAATGTTCACATGGGTCCACCACCGGACAATTAGACGAAGAGGCAGTTTTTTATTTAAGATCCCGCGGTCTCTCAGATAAAGCAGCACGAAATTTATTGGTGAGTGCGTTTGTGGGGCAAGTGCTGGAAAAAATCGAAAACACCGAGATACTGGACTTTATTTACGGAAAATTAAACGACCGCTTTGGATGGGAATATTGATTTTTCTCTCTTTTTTTGAGAAAAAAGCGTTGAAATCTTATTGTTTTTGTTGATATCATTTTAGGGCATTTAATCGTCGGACAAATAGCCTTTTCTATCTTTGTTCATGCGCAAATTAATAGCCTTTTTCGAAAGGTTCAGGGTGTTTTTGTTTTTTGCTTTTTTGCAAATTATTGCATTGTCTTTGTACATTACCTTTCTTTCTTTTCCTAGATTTCAGTTTTTAACGAGCGCAAATGCTGTTTCAGGTCAACTTTATTCCTGGGAGCATGACCTAACGAAACACTTCAACCTTTCAAATGAAAACTCAAAGCTACAAGATGAAAACATTGCGCTTCAGGCACAACTCCCTAAAAGTTTATTCAGATTGAATAATGGCTTCATAAAAATTAACGATTCTATTTACCGGCAACAATATGAATACATTCCGGGAGAGGTTATCAACTCAACGGTAACCAAACGGAATAATTACTTCACCATAAATATCGGAGAGAAACACGGCGTGAAACGATTAATGGGGGTGTATTCACCTAACGGAGTAGTAGGGGTCATTCATTCAACAAGTGAGCATTACAGCATAGTTAAATCAGTATTGACAAAAGATATTAATATTGACGTAACCATTGAGCCTATTGGATTATTCGGACTTCTAAAATGGGATGGCAGACATCCTACGCGTGGAAATATTGCAGGCATTTCAAATGATTTAAAAATTCCAAGAGGATCTAAGGTGCTTACGAGGGGCGGATCAGGAATTTTTCCGAAGGGGTTGATGGTTGGAACAGTTGATGCTGTCTACGCCATTGAAGGGGAAGCACTATGGGATGTAGTAATAACTTACTCTGAAGAATATCGAACCTTGCAGCGGATTTATGTAATTAAAAACCTAATGCTTGAGGAACAACAACAAATTGAAAAAGGAATCCCAGAGGACAAAGAAGAACGCTAATGAACAATGCTTTAAAAATATCACTTCGCTTTTTCTTGTTTTGGATCATGCAAGTGTTGGTCTTTAACCAACTCGAATTTGGGTTTGGTATTCATCTTATGATCTATCCACTTTTCGTCATGTTATTGCCATTTGATATTGGTATTTTTCCTCTACTATTACTTGGATTTGGCTTAGGGATTTCCATTGATGCGTTTTCTGACACATTTGGACTGCACGCTTCTTCCCTATTGATGATGGCTTATTTTAGACCTATTATTTTCAAGTTTTTTGCACAGCGCGAAGGATATGATCCATTAAAAGAGCCTTCACTTTTCGACATGGGAACAAGGTGGTTTACTTTGGTTTATGGATCGCTACTTTTTATTCATCATTTTTGGTTCTTTCTAATTGAAATTTTCAGAATAAACGAATTGTTTTGGATACTTCAAAATACCGTATTGAGTATTGTTTTTTCTTTTTCCGTTAGCTTATTAATTCTCACCTTAATCTCCAGAAAATCGCGTTCTAAATGAATTTTGAAGGCCGAAGATATGTCATTATCACGTTCATGCTTCTCGTGGGCGTGATTTACAGTTTTCGTTTATTCTACATGCAAGTTATCGATGACACATGGAAACTTCGTGCACAAGAGATCGCGGAGAAACGAAAAGAAATCATTCCTGCTCGAGGAGTTGTTTTTGATAGAAATGGTCAAAAAATCGTATCTAATAAAACCTACTTTAATCTTATGATGGTGGAGGATAAGATTAAAGATTTGGATACCGTTGCTTTTGCTAAGTTAATTGGCTGGACAGTTGAAGAAGTGCGCAGTCGCTTCAAAGAAATTCGAGAAGGAGAAGGAACATACTACAATAAACATTCTGGTAAACGCACTTCAAATTATCAAAAAGTAAGAGCGTACCCATTTATCAAAGAGCTTACGCTTGAGGAAATCTCCAAAATTGCACCTCATTTAGAAAAATTTCCTGGATTTTATGAGGAAGTAACGAGCATGAGAAGTTATCCATTTAGGGGGGGTGCGAATATCTTGGGATATCTTGCCGAAGTAAACGGAGATGAAATTGAGAAAGATGAGTTCTATAGACCAGGTAGTAATATTGGTAGAGCTGGGTTGGAAAAATATTATGAAAATGAACTGAGAGGTTATAAAGGAGTTAAATATGTGGTAACCTCTGCCTTAAACAATGCAATTGAGAGTTATGCCGGTGGGAAATACGATACGACTGCTGTACAAGCTGCGCCACTTACTTTAGGTTTAGATATGTTGATTCAAACATATGGAGAGGAGCTAATGAAAAATAAAAAAGGGTGTATTGTAGCCATTGAACCCTCTACAGGGGAGATTTTGGCCATGGTTTCGTCTCCTTCATTTGACCCTAATTTACTTGTTGGAAATAGAAATATAAAACTGAATTATCCAAATCTATTAAAAGACCCTACGAAGCCTTTGTTTCCTAGACCTCTTGCTGCTGAGTATCCACCAGGTTCAATATTTAAACTTGTTCAGTCATTGATTGGGCTACAAGAAGGCGTTATAACGCCAAGTTCGGGTTTTGCATGCGACAAAAGTGTTGTAGGATGTCACGGACACCCAAGTGCAAGTAGTATTCAAGAGGCTGTACAATATTCATGTAACCCCTATTATTATGCAGTTGTGCGCAGAATCATTCAGCAAAACAAAAAATCAAGTTTATTTGAAGATGCAGAAATTGGGTTAAACAGATGGAATGAATACATGCAAAGTTTTGGTTTGGGAAAACGATTGGAGGCGGATGTTTTCGGGGAACGACCTGGGTTAATACCAAATAGTGCATATTACGATAAATGGTATGGGCATCATCGTTGGGCATTTTCAACCATTCGTTCTATTTCTATTGGGCAAGGAGAGGTTAAGTTAACCCCAATTCAAATGGCCAATATTGCAGCAATCATTGCAAACAAAGGGTGGTTTTACACCCCTCACTTTGTTAAATCCATTGGCGAAAGTGGGCCTTTGGAAAAATTTAAAACTATGCACAAAACGATGGTGGATGCAAAACACTTCGATCCAGTAATTGAAGGTATGCGCAGAGTTGTTAACGAAAATGGAGGAACAGCACGGATGGCAAGGCTCGAGGATATTATTATTTGTGGTAAAACAGGAACAGTTCAAAATCCGCATGGGGAAGATCATTCAGTTTTTATCGCTTTTGCGCCAATGGACAAGCCAAAAATTGCTATCGCCGTATTCGTAGAAAATGCAGGTTTTGGTGGTACATGGGCGGGACCTATTGCCAGTTTAATGATTGAAAAATACCTTAAAAGGCGGGTAACAGATATGGCCAAAGAAAAAAGAATTTTAGAAGCTGTACTAGCAGGTGGTGAAGAATGAGAAAAGACGATAAACTTTTTGGGGAATTAGACTGGCCATTGTTCATCACTTTTATGCTCATGGTGTTTATGGGTTTAATGACAATATATTCTGTAGCATTTAATCCTGAGCATCCATCAATTTTTGATATCGAAAAACAATACGGAAAGCAAATAATTTGGATATCTGTTTCATTGTTTCTTGGCTTGATTGTCTTTCTAATTGATTCAGATATATACCGGAAGTACGCTTTTCCCATTTATTTATTCACCCTGTCTTTATTGGTCCTCGTATTGTTTATGCCTCCAATTAACGGAGCTCGAGCTTGGATTGGGGTTGCCAATTTGGGTATCCAACCCGCAGAATTTGCCAAGATAGCCTCCGCGTTATTGCTGGCAAGGTATATCAGCGAACTAAATATTAAGCAATTAAATACTTCAAGTGTTTTTCTAGCAATTCTGATTTTATTGGTGCCAATGACCCTAATTTTATTGCAGCCTGACGCTGGAACATTTGTGGTTTTTACTTCGTTTTTATTTGTAATGTATCGTGAAGGGTTGACCTTCGATCCCATAATTTTAAAGTTCATCAATGCATATCCTGGAGTTAAATTCAAACAAACTTGGGTTGGAACTCACTTTATTCCTATTTTATTTGTTCTGATTTTCATTAGCATCGTGACGCTTTTATTATCTAATATGTCCTTTTATTTATGGTTTTCTGATGAACCGATAAACGGTTCGATGGGTATAATATTGTTTTTGACAATCCTTGCAATCCTAGCGATTCTCTTTATTCAGCGATTCGGAAATAAAAGAGAAAAGGGAAGAATGATGTTGATTATCTTGCTCGGCTTTGGCTTAACCGGAGGTTTATCATTTCTCGTTGGAAAATCTTTTAGTAGCCTCGCGCCTCACCAGAAGGATCGAATTGAATTATTTCTTGGGTTAAAAGAAGACCCGAATGGAAAAGATTACAACAGAAACAGAGCAATGTCGGCAGTGGGTTCGGGTGGTTGGTCAGGAAAAGGCTATAAAAACGCCTCCGTATCAAGTGTCGAATCGAACCACGTGCCTGAATCCGAAACCGACTTTATTTTTTGCCCATTTGCAGAAGAATGGGGTTACGTCGGCGTGATCCTTCTTATATGTCTTTACATGTTTATGTTGATTCGTATTTTATATATTGCGGAGCGACAACGTTCTGCATTTAATCGAATCTACGCCTATTGTGTGGCAATGATACTTTTTTATCACTTTGCCATTAATATAGGAATGAATATTGGTTTCGCGCCAGTCATTGGAATACCCTTACCTTTTTTTAGTTACGGAGGATCTTCAATGATGTCATTTTCTTTGATGATGTTTATTCTATTGAAACTTGATAGTCAGCGCAAGGATGTGTTGAGATAATTATTAATTTTAACTTCATGAAAAAAGCGAAAGAGCAAATCGAGTTGACAAAAAAGGAAAAAATATATTTCACTTCCATTTTTTGGTTTATTAGCTTATTCCCTTTTTTATTTATTAGTGGGCTGATTTTATTTCAGTCAGAAGATGATTTACCCCCGCTTTCTATGCTTGATAATCCGCCTGAAATGCAAGCCTCATTAATTATCGCTAAAACCGAAGGCGGAAAAGATACTATTTTAGGTCAATATTGGAAGGTCAACAGAACGAGTGTAAAGCATAAAGAAATTTCTCCTTTTGCTCTAGATGCACTTATTGCTACTGAAGACGAACGTTTTTTAAAGCATTCGGGTGTCGACTTCAGAGCATTGCTCAGAGCGGTAACAGGCTTAGGCTCCTCTGGTGGTGCCTCCACAATTACACAACAGTTGGCTAAGCAGTTTTACACGTTGAACGAAAGAAATGAAAAGTCAAGCGGATTGGTAAAAGCATTTAAATTTCTCAATGTAAAAGCAAGAGAAAACATTCTCGCCAAACGATTGGAAGAACGTTATACAAAGGAAGAAATAATTACCTTTTATTTTAATCAAGTTGACTTCCTTCACAATGCAGTTGGGATAAAAAACGCATCTAGAATTTACTTTAACAAAGAACCAATTTCCTTAACTAAAGAGGAAGCAGCAACCTTGGTTGGTATGTGTAAAAATCCTGCATTATACAATCCATATTCTTTTAAAATCAAAGATTACCGGGCAGAAATCGCACACGACTCTGGGAAGAAGATTTCAAGTGTTACAGAACAAGATGTTGCTGCTGCCAGAGCCAAAGATTCCATTCGATGTGTTGAGAGAAGAAACCAAGTTCTCTACCAATGGTATCGCAACTCAAGTGAAGGAAATGAAGCTATTCAGAACCCTCTTTCCAAAGAAGAATATGAACGATTAAAACTAAAACCATTAATAACTACTTATACTCCACTTGATCATAAAGAAGGTATGGCGCCTTATTTCAGAGAATCATTACGAAAAGAAGTTGAAGATTTGCTGAAATCAAAAAACGAAAGCGGAGGCTATAATTACCTTCGCGAAGATGGTCAGCCTTATAATATTTATACAGATGGATTAAAAATCTATACAACGCTAGACCCTAATCTGCAGCGCCATGCAGAATATGCCGTTGAAAAACACTTGAAGGAAAAACTTCAAGGTGTTTTTGATCAAAATAATCGCGGATTGAAAAATTATCCTTTCTCTAATAAGATTGATGACAATACCGTGAAAACAATTTTATCTTCTGCGAAAAAAAATACAAAACGATACAAAGACCTAAGTAAATTAGGGTATTCTGAAAGTGAAATTGAGGAAAATTTTAATACTCCTACAAAAATGCGTGTATTTACGTGGGAAGGAGAAAAAGATACCACCATGACGCCGAATGACTCGATCAAATATTACAAGGCATTCTTACATGCAGGACTTGTTTCCATGGACCCTAGAACAGGTTTTGTTCGTGCTTGGGTAGGAGGGACAAATTATAAGCATTTTGCTTATGATCACGTTCGACAAGGGAAAAGACAAGTGGGATCAACTATGAAACCGTTTGTTTATGCCGCAGCTCTCTCTATGAAAGTGGTTAATCCATGCTCAACATTTTCACCAGATGAATATTGTATAGACTTAGTTGATCCACAAAATAGAGTTGTTGGTAAATATTGTCCCGAAGGATCGCCTGCAGCCAATATGAGAAGTGGGTTAGCAATGTCGTCAAACCCCACAACTGTCGCTGTAATGAAAAGAATGGGTGTTTTCAACCCCGTCGCGAAAACTGGTGGGCCTTATCAAATAGAAAAATTATTGAAAACAACAGAAATTGAACTCCATCCAAATGATGTTGTTCCATCCATGTGTTTGGGAAGTATGGACCTCTCCTTATATGAATTAGTTGCAGCACAATGCATTTTTCCGAATAATGGTATTTATGTTCGACCAACGACGATTGAACGTATTACTGATAGGAACGGAAAAGTAATTTATGAGGCGACTGAGCACAGAGAGCAAGCGCTCAATGCTTCTGTGGCTTACGAAATACTAAAAATGATGAAAGGAGTCGTTGAAGGTGGAACTGGTTCGAGCCTTCGAGGTGGAAATCCTTGGGGAGGAATTTACGCCCCAACGGCAGGAAAAACAGGTACAACCCAAAACAATTCAGACGGATGGTTTATAGGTATCACACCGGATCTAGTTACAGGAGTTTGGGTTGGCGCTGAAGATCGTTCTGTTAGGTTTAAAGACATGACATGGGGTCAAGGTGGTCGTATGGCTCTTCCAATTTATGGATATTACATGCAAAAGGTTTATAAAGACCCTGTCATTGCTCTTTCTACCAAAGATTTCATTCCTCCTCCAGATTATGATGCCCAGGCATATTCGTGTAACCAGGTATTTGTAGAAGAGGTAGTAGATGATTCAGAAATTCCCTTTCAATAATGAATAAAGTTGTACAAACAGTCGATAAAGCCCTTGTAGGAATAGAAGATGGAATGACGCTAATGATTGGAGGATTTGGTTTATGCGGAATCCCTGAAAATTCTATTGCACAGCTGGTGAAGTTAGGTGTAAAGAATTTAACCTGTATTAGCAATAATGCTGGTGTTGATGATTTTGGTCTCGGACTCCTCTTACAAACAAAGCAAATTAAAAAAATGATCTCCAGCTACGTAGGAGAAAATGATGAATTCGAACGACAAATGTTATCAGGCGAATTGGAAGTGGAACTTATTCCACAAGGCAGTTTGGCAGAGCGCTGCAGAGCAGGCGGTGCAGGTATACCCGCTTTTTTTACCCCCGCAGGTTATGGTACAGAAGTAGCTGAAGGTAAGGAAGTTCGTGTTTTCAATGGTAAACCCCACATTCTAGAGTCTGCACTCACTGCAGATTTTGCAATTGTAAAAGCTTGGAAAGGAGATACTGAAGGAAATTTAATTTTCAAAGCAACTGCCAGAAACTTCAATCCAATGATGGCAATGGCAGGCAAAATCACTATTGCAGAAGTTGAAGAATTAGTGCCTGCTGGAACTTTAGATCCTGACCAAATTCATACCCCTGGGATATTTGTTCAACGCATATTTCAAGGAACGCATTTTGAGAAAAGAATTGAACAACGCACGGTAAGAACAAAAAATTAAAGTCATGGCATTGGACAAAATAGGCATAGCGAAAAGAATTGCACAAGAACTTCAAGACGGTTGGTATGTAAACCTCGGTATTGGAATTCCCACACTTGTAGCCAATTATATACCTCAAGGAATAGAAGTAGAATTTCAATCTGAAAATGGCGTGCTTGGAATGGGACCTTTTCCTTTTGATGGTGAGGAAGATGCTGATTTGATTAATGCTGGAAAACAAACCATAACAGTGCGTCCTGGCGCAGCTTTTTTTGATTCTGCCACCTCATTTGCTATGATACGTGGACAACATGTACAATTAACCGTTTTGGGAGCAATGGAAGTTTCCCAAAATGGAGATATCGCAAACTGGAAAATCCCAGGTAAAATGGTGAAGGGAATGGGTGGGGCAATGGACTTAGTTGCATCTGCAGATAATATAATAGTAGCTATGATGCATAGCAATAAGGCAGGAGAATCTAAAATTCTGAAATCATGTACTTTGCCTTTAACTGGCGTTGGCTGTGTAAAAAAAGTTGTAACTGAATTAGCCGTTTTAGAAATTAAAGACAATAAATTTCATCTCCTCGAACGTGCACCAGGTGTAAGTTTGGAGGAAATAATAGCAAAAACAGAAGGTGATTTAGTTGTTCCTCGGGAGGTTCCTGAAATGGCACTTTAATCCATGAACGATAGCTATAAAATTGCACTTAGAGCTGCTATTGCGGGGAGCAGGGAAATAAGTAAAATTTACCAAGAAGATTTCGAAACGATTATAAAAGAAGACGGGTCGCCGCTAACTAAAGCCGATCTAGCTTCTTCATCGGCAATTCATAACCTATTGGATCCCTTGGGAATTCCTGTAACAGGAGAAGAATCTACACACCTGCCTTACGAAATAAGAAAATTATGGAAAGAGTCTTGGTGTATTGATCCACTTGATGGCACCAAAGAGTTCATCCGAAGAAACGATGAATTTGCAGTTAACATTGCACACATTATAGAAGGAAATGCTGTATTCGGGATTATCGCTTCCCCAGTTCAAGAAAGAATCCTATTCGGAGGCAAAAAAGAAGGTGTTTTTATCTCATCTTTCGAAAATATAGAAAATCCAACCAAATGGCAAAGCATACAAAGTGAAGATCAAATTGGCGCTACCTTAAAATTAATAGGTTCACGAAGTCATGGCACCGGACCCTTGAACGATTTACTTGAAACACTTGAGCCATCTTTCAAAGATATCACCTTTGCATCAAAAGGTTCTTCATTGAAATTCTTCGACTTAGCATTAGGAGATGCACATATTTACCCGCGTTTTGCTCCAACAATGGAGTGGGATATTGCTGCAGGACAAGCCATCATAGAAGCCCTGGGAGGAGAAGTGCTCGATTATCACCAAAAAACACCACTTGTCTATAATAAAGAAAACCTTTTAAACCCTTATTTCGTAGTACGTTCCAAAGCCCTTCTAATGGCAATGGAATGAAAAGATTACTTGTACTTTTATTTTTGATTCCAAATTGGATCTTAGCGCAACAAGGTTTGGTCCCAACTTCCTCTTATTATAGAGATCGTCTTTTTGATAATCAAATTGAATCTAGTGAAAGTAATAAGTTACATGGAAATTACATGGGAAGTGGATTTCTTCCTGAATTAGAAAGTTTTTATAATCTGCACGATAGAATTAGAGACCGAAGCAATCAGTATTCTGAATTCACAGAAAAACTCTTTAAAAAACACATGTTTGAGGTTAACGCTCAAGATGCAAAAGTTTTTATTTCGCCTGTTGGTGAATTTTCTTACGGAAAAGAGTTGAACGATACCACTGGAAATTACTTATATAAAAATTCTAGAGGGATTCAAATTCAAGCTGACTTATTTAAGAATTTCTCTTTTCAAACATCTTTTTATGAAAATCAAGCACGTTTCAGCAGTTTCGAAAGAGACTTCATCGATGCAAATGGCGAGTATTATACTACTTCGATAGGATATAATCAACAGAATGGGGTTGTTCCGGGAGCAGCCAGGACGAAACCTTTTAAAACAAATGGTTACGATTATGCTTTTGCTGTTGGTCACTTTGTGTATTCTCCTTTCAAAAATTTTAGTGTTGTTTCAGGAAACAACCAACAATTTGTAGGTTCTGGATACCGATCTCTTCTATATGGTAATCATCACATAGGTACGCCATATTTCAGAACTAAATTTACTTTCTTAAAAAAATGGGAATGGAATTTCTTCCGAACGAGGTCAATGAATCTTGTTCGTAAAAAAACATACACAACAGTTGAGGGCTATTACCAACCAAAAATCGTTGGAATAAACTATGTTACGTGGCGACCACTTCAAAAATTCTCCGTTCATTTTTCAGAAAACACAGTATGGAAAATGGGTGATTCTTTAGTAACAAAAGCTGCTCATCCTTTGGTTCTTAGTCCAGTCCCTTTTTCCGCGAGAATTACAACAAATGATGCGGTTTATTCCTTTTATGCTTTATCCTTAGATTGGTCGGTATTAAATTCACTAAGAACCTACGGTCAATTTGTAACTCCCTTTACTCGTTCATTTGCTGGTCAAATCGGCATTCGGTATAATCCTAAAATTCCTATACGAACCCTCCTTCAATTAGAATATAACGTCGTATCAAAAAACATGTATCAAGGGGTTAACGAGTTAACAAATTATTCAAACTACAACCTTCCAATAGCACATATTATGGGTAATGGATTTCAAGAAATTTTATTTCGAATTAGTAGTGAGTTGAACCGTTTCTATTTCGGGCTCAATGCTCATTTGTTTTTTCTAAAAGATTATACCCGCCATAGTTTGCAAGCCATTCAACTTCAAAATTCAACAACTAATGGGTTATTAAACAATACTAAACTCGAGATTGGATACCGTCTTAATCAAAAGCTCAACATCAATATTTATGCACAATGTGTTCAGCGAAAAGAATGGTGGGAACAAGGAAAAAGTACTCTTTTGTTTCAAGTTGGAATAAGAACTGGATTAATAGATAATGTTAATGATTTTTAGACTTTTTATTTTTCTTTTTATTCCTTATCTCACTTGTTTTGGACAGGGCCGAATAAATTATTTGATTGAAGAATTACCATCCGATTCTTCGGAAGCCTTGAGTTATACCTGTCACTCTAGTATTTTGCCAAAGGTAAATAGAAACACGCCATTCTCACCATGTCTTGGTGCTACATTTTCCGCCGATAATATTATTTCATACGATAAATATGCTCCCTCTTCTACATATGCCCGTTTAGGTCTCGGAATTCAAACGGATTTGTCAATTACGCAAAAATGGTATGCACGTGTGGGGTATAATTTTTCAACAATCAACAACGATACAAATTTTCTCGATACACGCTCTTTTTTCTATTCACGAAACAACAGCAGTATTATTGGCTCACACAACCTGTTGAGTCGAGTATCATATACCCCTAATCATATTTTTAACTTTCAAGGAGGGTTAGACAGAAACTTTATCGGAGAAGGGAACAGGTCCTTGTTTTTAAGTGATTTTGGCAAACCGTATCCATTCGCTCAAATGAGTGCCCGCTTTTGGCATGCAGAATACCTGGTGATGTATCAATTTTTCAAAGAAGAAGTGAATGAAAATTGGCGAAATAAATTTGGCGCAACACATTACCTCAGCTGGAATGCAACAAAATGGTTAAATTTCGGGTTATTCGAAACAGTAGTTTTTCAGCCAAAAGACACCTTACTGAACCGAGGTTATGAATTAGAATACCTAAACCCTGTAATTTTTTATCGACCACAGGAATATGCTATTGGTTCATCCGATAATGTGTTACTTGGGGCCTCATTTTCTGCCAAATGGAAAGAACATACCGCATACGGTCAACTGATTGTGGATGAATTCCTATTGTCAGAGATCAAAGCCAAATCCGGGTGGTGGGCAAACAAGTACGGAGCTCAATTAGGAGTTAAAGGAAGATTTAAAGTTAAAAAAGATAAATTCTTCTACCGTATTGAAGGAAATGCTGTTCGACCCTATACTTATGCGCATTTAAATGCCTTGCAAAACTATGGGCATGCTGGATCAACACTTTCCCATCCATACGGTGCAAATTTTGCTGAAATTTTGGGAGAACTTAAATGGCAAAAAAACAAATGGTTAATTAAGAGTTTTGTTTCTTACGGAATACAAGGCCTTGATAAAGATGGAAAAAGTTATGGTGGGGATGTTTATCAACCCTATACCAACAGACCTTATGAATACGATCATGAAATCGGCCAAGGCAAAAAAAATAATTTTTTCAGAAGTCAAAATATGTTGAGTTATCAAATTTATCATACCTATCAAGTGTTCGCTGAACTTAACCTAAGATTTGACTCTGCAGAACAACGATTTTCATTTTTTCCATTAATTGGATTTAGAAGCAATTTGTGGAATGACTATCGGAACTATTAACAAAAAAGGGGAACTCTACGGCTCCCCTCTTATTTTCATCTTTCGAGTATACTTAACTTAACCCGATTATATTCCTAATTTCAATTTCGGTTTTATTTCGTTTTACACCGGCAGGATTTAAATAAGTCCTGTTAACAATTCGACCGTGAATAGCTACCTTTTTCCCTTTTTGTGCATAATGTTCGATGAATTCCGCAAGATTTCCCCATGCAAAAACGTTATGCCATTGCGTCGTTTCCATGTATTTTCCGTCGTTTTTGCGTTCTGTTTTTTGCGTAGAAAGTTTGAAACGCGCCACAGATCTTCCATTGTCGAATTTTGTATATTGGGCGTCGGTTCCTATTTTACCTATTAATGTGATGTAATTTTTTAATGTATTCATGATTAGTATTTTCTTTGGATAAAAAAAGGCGGAGGGGTTCCCTCCGCCGTTAGCTTACAGGAGGATCAAATCGTTAACCTCGACTTCAGAAACAAATTTTCGTTCCCCATTCAATTTGTAGAAACGACTCACCAATTTGCCTTCTACCGCAATTTCATGACCGACTTCTGCTAATTCTTCCAACACTTGTACCCACTTTCCCCAAGCAGTCAAGACGTGCCAATTTCTCCTCGCTTTGGCGTTTCCCTCCGCATCCAGGTAGAACTCCTTGGTCGCCACAGTAAACTTTGCTATTTTTCTTCCATTCGAAAGCTCCATGATTTTTGGTGCGGAGCTCACCTTACCTATTAAATTAACGTGATTCATTTGTTTTAATGCTAATAAATTGTTTGTATCTGTCATGTGAAATAATTTGAATATAAATGAATAGACTATGCCGCCTTTTTTGCGTTGATTACTAAAAATTCAGTCGCTTCTACAATCGTAGAGAAACGCTTTTCTCCAGATTTGCTTTCATAAGACTGATTGACTAAGCGGCCCTCCAATATGATCTCATTGCCTTTGTCTAATATGCGTTTTACTCGCTCGGCAATTTTACCCCAGGCATTAATAGTATGCCATTGTGTGACATCCTGCCATTCGCCACCCTTGTCTTTAAAGCGCTCGTTTGTCGCTACAGTAAAACGTGCTAGGGTTCTTCCTGATTCGAAGGTTACTACTTCCGGCTGCGCTCCTAGCCTGCCGATCAACGTCACTTTGTTTTTAAGTGCATTCATGTTTGAAAAAATTTAAAAAAGGTTTGTAAAAAATTCAACATTTCGATCTCGTTATCGATTTGTCTCGGCAAAGTTGCGGCATCAAAAAAATCATATTCGGTTATTAATTGTTTTAATTCGTTTGTTACGTATTTATATTCGTTTATACTTGTTTTATTTCTTGATTTTCATTAATTTAAATATTTTATTTTTTTATCTTTTTATGTCTTTTTTATTCTGTATTACGCTATAGAATTTGTCAATAATTATAGTTTTTGCAGTGAAAAGATTGAATGCACGAGAATTGAAAATAAATTGAGATAATTGCTTATTTTTGTTGTGCAAAAAAAACATAATGAAAATATTAGTATGCATTAGCAAATCCCCGGATACGACTTCCAAGATTGCATTCACTGAAGCCAACACAAAATTTGATGAAAATGGCGTGCAGTATATCGTTAACCCTTACGACGAATGGTACGCATTAGTGCGTGCCCTTGAAATTAAAGAAACTAATGGCGGACAAGTAACAATTGTGACAGTTGGTGCGGCTGCAGATGAAGCTGTCATAAGAAAAGCACTTGCCATTGGAGCAGATGAAGCGGTAAGAATTGATGCCGATCCTAAAGATGCGCATTTTACGGCCATTCAAATTGCGGAATACGCAAAAAACAATGCCTTTGACTTAATTTTAACTGGAAAAGAAACTATTAATTACAATGGTTCCCAAGTTGGAGGTATGATTGCCGAAGCTCTTGATTTACCTTATGTTTCGATTGCTACTAAACTTGATGTAAACGGGAATGGCTTAACATTGGAGAGAGAAATTGTCGGAGGAATTCAGGTGGTTGAAGTTTCTTTACCCGCGGTAATTTCTTGTGCTAAGGGTATGGCAGAACAAAGAATTCCAAACATGCGCGGTATAATGGCAGCAAGAACAAAACCATTACAAGTAGTAAGTCCTGTTGCCGTTGAAGACCTAACAAAATTTTCGTCTTACGAAATGCCAAATTCAAAATCTGCTGTCAAAATGATTTCTCCGGACAACATGGACGAGTTAGTTAGTCTCCTTCATAACGAAGCAAAAGTTATTTAATTCTTAAAAATCACACGCATGATATTAGTATATATTAATTCTTCAAATGGTCTTTCAAAATCAACTTTTGAAGCAGTAACTTATGGGAAAAAACTTGGTGAAGTGGTCGTTATAACAAACGGGATAACTTCTTCCGATACACTAAGTACATTAGGTGAATACGGCGCAAGCAAGGTTTTGGTAGATAGAAATATCGATGGAGAAGATGCACAACAACTTACTAAACTTGTCGCATGGGCTGCTCAAGAAGTTGGAGCGAATACAGTGATCTTTTCTCACGATTTAACCGGTAAAGCTGTTGCCCCAAGATTATCCGTAAGATGGAAAGCAGGATTAGTTTCCGGTGCAATAGCCTTACCAGATGCTGATGGCTCCGTTCGCGTAAATGTATTTTCAGGCAAAGCAATTGGAAAAGTCCAAGTACAAACATCTAATAAAATAATTTCTTTATTGCCAAACAGTATACAACCTGAAAAAAGTGGTACGTCTTGTGCGGTGAATGAAATTTCTGCAAATGTTGGTTCAGGTGCCGTTAAAGTGGTTTCAACCAAAAAACCAGAAGGTGAAATTCCTTTGCCAGAAGCCGAACTGGTAGTTTCAGCCGGAAGAGGATTGAAGGGACCTGAAAACTGGGGAATCATTGAGGACTTGGCGAAATCGATAAATGCTGCAACGGCTTGTTCTCGACCGGTAGCTGATATTGGTTGGAGACCTCATCACGAACATGTTGGACAAACAGGAGTGGCTATAAGGCCAAACTTATACATTGCAGTTGGTATTTCTGGAGCTATTCAGCATTTAGCAGGAGTAAATGGTTCCAAAGTGATCGTTGTTATCAATACGGATCCTGAAGCTCCATTCTTCAAAGCAGCGGATTACGGAATCGTGGGAGATGCTTTTGAAGTAGTACCAAAATTAACAGCCGCAATACAAAAATTTAAGGCGACACAGCATTAATTATTACCAAAATGCAGAAAATTCGTTTAGAAATTACGGGTATCGCCTACAGTCAAACACAATCGGGATCTTATGTTTTGACCCTTTCTGAATCTGCTGGAAAAAGAAAATTACCAATAGTTATTGGGGGTTTTGAGGCGCAGTCGATTGCTGTTGAGTTGGAAAAAATGGTGCCAAATAGACCATTAACACACGATTTAATTAAAATGCTTTGTAAATCTTATAGCATTTCAGTGAAAGAAATATTAATTTACAAGTTCTTCGAAGGTGTATTTTACGCAAAAATCATTTGTGAAAAAGATGGCGTTTTGACGGAGATTGATTCACGCACCTCTGATGCGATAGCCGTTGGTGTAAGATTTAATGCTCCCATTTTTGCCCTTTCGGAAGTTGTAGAGGAGGCTGGTGGGGTTGATGACGGATCGGAAGATTATGACGATGAAGTAGAATTAAATGAGTCTGAAGAATCTTCTGGTGAGATGGAGCACTTAAATGAGGAAGAATTACAAAACATGTTGAGCGATGCCATAGATAACGAAGACTATGAACTGGCTTCTAAAATTCGCGATGCTTTAAAAAATCGAAATTAATGCAAATTAAAAACCGATTAATTGTCATGAGCTTTCTGCAGTTTTATGTGTGGGGAGCATGGCTAATAACAATGGCAAATTATTGGTTCGGAAATTCAATTGGTAATGGTGCTGAATTTGGTGCCGTTTTCGGTACAATGGGTATCGCATCTGTTTTCATGCCAACACTCATGGGTCTCGTTGCTGATCGTTGGATAAATGCAGAACGCGTTTATGGCATATTACACATTCTTTATGCTGGGGCCCTCTTCTATTTACCACAAGTCAATAATCCAAATGATTTTTTTCTTGTTATGTTGATCGCCATGATTTTTTACATGCCGACTATTGCCCTAACAAATTCAATTTCTTATTCCTTATTACAAAGTAATGGAGGAGACGTTGTAAAAGATTATCCTCCCATTAGAGTTTGGGGAACAATAGGTTTTATTGTTGCCATGTGGGTTACAAACTTGACTGGAAATAAAGCCAGTGAAAATCAATTTTACCTTGCGGGAATAATTGCAGTAGCCCTTGGAATTTACGCTTTCACCTTACCCCCGTGTATTCCTCAAAAAAATAAACAAAAGGATAACTCCATTTTTCAAACCTTGGGCCTCGATGCCTTCAAGTTGTTTGCAAATTATAAAATGGCGCTATTTTTCGTGTTTTCGATGTTCTTGGGTGGAGCATTACAATTGACAAATGCCTATGGAGATGTTTTTTTATCCGATTTCGAACATTTTCCCAAATACGCAGATTCCTTGGTGGTTAAATACTCCACCATAATTATGTCTATATCTCAAATTTCCGAAACTTTATTCATTCTTGCCATTCCCTTTTTCCTGAGAAGATTTGGGATTAAGACTGTAATGCTTTTTAGCATGTTAGCGTGGGTCTTGCGATTTGGAACTTTAGCTTATGGAAATCCTAACGAAGGATTGATGTTGATTGTATTTTCGTGTATTGTTTATGGAATGGCTTTTGATTTTTTCAATATTTCTGGTTCCCTCTTCGTTGAAACAAATACGACACCTTCAATTCGTTCTTCAGCACAAGGTTTATTTATGATGATGACAAATGGGTTTGGGGCAATTATTGGAAGTAATGTGGCAGGATGGGCAATAGATCGCTATTTTACATTGAAATTTACCGCTCTTTCGGATGTAGCCGCCTATCTTGAAACTAATGAAGACAATGCCGTGCTTCAAACTCTTTTGAAAAAAAATGAAATAGTAGCTGAAGGAGATATTTTGAGCAAAGAACTCATAATGAAAGATTGGCCCTCTATCTGGTTGTCTTTTGCCGCATATGCATTGGTTGTGGCTATTTTATTTTGGCTATTATTCAAGCACAAACACGATCCAACCCAAAAGCTGGAGATAAAGCACTAACCCATTAGCTTGTAAATTTGTATCCTACCCCTCTTATTGAATGAAAATGCTGAGGGATTTTAGGGTTAGCCTCGAATAATTTTCTAAAGGTAAGGATGAAATTATCGATGGTTCGTGAGGTTGGAAACTGATCTGTGCCCCATACATTATCAAGCAATTCATCTCGCGACACAACCCTGCCCTCATTCTTGATGAAAAACTCTAAAAGCGACATTTCCTTCTTTGAAAACTCATATAAAATGATCCCATTATCGTTTTTTACATGAAATGATAAAAAGTCAATTAATTTATTGGATATCTTGAACTCTTTTAGGTCTGTGTTGAGCTTACTTTGGATTAGAACATTCACTCTCAACAGGAGCTCTTCTAAGTCAAAAGGCTTTGATAAATAATCGTTTGCCCCCAATTTCAACCCTTGAATTCTATCTTGGGTGGTTCCCTTGGCCGATAAAAACAAAATTGGAACATTACTTTTCTGGCGAATTAATTCACACAACTTAAATCCACTCACTTCTGGCAACATGACATCCAAAATTATCAAGTCATAAGACCAGTTTGCCGAAAAATGAGCAGCCGCAATTTTTCCATTTTTAAAGCACTCGACCTTAAATCCCTCTAATTCCAAATTTAATTTGATTAAATCAATCAAATTTTCCTCGTCTTCTACCAAACAAACTGTTCCCATTCTTCTTTTTTTAACCGAGATAGTTTATATTTGTGAAGTTAACTAAAAGCTATTAAACCATGAAAAAACTATTACTTTCCTTCAGTGTTTTATTTTCAGTTATAACCTTCTTTAATGCGCAACAATTACTGCCCGTAATCAATAAATTCCATGTTGACGCATCCGTAGAAGTTAAAAACTTAAGCGCCCCAGATGTAAAAAGTCTTTTGCAAGAGGACAAAATTCGAGACAATCAAGGATTATTATACAGAATTGGTGTCGCAATACCTGTTGACATTAGAAC
>JACCDX010559556.1_pt1 | contig 21329 bp, 13 predicted proteins | sample 7449681 | NCBI WGS metagenome assembly JACCDX01 (sample SAMN15323450, study PRJNA562643) | freshwater metagenome | isolation source: river surface water | place: USA:Blue River Watershed | collected 2017-08-18
ACTTATATTCTTTAAATTTAATGATTCTAACAAAAATATACATTTTATTCCTTTTATTAATATTTTATTTATATCATATTTTACTTTTGATAATATATTTATATATACACGTGTATTATCATATTGTAATAAATACTTATTTACTTGATTTGTTTCATTTATTAAATAACTAAGTATTACTGGAGACATAAATTTAGAAAAATATGTTGAATAATGTTTTTTTAATATTGGATAACTATCTACAATATTTTTTAATGTATCATAATCATGATTATATGGTAATTTTATTATTGAACCTATTTTTTCACTACTTATTTGCGATAATTTTACCCCATTTTTTATTTTAGTAAATAATGGATATAAATTATTTTTTATTTTATTTGCTTCCAAATAATCTATTTTAGATTTTAATAATTTTCTTTTTAATTTCATTTTATAATATATTATTTTATAAAAATATATTATTCAATTTTTTATTTTAGGTATAATTCAATCTTTCAAATTAAATAATTATAAATACACCAATTTATTATTATTTGTATCAAGTCTAACTAAAATTACCGTATATTTATATTGATGACTTACGGCAAATATAGTAAATAGGATATCATCGACATTAATTAGTCTGTAGGACATTGGATTATGTTTTTTATATCAAGTCTAACTAAAATTACCGTCGCATTGGATGCGCAAAATAGCTATCCTAACGGGTGATAACCTTAAAGGGGGTATGGGGATTAATTCCCAATTAGATCGATTGTTTTTATACCTTCTTTTATATCTTTCATATTTTCATTATAATTATTAACAATTGTGTCGTCATTAAATTTAAATATTATATATAATTTACCAGTTTTAAAAGATGAATCTAATATACCAAAATCATCTATTATTAATAAATTACTTTGTCCATCCAAACTAACATTAAAATCTAATGTTGTTTGCTTAGATAATTTATATTTTAAATGAAAAGGTTTAATACTATTTTTATATGATAAGGGTAGTTCTAATAATAAATTATTATTTTTATATTTTTTTAAACTATTTGGAAATTTATATTCAATTAAAAAATCATAATCAATATCATTTATTTTGATACTATGTAAATCATATTCTAAATCTAATAAATACTGATGATTTATGTTAGAACCTGAATCCTTTATTGATAATTTAATATATGTATATTTTCTTAAAAAATCATAATCTAATGGTATTTCGTTCATACCTTCTTCTGCTGTTTGAATAGTTAATAAATCTAAATTTAGTGTATAAATATATTTAATTATATCAATATTTGATTCATTATTCTGTTTTACTTTATTATTTATTGTTGTATTTAATTTTTTAGATAATACATTTTTTAAAACATCTGTTCCCTCTTCAATAATTTTAGAAGTATTTACTTTATTAATAAATCCCCAAAATCCATCATATTTCTCTTGTGTATTTAATGATTTTGATAATGAACTAAATGTATTATTTAAAAAATTACTTATTTCTGGGTCGAATTTACTAAATAATTCTTTGAATAACTCATCTGGTGTTTTTAAATCATAATCTATTACTGTTTCACCATATAAATCATATTTATCACGTGTTTTTTCATTTGATAATACTTGATATGCTGTCGATATTTTCATAAATTGTTCATTCGTATTTAAACCTGGATTTTTATCAGGATGATAAAGTAATGCTAATCTTTTATATGCTTTCTTTATATCTAAAAGTGATGCATCTTGTTTTATTTCAAGTATTTCATAGTAATTCATATATTAAATATTAATTAATATATTAATTTCTTTAAATTTTAAAATCAAATGTTTTTGAATATAAATAATTATACTTTGTCTGATTATTTTGAAATATTTCTTCTATTTCTTCATCACTCTCTGTCTTAGATATATCTTGAATTATTGTCTTATTATATTTATTATTTGTCTTTTTTCCACCACTATTATGTATCATATATGCGCCACCCGGTGCTGTTTTAACTTCTATTATACCCATTTTCATTGAATGACCCCATGCACTATTACTATACTTTTTACCTTCAGATATTTCTCTAGCCTTACCACTTTCAGTACAACCTACACAATTGTATTTTTCTTGATAATTACAATCTGAACCTTTTTTATGTTGCCAAATTAATAATCCAATCCACTTATTATCATTTGTAATTTTTATATATGGACTATATTTCTTTTTACAATTTTTTAATCTTAAATCGGTAATTCCCTCACCACAATCCCCTAATGTCTCGGGAACATATAAACTTATTTTAATATTTTTTGATTCATTTAATAAATAATTATAAATATCTTTTTTAATACTATTTGACTTAAATAAAGAATGATGTAATATACTTATTCCTGATAAAACTAAATTTAAAAATCCTGCAGCACAAATACTTTTTGCTGATTCTATCGTTAATTTATATATTTCTGATGATTGTCTATATAATCCACCATCTATTGATATAAATGTTTTTGGAAAATTACTATCTATTTCATTAAATATACTAATTATATTTTGTGCCCAAAATGTTTTACCAGATGCACTTGGACCAAAACCCATTATTAAACGCGAATTTTTATTATTTTCATTTCCTATTGTTTCAATATTAATATATTTATTATCATCTTTCCATATACCAGTTAATTTATCAATCTCAGTTATACTTAATTTATATTCAATATTTTTAGTTAATTCTTTATTAATACTAATTACTGAATCTGCTAAACATTTTAAAACATATATAGTAGAGTTTAATTCCTTTTTCATATAATTTTTTATTACATCATTACATTTATCAATACACATTATCCATTCATTTTTAATTTTATCTGTACAATTTTGTTTTCTTTTTGAATATATATTTAATGCATTATTAATATCATTCTTTGCTTTATTAATATCAATACTAAGTTTATCACATAATATCTTTTTAATTTCAGTATCCGATATTGTAATGTGATTTAATTGAAAATTATCTAATATATACATTATTTTTTATATATATTATATATTTTATTCTTATTTATGTTTATTTATATTATAATTTTTTTAATTTTTAAAATAAGATACTCTAAAGCGATTATATCATGCTCGATTTTGCACATTTTAGATTGTAAATTACTACTAAAACTTATAAAATCTATTTTATATTCATTTTTTATTAAATCAGTTTCAATTGTATAGTGTTTTATTATTTCTTTAAATACATCTATTAAAGGTATATTTAATAATACTAAATTATATAATATTACTCTTGCATCTATTATTGATTCTAGATTCTTTTTCTCAATTAACTTATATAAATTGTCAAGATAATTTATCTTTTTTTCATTTACAGGTATTATATTATATTCTTTATACAAATCTAAATACATATTTATTTTATAAATATTATTATCCGATTGTGTCATTAATATTTTAGCAATACTAGACCTTTTTTTAGGAGCCTCATTTTTTAAATTACTGTAAATATATTCTTTGATTTCATCTTCACTTGGATATGATATATTTACAATTAAAAATCGAGATAATAAACTTTTATCTAATTTTGATATATTGTTTATAATTAATATAAAAATAAAATTATTTGCCTTTCTTTCTAATAAACAACGCATATTACATTGTGCATCTAATGATATCTTATCGAAATGATTTAAAATTATTATTCTTTTATGGTTATTTATAGGTTTATAATTTACCAAATCTGTTATAAAATCTGTTATAATATTTTTATCATATAATCCATATTCATATAAATTAATATCGTAATAATATGAATTATACATATATTTTAAATCAACTGTATTATTACCTATTTTTAGTTCATAAGTTCCTAATTTCTTTTTTTCATGATTTTCACCATAAAATTTATTTAATAAACCATTGCATAATATTTTTTTACCACTATTATGTGTGCCTGATATTATTATATGTGGTAAAGTATCTTCACTAAATGTATTTAAAAAATCTGCTTTTTTTTTATTTATTATAAAATTATTTAGATTTTTAGGAATTGACATTATTTAATTATTCATTATTATTTTTTATATTTAAATTTAATTATTATTATTTTTTATTTCTATTATCTATTGATATAGGATTTCCTGGTGGTCCTCTATCACCTTTTTCGCCCTTTGGCCCTTGTTTATTACGTAATTGTAAATATGCTAATATAGATAAGGTTAAATGAATAGTCATAATTACAATAACAACAATAATTAATGTTGAAAGTGTTTTTGTAGAGAAATCAAATGTGCTTTTTGCAACAGTTCCTAATTGTGGAGAAGCATTCATTTATATATTATATAATTCGTTTAAAATTTAATTTTAATTATAACTAAATATTAAAAATATGAATTCTAAAGAAATAAATAGAGATTTTGATTTATTTGCAAATTCTGAAAAAAAAACTAAAAAAATATATAATGTAGATGAATTACCACCGCCACCAGTTATTAATAAAATACATAATATTACTGAATTAAATAATATTGATAAACAATTTGTTGAAAATAATATTTTCGATAATTTTAAAAATCTTATTATTGACAAGTTAGAAAATTTTAATATTAATGATATTAATTTAATAGATTCTTATGATGCTAATATTTATTCAATGTGGTTAAATTTTAAAACTAAACGCACTTTATAAAAAGTTTAAGTTTATATTACAATAAAAATAAAACGTTTTATTATAATATATTATGAGTCATTCTAACAATGATATAGATGCTGATATATGGACTGTTATTGATTCTTATTTTAAAAATACAGATAATTATTTATCTAAAAATCAATTAGACTCTTATAATACTTTTATAGATATTAATATACCTAAAACTATTCGTCAATTCAATCCTATTTCCTTTTCTAAAGTTCCTAAATCTGATAATTCTGATGAAAATAAAATTGATATTGATATTTTTTTAGGTGCATCTTTTGATAAAGATACTAATGAAATTATTAATGATGGTCTAGGAGTTTATATTGGAAAACCTTGTATTCGTGAAAAAACACAAGATTCAGATACAAATGAAATTATTGAAAATAAAAAGATATTATTTCCTAATGAAGCCCGTCTTAAAAATCTTAATTATGAAACAGAAATTTTAATAGATGTTTTTGTAAAATATACTATTAATGATGATTCAATTCCAATTGATAAAAGAGTTAAGATTAAATCATTTGAAAAAGTTTCTTTAGGTAAAATGCCGGTTATGTTGCAAAGTAAAATCTGTTCTCTTTATCAATCTAAAAAAGGGACTTTAAGAACTATGGGTGAATGTGAATATGACCAAGGTGGTTATTTTATTATTACTGGTAAAGAAAAAGTGTTAGTTGCACAAGAAAGACAAGTTGAAAATAAAATTTATGTTAATTTTAATGATGATGAAAAAAAGGGTTATAAATATGATGCTGAAATTCGTTCTGCTCCAGAAAATAAATTTCAACCGGCTTATATTACTCGTGTTCGTTGTCTTTATCCAAAAAAAGCTTCTATTGGTCAAACTAAATCTGTTGCAGAAGATACATTACGTGTGATTATTCCTAAAATTCAAACTCAAAATTCTAGGGGGTCTAATTCAGATACTGAAATTCCGTTATTTGTAGTATTTCGTGCATTAGGTATTATTAGTGATAAGGATATTTTAAAACTTATTATTAATGATTTAGATTCTAAATTAGGAGAACAAATGCTTGATATTTTACGTCCTTCTATTATTGAAGGTCATCAAATTAATAATCAAATTGAAGCTCTAGATTATTTACAAAATCGTATTTCTAAAAATCATATGCGACCTGACCGTAATCAAGAGGATAAGCGTGGTATTTTAATTGATATTTTAAGAAACTATTTTTTACCTCATATTGGCACTAATTTTATTCAAAAAGCTCACTTTCTTGGTTATATGGTTAATCAAGTTTTATTAACTAGAATTGGTATTAAAAAGAAAACTGATAGAGATAGTTATATGTATAAACGTATCGACCAATCCGGTTTTCTGATTTCATTAATTTTCAGAGATTTATATTTTCGTGTTAAAAATGATTTATCTGAAACTATTAATAAAACATATCGTCGTAAAGATGAAGAAGAATTAGGAACTCATTGGTTAGACCAAATTTTTGATGAAAATGGTGATTTTAATTATGATTATGAAATTCATAATTTAATTGGAAATATCGGTGATAATTTTACTATTGGTGAAACTATTAATAATGTTGTTAATTCTTCTATTATGACTGATGGTTGGAATTATGCTTTTAAAAATTGTTGGGGTCTTAAAAATGCTAAAGGCTGTAAAGAAGAAATTGTTCAAGATTTAGGTGTTTCACGTATTTCTTTCGTCGGTTTTATTTCACATTTAAGACGTATTAACACTCCTTTATCTGATTCCGCTAAAGTTAGAGAACCGCATATGTTACATGCTACTACATGGGGTATTATGTGTCCTCCAGAAACTCCAGATGGTCATAGTATTGGTCTTCGTAAAAATTTAGCTATTACTGCTATTATTACTGCCGGAACAAATTCAAATACATTATTACGTGCTTTATATAATTCTAGTTTAGAAAGTATTATACAAGTAGATTTTGAAAAAGGTAATTTAACTAAAGTATTTTTAAATGAAAGATTAGTTGGTTATACTCGTAATCCTACTTATTTATATCGTAAAATGAAATTATTAAAACGTAATGCATTAATTAATATTTATACTTCTATTGCATGGTATATTGATGAAATGATTATTAAAATATCTACTGATTCAGGTAGAGCAGTTCGTCCTATTTTTGTTCTAGGTCCTAATAACTCGCATCCTCTTACTAAAGATATTATTAAAAAATTAACCGATAATGATGTTGCTTTTAATTGGCTTCATTTAGTTGGTGGAACTTTAAAAGATAATAAACAAATACCATTTCAAGATACAGACCCTAATTATTATTATGAATCTAATTTAGAAACTGATTTAGATAAATTAGAAAAAACTGCTGGTATTATTGAATATACTGATAAAGAAGAAGAAAATACATTATTAATTGCTATGACACCTGCTGATTTAAAAAATTCTAATTCTATTTATTCTCATTGTGAAATTCATCCAACATTAATATTTGGTGCTGCTGCATTAACAACACCTAATATGGAAATGAATCAAGCACCACGTAATCAATTTTCAGCTGGTCAAGGAAAACAAGCGTTAGGTATGTATGCTACTAATTTTAGAAATCGTATGGATAATAAAGCTCAAATTTTACATTATCCACAGCGTTCTATTGTTAAAAATAAAATGGAAAAATATATGTTTGCCGATGATTTACCATATGGTATTAATGCTATTGTTGCATTAGGTTGTTTCTCCGGTTATAATCAGGATGATTCAATTATTATTAATAAATCTTCTGTTGAACGTGGTTTATTTCATACAACTAAATTTAGGACATATGATGAAAGAGATGAAGTTGATAATGGTAAAATTACTAAACAAATTATGTTAGTTAATGAAAAAACTACACGTAAAATTAAATCAGGTAATCGTTCTAAATTAGATGAAAATGGTTTAATTAAAGAAGGTTATAAGGTTAATGATAATGATATTATTGTTAGTAAATGTGAATTTACAGGTGAAAAAGATACGGATGGGAATGAAATTACTGAAGATGTATCTATTTATCTTAAAAAGAATGAAGATGGTATGGTTGATAAAGTTTATAGTAATAAAGGTAATGATAATCAATCATATGTTAAAATTCGTGTTCGCAAACATAAAATTCCTGAATTAGGTGATAAATTTTGTGCTCGCCATGGCCAAAAAGGAACTATTGGTATGCTTATAAAACAAATTGATTTACCTGTCTCTAAATTTGGTGTCGCTCCTGATATGATTATTAATGCACAAGCTTTCCCTAGTAGAATGACTATTGGACAATTTCTCGAACTTTTATTAGGTAAAACAGTATGTAATATTGGTTATTTAACTGAAATTGCTCCTTTCTCAAATATTAATCATGAGAATATTGCTGAAATTCTTGAAAAAAGCGGGTTTGAACGTTATGGTAATGAAATTATGTATTCAGGTATTAATGGAGAACAAATGAAATATGAATATTTTATTGGACCTACTTTCTATGAACGTCTTACACATCAAGTATCTGATAAATATCAATCTCGTGATGATGGTATGCGTGATGCACTCACTTTAGAACCGGTAGGTGGTCGTTCAAATGGTGGTGGTATGCGTCTGGGTGAAATGGAGCGTGATGCTATCCTGTCATACGGTATTTCAAGTTTCTTAAAAGAAAGTTTTATGGAACGTTCTAATAAATTTAAATTCCATGTTTCAAATAAATCAGGCTTAATTTCTGCTTATAATAAAGAATTAGGTATTTATCGTGATTTTGTATTTGATGATTCGAAACAATATGTTAATAATGATAAAGAAGTTAATAAAAGACAAATAGATTCTACTGATTCTAACTTTTCATGTGTTGAAACACCTTATGCTATGAAATTATTTATTCAAGAAATGGAAGCCATGGGTATTGCCCCACGTATTATTACTGAAAAAGCTACTAATAAATGGCAATCTGTTAAAAATATGGAAAATGTTATTATTAATGAAGATATTGATATTCATTTAAATCAAATTCTAAATATTAATAATCTTTCATCTAAATCTTCATTATATGCATACTTTCAATTAATTAATAAATTACGTGAAAATTTAATTTCTGGAACTTTTTCAAATGGTTCTCTCATTGATTTTAATTTATTAGATGGTGGTGATTTATTAAAATGGAAAAATGCTGGTTTTAATAATATTATCGCTATTGCTGATTCTATTAATAAAATTGATAAAAATGATAATTCTATTAATAATATTATCAATAAAATTAAAGATGATAATTTAAATAATTCCATATCATCAGTCGGTATTAAATCATGGATTAATACTACTAATTTTAAATTTATGGTTGAAGATATTTATAAAAATATCTCTGATATTAATAATTCTAACTGTGATGTTGCTACTATTTTCAATAATTTTGAATCTTTATTTACTTCTAAAAAACATATTGATAATTTTTTTATTAATGCACGTAATTCTCTTAAAAATGATGGTTTTCTTTTAATTAATTCTATAGATGGTAATAAAGTATTTAATTTACTTAAAAAACTTAAAGGAACTCCAATTGAAGGTAAAATTTATGATAATTCTTCTCAAAAATATATTAATTCATGGTATATTAAACCTTCTAACTTAAATCTTAGTAATGATTTATTAAACTCAGATTTAGATAATTTTATGAATCAAACAATAAATATTCTTTATCCTGGTTCTGATACTGAAATTAGTATCCCTTTAATTCATCCTACTACTATTATTACTCTCGCCAAAAAACATGGATTTGATTTATTACCTTCTTCACAAATTAAAATGTTATTCCGTTCTATTAATAAATCGGTAGGTTCATTTAAAGATGCACTTAATACTATTTTATTTACTAATGATGATGATATTTTATCATCACTTCGTAAAGATAGTAATTCAGATATATTAAAATTTTTAGAATTAAATAATTATTTTATTTTTAGAGTTTCAACTGAAAATATTATTCAAAATCATGTTTATAAAAATACTCAAGTTAATTCTTGTTCTTCCGATAACTTAATTATTTCTGAACCTAAATATTCTAAATTTAAATTACCTATACAAGTTTCATTAGACCCAACTATATTAAAATATCGTATTACTGAGATGAGAACATTATTCGGTAATGTTAATAATCATAAAAAGATTAATATGGATATTGCATCTGGTTTATATAAAAAATATGATATTTCATCATTTATTAATGATATTGATTCTAAATTATCCTCTGATTCTTTTAAATTAATGGGACATGAAAACTTTAAAAATTCTATTTCTTATTTATTTGAAAATATTAAACTAGGTATTTATGTTCGCTTTATTAATTCTACTATGGCTATTTTTGCACCAATGTTTAATATTGATTATGATATTAATAATACAAAATTTGAAAACGAGAGTATTGATGAAATTAATATTGATAAAAATGGTAAAATTAACTCATGGACTCAAAATATTAATGTTAAATTAGAAACTTCAAATAAAATTAATGATGTTTTATCCTTCTTAAATAATAGATATTCTTCTAATCTTACAAAAGAAAATTTAAATGATAATTTAAAAACTATTTATTTAGATGGTTGTCGTGTATTCTTTGGTAATGATTCTATTAATAAATATGCACAAGATTTTGTTTATTTAAGACATATGTTTGAAACTTTATCGTTAGATAAAGAAAATCATATTAATGATTGTGAATTTATTATTAATGTTCTTAATCATCCTATTTATAATGTTAAAAATAATAAATTATATAATCCATTTACAGTTTCTATTGGTTCTGATTTAGTTAATATTTCTACAAATACAAAATTATTACCGGTTTTAAGTATGAATGAAAAAGATAATTTTCTTGATATTTCTATTCCTACACCATATCAATGGAAACTTGCTATTAATTCTATTTTACCACCGGATTGTAGTCCTCATTATTTTTTGAATGAAAAATCATCAAAATTAGAAAAGGTTGTTTCAATTAATTTTGGATTAAAGGGATGTAATTCTAAATCAGATAGAACATTATTTTTAACTAATATTGACTCTATTCGTAAAAAATTAGATAAAAGTATTGGTGTCAGTATTCATTTTGGTTCTGATGAACATGATACTGAAATTTATAATGATGTAATACAAAATAACACTATTACTTTTAATCCATCTACTACTTATATTTCTGAAAAAGCGAATAATAATGCACAATTTAATTTATATATTGATGGTTTTGGTTCTGATGATTATTTAACACGTGCGGTATTTTTAGATGGAACTTTAATTAGATTAAAAAGTTTAAATCCTACACCATTTTGGTATGAAAAATTTTTAATACCATATAAATTTAATAAATCATTAAAAGAGAATAAAGATGCAGATTATATTTTAATTGAAGATTTAGATAATGATTTAATATCTAAAATTAAAACTTTAATTGAAGAACCTGAAATTTCTAATTTGGTTCGCAATAATCTTAAAAATAAACGTGATGTATTATTTACAACCGATTTTATTAATAATTATTTACAATATATACTTAATTCAATTAATGATTGTATAGGTCCAATTGATAAATTTGTTCCATTAGATATATTTAAAGATATAATTGAAGACCCTATTGATAGACAGATTATTGAAGTTCGTCGTGATAATATTAGTTCTTTAATAAGTAGAGACTATAAAAAAATTAAATATATTCAAAATATTACAGATACTACAATTAATATTAATAACGAATACATAAATAAAAATGGTATTGAATATCAATTAGTTTCTATTTATGGACCTAAATCTGGTGTTAAAAATGCGACACTACAATTTAATGAATTAAATAATTTAGATAATCGTATTATTAAAATTAAAAAGGATTCTATGGGTAAAGTAATTGGAGAAAAAGGTAAAAATATTAAAAAAGCACAAATAGATTATGATGTAAATTTATTTACGGATATAAGACCATCTGAAATTTTAGATAGATTAACTGAATTAGAAATTAATTCTGATGAAGTAAATAATTACAAGTTTATTAAAATAATTGGTCAAAAAGAAAATGTTAATTCCTCGATTGATTATTTCAATTCATTAATAACAAATAAAGATATTAAAACTAAAATTGTATCTAATAGACCTACTTTATTAAGTATTGATGAAACTAGTAATAGTTTAATAAATTTTATTCCAAAACCTAATTTACCATATCAATCTAATGTAGAAGATAATGATGATATTATTTTTGAAGATTTAGTAGGTGGTTCTCGTAAAACTAATAAATCATATGAATCTATTGAAAAATTCGGTATAATAGTTATTAAATATAATAAAACAAATATAAATAATGAAAGATATAATAAATTATTTAATGCATATATAAATAAATTGAATAAAGTTATGAATGATTATATAAATGATAATTATCCGTTAATATCATTTGATATAATTACAATTGATTCTGATAAAATACATAATTTAACAACTAATTTAATAAATAAATTAAATATTCCAATTGAATTAGTTAATTACAATAATGATACTACTAATTATCTTAAATGTAATAAAGGTGTATTATTTAATTATGGCGCATTATTAGCTAAAGAATTAGGTTGTAAATGGTGTGTATTTCAAAATGCATTTTTAATACCAAATGAAATTTTAATAGCTAAATATTTTGAAAAACCTACTAATTTTTCATTAAATCTTTTAAGTTCAATTTATGAACCATTTTTAAATAATAAAAGATTAGGTGTATTTTCAATTAATACTGATTTATACTTTAAAGTTGGTGGTTATCCTAATCATATATGGAATTATGATATGTCAGACGAAGTATTTATTAATAGATTAATGAAATACAATATTAATATAAAACCATTGGTTAATTTTTCACAAAAATACTATTTTGAGGATTTATTTATTGAATATCATAATACCGATAAAAATACTTCTTTAACTAATATTGAATTAACTAATTATAATTTAACTAATTTTAGTAATATATTACAATTAATCAAAATAGAACATTTTAAAATTGAAGATAATATTTATAATTTAATTCCTGACTTGAAACCATTTATGATTCCATTAACATCTATCATACTCATAATGGATAAATATAAACAATTAAATAAAGATGAATTTACTTGGAAAGAATTTAAAGATGAACTTATTTTAGATATTGATGATTATTATTCTGGTATATTTAAATCTACTAAATTAAATAAATCAAATAATACTATAACAATCGAAACAGATATTATATCGGTATTATATGATATTATTGATTATCAAATGAATATGTTATACGAAGAATGTTTTACATTACCATTTATGAACAATAATGAGTTTAGTGAATTATTACAAAAAAATAAAATTAAAATTTCAAAAAATAAAAACAATATTTTAATTAATATTTAATAACAAAGTTTGATTTATACATTTATTAATGATATATCATTTAAAAATTTGATTAATATTTATTTAAAATTAAATAGTTATTAAAATATAGAAAATGGATGAATTACAATTTTATAGAAATGCATGGAATACATCTATTGAACTTATTAAAGACCGTAATTTTATAATTGATGATACTTATAATCAAGTTTCTGATGCTGATTTTAGATATTTATTAGCTGAAAAAAATATCGATATTTATGCAGAAAATTTAGAAAAAAATAAATCTATTTATGTTAAATTTCTTCTAACTTCTAAAATTAAACCGACTTTAATTAAAAATATTGTAGATGAAATTAAAGAACAGTCTCAATTACCTAATTTTGATTTAATTATTGTTCTTAAATCTAAACCTAATAATACTATAACTAAAATTGAAAAGGAAAAAACTGGTGTTAATTTACAGATTATGTGGTGTAAGCAATTACAAATAAATATTACTAAACATTCTCTTGTCCCTAAACATACTAAATGTTCCGATGATGAAGTTTCTGATTTATTAAAAAAATATTCACTTATTAATAAAATGCAATTACCTATTGTTTTACGAGATGACCCAGTTATTCGTTATTATAACTTTAAGTCCGGTGATGTTATACGCATTACTGGAACTAAATTATCTATGAATAATAATTATATATTTTACAGATGTGTTAAATAATTAAAAAATAAAAATTGTTTTTTTTTACTTTTTACATTAATAATGTTATTAAAAATAATAATGTTATTACATTAATAATGTTATAACGTAATCACTTGGGTTTAAATGTATAATCAATAGATATTGAATTAACCTATAATATGGATTATCTATAAATGAGATATAACCTATATTTATGAATTTTAATATTTTATCCATTATAATAAACGATAAAATCAATAATATTTTTGATTTTATTATTTTTATTGAATTGAATCTATGTATTACATCTAAATTTCTATTTATTTTATTTATTGTATTCTTAATTCCGATCCATATAAAATATTTTCCTAAACCTATTAATCCTCCTATAATTCCCATATATGATATGTATTTTAAAGTTTCATTATTTAATTTTTTATTATCTATATCAGTTATCATTCTTTCAAAGAAATAGAGATAATATGTTATAAACACAAATATTTTTGGATATCTTTCATACATTTTTTTTATTATCAATATATTACTTTTTTATTTTTATCAAATTTTTCATATTTGATTTTAATTTGCGTTTTATGCTACTCTAAAATCATTTTTATGCTAACTTAAAATCAATTTATACTATAAATTATTTCATTTTATATGTTTATTACCATTATTTAGGTGCTAATTATTTTTAAATATAAAAATATTTTACAAATGCTACTCTAAAATCATTTTTTTTTTTAAAAATTGTGTTTTATAATTTATTAAGAATATAACAATAGTTTTTCTATTAAAACTAGGATAATAAAAAAATTAATAAGTTTGTCATTAAAATTGAAAAAATGATTTTAATTTGCCTAAATTGCTAATCTAAAATCAATTGGGGTTTTAATAGTAATTTGATTTAAAATTGTTATTATTTAAATGTTTATTTTCCAAGATTTGTTATCTAAAATTAAAATATTTTATTAATATTTTATAGGTATAAATATACCTATTTATCAACTTATTTAAGTAAGTTAATTAATATAGATTTTTACGCATAAATTAGTTATTAATTAAAAAGTAGCAAATGTCATACAAACTAATTAATAATCCAGGATAATAAAAAAATTAATAAGTTTGTCATTAAAATTGAAAAAATGATTTTAATTTGCCTAAATTGCTAATCTAAAATCAATTGGGGTTTTAACAGTAATTAGATTTAAAATATTGATTATTTAATTTGTTATTTTTCAAGATTTGTTATCTAAACTTAAAATTATTTAATTAATTTATTTACGGTAATAGTAAAACAATTATATACTTAAATAACTATGATAATTGATATATAGTTTAACGATAGAATTAGTAATTAAGATAAGTCTCATATATAATTATGCGTATCGCATTGGAATTATATCAAATGAATCTAGTCTAACTAAGATTGTCGTATAATTAATATAGAGATACACGATAGAATTAGTTATTAAGATAAGTCCTATATATAATTATGCGTATCGCATTGGAATTATATCAAATGAATCTAGTCTAACTAAGATTGTCGTATAATTAATATAGAGATACACGATAAAATTAGTTATTAATAAAAAAGTAGCAATTATCATACAAACTTTAAATAATTCAGGATAATAAAAAATATAATAAGTTTTCCATTAAAATTGAAAAAATGATTTTAATTTGCCTAAATTGCTGCATAAGAATCAAGTCATATGTTTATGATTAATTGATTTTAAAATATCTTTTTTTATTTATTAAATTTTAAAGATTTGTTATCTAAATATTTATTTTAAAAATTATTAATATACCGGTTATTATAAATACTGATTTGATATAGAGTTTGACGAATGAATTAGTTATTTAGATTATTAGTTTTTTAAAAGTAGCAATTGTCATACAAACTTTAAATAATTCAGGATAATAAAAAAATTAATAAGTTTGCCATTAAAATTGAAAAAATGATTTTAATTTGCCTAAATTGCTAACTTAAAATCAATTGAAAATTTTTAAATAAGTTGGGTAAAGTTCTAGAGTTTAATTTTGTATATTTTACTGCTTAGCACCATTCTTAAAAAATAGTTGTTATCTAATTAATAATTGAATTATTAAATTTATAAATAATTTAATGATAATTTATGATAACAAATTTTTCTATATTTTATTATTTATATTATCGGTATCCTATAGGTTTATATCGATAATAATAAATACGTAAGATGATTCATTATGTATTTTGAATCAAGACTAACTAAGATTACAGTATATTAGTTAATTAAAAAAGTAGCAATTGTCATACAAAATAATAAATAATTTAGGATAATAAAAAAATTAATAAGTTTGCCATTAAAATTGAAAAAATGATTTTAATTTGCCTAAATTGCTAATCTAAAATCAATTCAACTTTTATGAGTAATTAGATTTAAAATATTATTTATTTGATTATATATTTTTAAAGATTTGTTATCTAAACTTTAAATTTGTATTAATTAATTTATATACAGTAGTAGTAAATCAATTATCATATTTTATAAATACCGTATATTAAGTATGATGACATACGGCAATTATAGTAAATAAGATAATAACGACATTAATAAGTCTGTATGGCTCCGCCATAACCTGTTTTTCAGGTAGGACAGTGTATTATGTATTTTGAATCTAGTCTAACTAAACTTAAGAGTAAATTAAAAAAGTAGCAATTGTCATACAAAATGATAAATAATTCAGGATAATGAAAAAATTAATAAGTTTGGCATTAAAATTGAAAAAATGATTTTAATTTGCCTAAATTGCTAACTTAAAATCAATTGAAAATTTTTAAAAAAGATGGTTAAAGTTGCTAATAAAAAATAGTAGTTTTTTGGGGTTTAGGACAATTATTAAATTTTAATTTGTAATCTAATAAATGGTATTTATATTTAAATTATTTAAAATAATCAAGGTATTTTTTGATAACAAAAAAAAGCAAATTTGAATAAAAAATAAAAAGGAAAATTAAGTTTTGATATATAAATAAATATATGAATAAATAAATAAATGAGTTTAGAATGTTTAAGATGTGGTTATAATACAGATATACCTCAGAATTATTTTAGACATTTACGTAATAAAAATGAATGTTCTCCAAAATATTCAAATGAAAGTAGAGAAAAATTATTAGAAGATTATAAATTACGAATAAAGTCCGAATTAGATATAATGGGAAATAAGATATATAGATGTAAATATTGTTATAAAATATATTATCATTGTTCATCGAAAACACGACATCAATTAACATGTAAAAATAATGAATTATTTTTTAAAAATAAAGAATTAGAAGAAAAATTACTGGAATTAGAAAAAAAAATAGAGGAAAATAAGCCAACAAATCATATATCAAATTTTATAAATAATGGTGTGAATAATAATTTTATAAATAATGGAGTAGTAAATAACAACACAATAAATGGAGATTTTTATATAACAAATCTCGATAATTTTAATTCAAATATAATACAAGAAAATGCAAGATTGATATTAAATATAGGAACATATTTAGTAGATAATATATTAGATAATAAATGTAAATATTTAACAGATATTATACATGAATGTAAAACAGATTCATTAACAAATACAAATTATTTATTAGTAAAAAGAATATGTAAGATGATGTTAGAATCGGACAATCCATTAACCAAAAATATGTTTATGGATAGAATGGATGATACACATGCATATATAAATTTAAATGGAAAATTTTATTGGATAGATTTAAATGAATTAATAGAAGTATTTTGCAATCATTTACCAGAAATAATAAAACAATTAATAAAATATAAAGATTTATTAGATGGAATAGAGCCAGATGATAAATATTTTGTATCATATGTATTAGAGAATTTTTTGAATTTAAAATTGGAAGATAAGAAAAAAGAAATAATTGATTTAGTAGTAAAACATTTAATAGATAATAAAACGATATTAGAGGATTTTTTACAAAAAGCAATACCGATTGAAGAATTACAAAAATTACAACCAGATAAAAAATTCTTATTTAAAGTTCATGATAAAAAGTTAGCAGAAATAAAATTTTTAAAATTAGGATTAAAAGATGATAAATTTAAACCAAAAAGAATAAGAGTAAAACAACAATATAATATAGATGAAGAATTAGAAGAAAATGAAGAAATGAATGAAGAAATAGATATAGGATATAATTTACCGATAGGAGTTAAAGTAAATACAGATGATAAATTTAATGATATAATAACCGAATCAATAATATATAAAGGAACAAAATATTATAAACGAAATTATGAAGGAATAGATTTTTGGTATAATTATGATTTATGCAATGGATTTTTATGCTCATCTACTGATTTTAAAGCAGTAAATTTATCAATAATACATAAAAAAATACATAAAATGAAAGAAGAATAAAATATTATAATAATATATAAATGAGTCAATTAATTGGAACAGATTATGAAACACAAAAAATTAATAATATTAATTCTTTAAAACAAAAGTATGAATCAAAATTAGCAGAATATAAAAGTGCTTATAATACTTATTATATTATGAAATTTGATACTTCTACAAACAAAGAAGCAAAACGTTTAGAAGCTGAAACAACTTGGTCGCCAAAAGTAGCTTCTTTGAATACTGAATTAAATAATATATTAAATGAAGTAAAGAAAAATATTATGGATACTGAGCAATTAATTAATAAACAAAAAACCGAAGTTGATACAAAAACAAAATTAATTTATGATAAAAATCAACTTATAGAAAGTCAAGATAATGAAATTAAGAAACGTAATAATGAATTAATGTCTAAAGATAGACAAATTCAATTTACTCTTGAACGTAATAGATATAGACGTATTATTATGATTTCTTTAATTGCAACTAATGTAGCTTTAATTGGTGGTGGTGCATTATGGTATATGAAAAATAAAGGTGTATCTACTCCAAGTCCAACTGCATAAAAAACATAATTTATATTATTTTTTCTTATTATTATAATATAAAGAATGTCAAATAATTATAGTTCTGTTATAAATGCTAATAGTAATTTTATTAATAATGCTAATGCAATTATGAATTCTAATACTAATAATGTATTTGTTGATCAATCAAATCAAAGTGAATCTGATGTTAATGCTAAAGTTAAAGAGAAGAAAGATGCATTAGCTTTATTAGAAAGAGATTATTTAACAACTGCAAGAGTTATGAATGCAAATTTACAAAATAACTTTAAATCAGATATATTTTTAGAAAATCAAAATCGTGAAATTGAAAAAAATAAAGTAAAAATGGATAAATTAAAAGAAGATATCTTAACTTTAAGAAGACAAATTGATATTGGAGAAAATGAATTTTTACATAAATCTTATAAAGTCTTTTTTTTGAAACATATCTTTATTTTCTGTTTATTAGGTGTTTTAGTTGGTCTTTTATATAAAAATAATAATATTACAATGCAAACCGCTACTATGATTATTATCGGTTTATCTATTTTCTTCTCTTTATTATTCTTCTATAATGTATTTATTTATAGATTTAGAAATGTTAATGACTTCCATCGTATGGATTGGTCGGATCCAACAAAATAAAAATCATTTAATATTATATATGAGTGAATATAAACAATTATTAGATGAAGCTACTGGTCCTAATCCAAGTAATATTTATCAAAAATTTACACCTGAACAAGTTATTGATATTTTAAGTTCTCAATATAATGATAGAATTAATTTATTATCTACTCAACAAAATTTATTAAGCAAACAAACTTCTATTATTAATAGTAAAGAAGATGAATTAAAAGAACAATCTGAAAATTTAGAAAGATTAGGTGATAGATTATTTACTCAAAAACGTGTAATTGTTTATGATGAAAAAGATGATGTTTATAACCAAAGAATGATACAATTTTTAAAAATGAGTATGTTTGCTATGTCTTTAGTTATTGCTATTTTAGTTTATAAAAAAAATAAATAAGAAAATTAATACTAAATATTTTAAATTATTTAATATCAATTTACTAGCTCATACATCCAATTTTAATTAATCAACCTAATTATCGATGATATAATACGATAAATCAGTGAAAATAACATCATTTTACATTATTCGACATTAATTATATGTTAGATTATGTTTGATAAGTGTAAGATTATACAATTATTAATAAAAATTGATAATAATTATAAAAAATAAATAATTTTATAAAACAAAAATGAATCAATTAACTGAAAATTTAAAAAACTTAACAACTGAAAATATTAATGTAAATAATAAACAATGTGATATATTATTTATATTAGGCAGTGGTGCTTCTGTTGATTCAGGATTACCAACTTATAGAGGTCCTACCGGAATTTATAAAGACGAATTTGACCCTGAGAAATATTTTAGTAATTTAAATATCAATAATGATATCGATAAAGTATGGGACTATTTTCGTCCATTATTAAAAGCATCTATAAATGCCACACCCGGACCAACATATAATATTATGAAAAAAATAATTGATAAATTTCCAAAATCGGCAATTATAACCCAAAATGTCGATGGTTTAGCTTATAAAATGATTGATAATATTCCATTAGTTGAAATACATGGTAATAATCGTCGAATGAAATGTATGCATAAAAAATGTGAGAAAATACATGATATAAATATTAATAAGCCATTTTGTGAATGTGGTTATTGGTGTCGTCCTGATATAACCTGTTATGGAGAAATGTTAGATATAAAAAAAATGTCAGATTGTTATAAAGTATCTAAAAAATTTTATAAATATGTAATCGTTATTGGAACAACAATCCAATTTTCATATTTAAAAGAATTTTTAAATAATGCTAAACGTCGATTTGCAAAAGTAATACATATTAATCCGGATGATTCATATGAATATCATATTAAAAAAAATGAAAGATGGATTAAAGAAACAGCATTTAATGGATTAACTCAATTATATGATGAAATAATTAATGATACTAATCAATTATAAACAAAATAATTACTTTTATAGATTTTATTTTTTATTTTGCAAAATAAATATTATGTAAAATAAAAATTATAAGATTTTGTTTTGTTTTATTTACATATCTAAAACATCGGTTTCAGGTTGTAAAGTATCATCTTCTATTTGAGGTCCTCCTTGATTAATACTTTTATTAGTATAAACAGCGATTCCTTCCTTAAGATGGATGCCTTTATATCCACTATTATTATTATTTTTAGCATTAGCAGGTAATTGTTGTCCAAATAATTGGTCTATATATGCTTTTAATTCTTTTCTATTTTTAGCACGATTATCATTATTGTTTTGTTTATACCAAGCTTTATATGTTTCATATATATCTTCAATACGAACAGGAGTAGTATTAGAACTATCATATTCAATTGCATCATTAACAAAATCACGAAAGTGATTATTAGTAGCACGATATTCATTTGTATATTCCATAATTTCATCAGGAGTATATTTACTTCCAATACCTTCTTTACGATAAATTTTATGCCAATGAACTAATATAGACATAAATGGTTCAGACCATGTTTCAAATTTTTCAGATAATTCAGTTCTAATTTTAAAT
>JACCDX011043117.1_pt1 | contig 21325 bp, 16 predicted proteins | sample 7449681 | NCBI WGS metagenome assembly JACCDX01 (sample SAMN15323450, study PRJNA562643) | freshwater metagenome | isolation source: river surface water | place: USA:Blue River Watershed | collected 2017-08-18
GTTTTTGCTGCCTGCTCGATAACATCCACCGTGCGTTCAACCATTGCATCGCTGACTGCAGTTTCAACGCGTAATTTAGGCAAGAAGTCGATGGTGTATTCAGCGCCACGGTATAACTCAGTGTGTCCTTTTTGTCGGCCGAATCCCTTCACCTCCGTTACTGTTAAGCCTTGAACACCGAGGCTAGCGAGCGCGATACGGACCTCGTCCAACTTGAAAGGTTTGATAATTGCAATAACATTCTTCATGAGTGTTCCCCTGCATTTGTTTGTCTGATTGTTCGAGGATAAGCAAAACCCATGCCAGTCTTAAACGATGACGGCAGATGCGTAGCTGCACCAAAGTGATGCGCAAGCGAATTCGAGCCTCGTCGTGGTGCGAGAGCGTTAAAATGTCCAAACGTCTACTTTATATGTGAGCGCGTGATGCAAAAGAACCCATGGTTTGATGAATTTCAGAAAAATGTAGCAGAGCTCATTGCGCGGAGTCCTGCTGCCGATATTGAACGAAACGTGAAGGCGTTCATGGGACAGGCGTTTACGCGCATGGATCTCATCACACGTGAGGAGTTTGATATTCAAGCCTCGTTGCTAAGCAAGGCGCAAGTGCGCATCGAAACACTTGAGTCGCAGCTTCAGGCGCTCGAGCATCGAATCGCGATGCTAGAGTCTGGCGCGGAGTAATACGGTAGGATTTTTTTCGCACTGCGGGCGCCGCGCCGAACGAGCATGACGCATCATTTCCCCATTTCGATGGGGGTGTCATGTCACTTGCAATACTTTTGAGTCGCTCACTCTCTGGACTCGATGCGCCGCTTGTTCGGGTCGAGACCCACTTAGGGGCAGGGCTTCCAGCCTTTCATGTCGTAGGCTTGGCTGATGCAGAGGTACGAGAGAGTCGGGAGCGCGTTCGCGCCGCGATACTTAGTAGTGGATTAAAGTTTCCAAGCGGTCGCCTGACTGTTAATTTGTCTCCGGCAGACTTGCCTAAAGAGTCCGGACGTTTCGATTTGCCGATTGCACTCGGCGTCTTACTGGTATCCGGGCAAGTCCAAGTCGTTGACCCGGAGGCTTTACCAACCCTAGTCCTAGCTGGCGAGCTCTCATTAACCGGTGCACTTGTGCCCACGCGCGGCGCCGTAGCGTTAGGGCTGGCCGTCGCTAGAACGCAGCCGAATGCTGTGCTCATACTCCCCTTGGCTAATGCAAAGGAGGTCGCGTGTATTCCAGATTTGAGGGTCCTAGGGGCGTCAAGCCTCAACGATGTTGTGAGCCATCTCAATGGATATTCTGTCCTAACTCCGATCTCTCACAAGGAGGGATTTGAGCCGAGTAAACAGCAACCGTGCCTCTCAGATGTACGCGGCCAAATGCTTGCAAGGCGTGCAATCGAGGTTGCAGCGGCTGGCGGACATAGTTTGTTGCTTTCTGGGTCTCCGGGAGTCGGAAAAAGTATGCTTGCAAAAAGATTGCCTGGTTTATTGCCGCCGCTTTCAAATCAAGAGTCGCTAGAAATCGCAGCACTCTTTAACTATGCCGGCATTGATGCCGGCATTTCGCGTGAGCGCCCGATCCGCAGTCCTCACCATACGGCGTCTGTTGCCGCAGTGATTGGTGGGGGCATACGTCCAATACCTGGTGAGATTTCCTTGTCGCATCACGGCGTTTTGTTTTTGGATGAGCTGCCTGAGTTTGATCGGCGTGTCCGAGAGGCACTACGCGAGCCCCTCGAGAACGGAGTTGTGAACATTACGCGCGCGAGGGGTAAATGCCAGTTTCCGGCACGATTTCAATTGGTCGCAACCATGAATCCGTGCCCTTGCGGCTGGCGAGGACATGCGACGCGAGCCTGCCGGTGCAGTGAGCCACAAGTTCAGCGTTATCAAATGCGGGTTTCAGGACCGTTACTTGATCGAATCGATCTCAAGGTGAACATGGGACATGACTCCAAGAGCTTGATCAGAAGTGATTGCGTGGAGACCTCAAGCGAAGTTGCGTTGCGGGTGCATATGGCTCGGGATATTCAAACCGGGAGGCAGCTTTCCCTGAATGCGCACCTTTCTGATGCAATGATCGAGCGAAGTTGTCCTCTGGATGATGGAGCTAAGATATTATTAGTTTCTCTAATGGAAAAACATGGCCTCTCTGCGCGGACGGTTCAACGGGCAACGCGCGTTGCCCGTACTTGTGCAGATCTGGCAGGCAGTGAGGTGATATCCAGAGTCCATTTATCCGAATCCTATCGGTACCTCGCCGTTGAGCCGATGCAATAAGCAAAAAAATGTCATATAATCAAAGGCTTTCCCGCTAAACCGGATGAGAACTGGCAATAGCTAGTCGTGATGACCGATTTGCGGGAAGAGAGTAAGACGCACAAAGCGGTTGTTTTTCACAGAAGTGGCTCTAGGGTATCCAAGACTTGCGATCTTTTGCCTTTAATGGGGCGGGGATCTAGACAAGGCACCTTCAGAACACAATTTAAGTAACAGGAACTGTAATGCCTAAGATGAAGACCAAAAAAAGTGCTGCGAAGCGCTTTCAGGTCCGCGGCAGCGGATCAATCAAGCGGGGCCAAGCGTTTAAGCGCCACATCCTCACCAAGAAAACCACGAAGAACAAGCGCCAGTTGCGCGGTTCAGCAGCGGTAGATAAAACCAACGTGGCTTCAGTTAAAGCCATGATGCCTTTCGCTTGATAGGAGAAATTAAATGCCTCGCGTTAAACGTGGTGTAACGGCACGAGCCCGTCACAAAAAAGTTATTTCGGCAGCCAAAGGCTACCGTGGTCGTCGCGGTAATGTATTTCGTATTGCCAAGCAAGCTGTTATGCGTGCTGGTCAGTACGCATACCGGGATCGTCGCAACAAGAAGCGTACATTCCGTGCACTGTGGATCACCCGTATTAATGCTGCGGTGCGTGAACACGGTGTGACGTACAGCGTGTTTATTGCGGGTCTGAAAAAGGCCGCGATCGAGCTTGACCGCAAGGTTCTTGCTGATATGGCTGTGCACGACAAGGCTGGTTTTGCAGCTGTTGTCAATCAAGTCAAATCTGCGTTGGCTGCGTAAGCACTGCGCGATCGATGTGTGAACGGGGCCTGTTGGGCTCCGTTTGCATTTTTAAGCTGTGTTTCCTGAAGGCTTTATTAAGATGACCGGATTAGCTACCGACCTGATTGAGCAGGCGCGCGCGCAGTTTGACGAAGCCGTTGATGCGGCTTCCCTCGAGAATGCAAAAGCCAAGTTTCTCGGCAAGCAGGGTTCCCTGACCGAAATGTTGAAGGGACTTGCCAAGCTAGACGCCGAAGCAAAACGTACCGAGGGTGCGCGTATTAATCAGATTAAGCAACAGATCGAAGGCCTGTTAACGGCACGCCGAGCTCAGCTTGCACAGGCTGAATTGAACTCCCGTTTGGCCAGCGAAACGATCGATGTCACGTTACCTGGTCGTGGCCGCGGGAAAGGGGGCATACATCCCGTTATACGCACATGGCAACGCGTAGAGGAAATATTTAAGTCCATCGGATTCGACGTGGCAGATGGCCCCGAAATTGAAAATGATTGGACCAATTTCACGTCACTCAATAATCCCGAGAATCACCCAGCACGCTCGATGCAGGATACGTTTTACGTGGATATGAACGACGATAAGGGGCTGCCCTTGCTTTTGCGCACGCATACAAGTCCGATGCAAGTTCGTTATGCACGCATGAACAAGCCTCCTATTAAAGTTATTGCACCAGGACGTACGTACCGTGTGGATAGTGATGCCACGCACTCACCGATGTTTCATCAGGTAGAAGGGCTGTGGATTGACGAAAACATTTCGTTCGCTGACCTCAAAGGTGTCTATACGAATTTCCTGCGGTGCTTCTTTGAGACCGACGATTTGGTATTACGATTTCGCCCCTCGTTCTTTCCGTTTACCGAGCCGTCTGCTGAAATCGATATGATGTTTACATCAGGTCCTAACAAAGGGCGTTGGTTAGAGATTTCAGGCTCGGGGCAAGTTCATCCGGACGTCGTCAAAAATTTTGGATTAGATCCTGAGCGCTACATTGGCTTTGCATTTGGATCTGGGCTCGAGCGCTTGACTATGCTGCGCTACGGCGTGAATGATTTACGCCAGTTTTTTGAAGGCGATCTGCGCTTCCTTCAGCAGTTCAACAATTAATTTGACTCAGACCGAAACGGTTCATTATGCAATTTCCTGAATCCTGGCTACGTACGTTGGTAAATCCGAGTCTCAGCACTGATGAGCTTTCCCACCGGCTCACGATGGCAGGGCTCGAGGTCGAAGAAGTCAATCCAGTAGCACCGGCTTTTACGGGCGTCGTGGTTGCTCGTATTCTTAGCGCCGAACCGCATCCTAATGCTGATAAGCTGCGTGTCTGTCAGGTTGATGCGGGAACCGGGAATCCTTTACAAATTGTGTGTGGTGCGCCTAACGCTGCAGCTGGCCTTAACGTTCCGTTGGCGACGGTCGGCGCGGTGTTGCCAGGGGCAATAAAAATTGGCGTTGCCAAAATGCGTGGAGTCGAGTCGGCTGGCATGCTTTGTTCTGCGCGTGAACTGGGTCTGTCTCAAGATCATGGCGGCTTGCTTGTGCTCGAATCTGACTTAACTCCAGGTACAGACATTCGACAAGCATTATTATTGAATGACACACTGTTTACGCTAAAGCTCACGCCAAATCGTGCTGATTGCCTATCTATTCTCGGGGTTGCGCGAGAGGTTTCCGCACTCACGGGCGCTGAATTGCAAGCACCAGCCATCCCGCTCATAAAGCCCTCGCTCAGTGAAAGACTTCCAGTCACCGTATCGGCTCCGGATCTCTGTGGACGTTTTGCAGGTCGGATCGTTCGGGGTGTTAATGCACGTGCAACGTCCCCGGCTTGGCTTGTTCAGCGGCTAGAGCGAGCCGGGCAGAGATCCATTAGCGCGCTAGTTGATATTTCTAACTATATTATGTTGGAGTTAGGACGTCCCACACACGTGTTCGATCTCGATCGGATGCCTGAGCCAAAGTTGGAGGTTCGTTGGGCGCGAAAGGGGGAGTCCCTCACTTTGTTGAATGATCAAACGATTGCGCTTGACTCAACGATGGGTATTGTCGCAAGTGGTTCTACGCCAGAGAGCCTAGCTGGAATCATGGGGGGGGCGGCAACTGCTGTATCTCTGGATACGACCAACATTTATATCGAAGCTGCATTCTGGTGGCCTGAGGCGATCGCAGGTCGTGCCAGAAAGCTTAAGTTAAGCTCAGAGGCAAGTCATCGTTTTGAGCGCGGCGTCGACTTTCAGCAGGTACCTGAACATCTCGATTTAATCACTGGGCTTATTTTGTCCGTATGCGGCGGCCAGGCCGGGCCCATTGATGATCAGTTGGTCAATATGCCATCTCGCACTCCGGTCATGATGCGATTGGCCAGGTGTCAGCGGGTTCTCGGCATTCCAGTCACTCACGAAAAAGTTGCGCAAACCTTTAAGAACCTAGGGTTTGTCTTTGAGACGACGGCGGACACCTTTGTCGTGACGCCACCTTCATTTCGCTTTGATATTGCGATTGAAGAAGACCTGATCGAAGAGGTTGCTCGCATCATCGGCTTCGACAATATCCCAGCGAACCCGCCCATCGCTCAAGCGGTTATGCGTCATACGCCGGAGGTCGTTCGCTCGGCGCATACGATCAGGGCTGAAATTGCTGCTCTTGATTACCAGGAAGTTATTAATTTCTCCTTCGTAGAGGAGTCCTGGGAGCACGAGATGCTTGGGGTCAAGAATCCCATTCGGCTATTGAATCCTATCGCTAGCCAGTTAGCGGTCATGCGCACATCGTTGTTGCCAGGCCTCGTCGCAAATATCCGCTACAACGCTAATCGCAAGCAGTCCCGTGTTCGCGTGTTCGAGCTTGGGAGGGTGTTCGCTAGACAAGCGCAAATTCAGGATGGTCCGCTTTCCGTGGCGGGTATTGATCAACCCCAGTGCCTTGCGGGTGCTGCATGGGGAGGTGCAAGCCCCGATCAGTGGGGACTGTCATCAAAGCATGTAGATTTTTATGACGTGAAGCGCGACGTGGAAGTGTTACTAGATGGCTGGGGTGCACAATTGCGTTTCGCCCCGATAGAACATCCGCTACTTCATCCCGGCCGTAGCGCGGAGATCTTGTTGAACGAACGACGCATCGGCTTAATCGGAGAATTACATCCGAAGTGGGTGCAAGAACAAGACCTCAGTACCGCGCCTGTGCTCTTTGAAATCGCATTTGATGCGCTGCATAGTGTGCCTATGCCGGTGGTCAGAGAGTTATCTAAGCAACCAACTGTTCAACGCGATTTGGCTATATGGGTTTCTACCGATAAAACAGTCCAGTCGTTATTGGATACTATTGAGCGTACGATTTCCCAAGACACTAGTTTGAGCGTTGTCCAGCAGGTGCAGCTGTTCGATCAGTGGAGAGACCCGGCGAAACATGGGTCACAGGAAAAGAGTCTTGCATTTAGAATTACCTTACAAGACACTGAAGTGACGCTGGACGACGCTCGAGTTGATGGATGTGTTGCAAAGATTCGTCAGGCACTCGAAACCGTGCATCATGCCCGTCCGAGATAGCTATCAGATCAGTAATATGAATCGTTTAGAGTCAATTTACCTATGAATGAACCTCGGACATTAACCAAAGCGGAGCTTGCGGAGCTTTTGTTCGACCGCGTCGGGCTCAATAAGCGTGAGGCGAAGGATATTGTCGACACGTTTTTCGAAGAAATTCGTGATGCGTTGGCAAGGGGCGAGCCTGTCAAGCTTTCAGGATTTGGAAACTTTCAGGTTCGACACAAACCACCACGTCCGGGACGTAATCCTAAGACGGGTGAGACAATCCCAATTGCCGCCCGCCGGGTGGTGACGTTCCATGCCAGCCAAAAACTCAAGGGCGCAGTTGAAAGCCCGGAGCAGTCAGTGATTTAAGAGCGCCAGCCTCTCTACAGACTTTTGTATTAAGCCAAGGTTATGACGATTTCAGAGAAGCCTTTTGTATTGCCACCAATTCCAGCAAAGCGTTACTTCACGATCGGTGAAGTGAGCGACTTATGCGGCGTTAAACCGCACGTTTTGCGCTACTGGGAACAAGAATTTACGCAGCTTAAGCCCGTAAAGCGGCGTGGTAATCGACGTTATTACCAACACCATGAGGTCCTACTGATTCGTAAGATCCGCGAGCTTTTGTATGAGCAGGGGTTCACCATCAGTGGTGCACGCAATCGTTTGGGTGAGGGCAGGGAAGTCCCACAGCAGGACCCCGACGCAGCAGTGCGACTTACGGCTCAAGAGCTCCTTGCATTGCGCACTGAACTTACGAGCATCCGAGACATGCTTGCGCATGCTCAGAATCGGCACAGTTCGAACGGTCAACTCAATCTCGGTTAGCGGCTTAGGCCACCGCAGGGGATTGCCGCCTCTGCTATACTTTCAGTCTTTCGGGGCGTAGCGCAGCCTGGTAGCGCACTTGCATGGGGTGCAAGGGGTCGCGAGTTCGAATCCCGCCGTCCCGACCAGTAAAATCAAAGGGGTTAGCTTTCAAAAGAAGCTAACCCCTTTACAATTCAGGCCTTGGGTTTCTAGCGGCCGCCGTCTAACCGCTGGGGATTGTTCAACAGGCGAAGCCGACGCTTCCAATTTACGTGAGCCATTCCTTGAGGCTAGCCATACTCGTACCGACCTACAACGAGTCTAAAAATATTGATACTTTGCTAAGTCACTTAGCTGAAGTCGGAAAGCAACATCCGGATGTCAATATCAGTGTGTATGTATTGGACGATTCGTCACCCGATGGTACGGCGAGCGTCGTAAATACGTCCGCGAAACGCTTGTCTTCGTCAACGTTTCAGGTCGAGTTAATCGTACGCCCCAAGAAGGAGGGTCTGGGAAAGGCTTACATCGACGGCTTGAGTCGCATGGTTGGTCTATCAGCTCCACCTGACTTTGTTATGCAGATGGATGCGGATCTCTCCCACAACCCCAAGTATCTGAGCGAATTTATTGCGCTGACGCAGACAGGGTGTGATTTTGTTCTTGGTTCACGCTATATACCGGGCGGTTCCAGTCCAAACTGGCAGTGGCATCGCAAAATGCTCAGCCGAGGGGGCAATATATACGCACGCCTCATTCTAGGCAGTCACATCTCTGACTACACCGGCGGCTACAACATGTACTCGATCGATTTGCTTAAACGCATTGACCTCACTGCTCTGAATCATGCGGGTTATGGATTTTTGATTGACTTGAAATTCAAAGCGGCAAGTATTTGCAGAAAAATCGGTCAGGTACCAATTGAATTTACCGAGCGCGAGCATGGTGTGTCGAAGATGCCTGCCAGTACGATTTGGAATAACTTTTTCATGGTGCTGGGTATAAAGCTGAATTCCATGATTTCCCGTACAGATAGAGGGTAGGGAAGACAATGCAACAGACAAGTCGGACTTTGCACGCCGGCGTCACGATTGCAACCGCAATCCTTGTTTTAGGGTTGTCGCTTCTTGCGACTGGACATCTGATTCAGTCCAATTGGCAAGAACTCTTTCTATTCAACGGTGATTCACTTACGTTAGCCCTGTATGCACAGTCACTGTTTTCCGGTGAGCTGCGGGACTGGACTTTTTCATCGCAAATATTTTTCTTTCCAGAGATTCTTCTCTATTTAATTTGCTACGCCTTAGCGCCAACCCTTGAATACTCTTTCATTCTCAATGGCGTTGTCAACTTTTGTTTATGCATATTCTTTCTATACAAGATTGCTGCATCTGCTGGCGCGAATGTTTCGACCCGCACGGGGTTTTCTTTGATAGCCAGCGCGCTTTTGTTTTTCTACATCGCGCTTGAACAACGCGCAGAAGTGAACGTCACGGCACTTGTAACGCTCGTGCTATTTAATACGTATTACTTTGGAGCGATTCTTAGCGCTCTATTGATTGCATGGGTCACTTGTCGTGTGTTGTCTGATTCTCGAGGCCAGCACGGACTTTCATATTTAGTCATCGGGCTCTGTGCCGCCGCGACGTACTTTTCAAATCCTATGTTTTTGTTGCAAGGTGCCATTCCCTTTGTTCTTTCGATTGTAGGGATTCGATGGCTCAAGCTAATTCAGAAACGCGACGCAGGCGGTCTCGTCGTAGCAATCATATTCGGTGTGGCGCTGGGTCAGCTCTCGCGCATGATTTTTTCTGACCATATCGGAAAATCAGTTGGTAAGTATATTCATCTCCGATCATTTATCGACGGACTACAGGGTATTGGCAATAACCTTGTCAAAGTATCAGCTTCGCCGTTGAGCACGGTTGAATACACGGTTATCGCTATCCTACTACTCGCCGCGGTTATCGTGACATCCAGGTATGTGATCTCGACGGTGCGCGATCGAGCTGAACGTGTGTCAACTAGCCCAGCGTTAGCGTTTATTAGCTTATTCTCTACGGGTGCCGCCGTCGTGACTTTGTTAGGAACGATCATTTCCGGCAACCATTTGATGCGCTATTTTTTACCGATCGCAATATTTCCAATATTTATTTTTCTTACCATTCCGTTACAAACATCGACGCGCTCCTGGGTTCAATCTGGAGTCTACCTTCCCGTCGCTGCACTATGCTCGCTTGTGCTGGTATCCGCAGCATTCTTTCTAACTCCAACCATGGCTTCCTTGTCCTGGAGAAATGTGTCTCAGCCGAGTAGCGCGCACGCGGCCATCCGTTGCTTCAATCAAGCAATGGCGGATAAGTCGTTTAATGTCGTCGGCACATTTTGGACCACACGAACGCTCGATGCTTATCGACAGTCCAATACGCGTGCCTTACAGGTAAATGAGTACCTTGAACCGACGCTCTGGCTGAACAATCGTGAGACTTACCGCAACCTCAAAATCAACGGGGTTATTGTCAGTCGCCCTGTTGATGGTATTCGCCTGAAAGGGGGAATCTATGAAGAAGATACTCGCGTGCTAGGAAGTCCTGACCGCGTATTTGCCTGCGCGGACTTTGATATTTATTTCTATCAGGACACCTCTAGTGGCTTTCGCCACTTATCCGAGCAAATGAAAAAGCTAAAGAGATGAGTGTTGAGAACTATCTGCAAGGGTAGGCATTCTTAAGCGCGAAGATCAAAATGATTGAAATTTCGTCTGTTGGCTTGAAACTATTTTTGGCGATGAAGTTCTCAAGAATTTTGTTTGTGAGATCTCCGGTAATCGGTAGATCACCAGGCGGGCAAAATATTTGAGGAATATTGAAAGACTTGTTGTGGACGTTTGAAAACACAACCCCTTGACCCATTCCCGCCGTATACGTCGTGAGCATTTCTTTTTTTATAGGGTCCTTCTTCCACTCACGATATTGTGCGAGCGTAAGGCCCGACGATGCGTATGCGTTCGATATAACTAATCCAAGACATGTCAGGAGCACCATACTTAAATGCTTGAGTATCCGAGGCATGTGATGCTCCAAAAGACCGTTCGATAACTAAGCTGAAAGTGTCGCCTTCTCTATCAGCTTAACTAGTTGTTTTACTTCGCTTTCGGCGGTGTCCCAGCGACAAACAAGTCGTGCGAGTTCTGGACCCCGACGATAAAACAATACCCCATCGCTCGCCAATTGATCCAGTGCCTCGGGACGCATTGCTAGAAACACTTCATTTGCTTGTACAGGGGCAATGATTCGCGCACCTTCAATGCGTTGAATAGATTGTGCCAATGCAGTCGCCGCAGCATTGGATTGCGAGGCTAGACGGATCCAGAGATCATCTTTGATATACGCCTGTATCTGAGCTGAAGCAAATCTCATCTTGGACCATATCATTCCAGCACGTCGAAGATGAAAGCCGATGTTACTGGCGATCTTTTCATTGAATACAACAATGGCGTCTGATAACAGTCCGCCATTCTTGGTCACACCGAACGACAGAATGTCCACTCCAGATTTCCAGGTGAGTTCCGCTGGAGTGCATCCCAAATGCGCGATGGCATTGGCGAAGCGAGCACCGTCCATGTGTGTAATCATCTCGTGCGCTTTTGCGACAGCACCTAGCTGTGCTACCTCGTCGCATGTATAAACCGCACCCAAATCTGTAGCTTGAACAAGATTGATTGCAGCCGGTTGGCTTTTGTGGACCATACCTTTGCCTGCAGAGCGCACCGCATCTGCGAGAGCGGTTGGATCTAGCTTTCCATACTTGCCAGACAGTGCAGTGACTTTCAATCCCCCGCCAAAAAAACCAGCCGCGTTACATTCGGAAGTGTTGATGTGTGATTCGGGGCTGCAATAAACGGCAGAGAAGGGAGTCGTCGTTGAGGCAAGCGCTAACGCATTCGCACCTGTGCCAGTCGGGATCGGAAATACGCGAACAGATCGTTCGAAGAGCGCACTCATTTGATCTTGTAGTGTGGTCGTCAGATCATCCGCCCCATACCCGAGTGCTGTTCCTGCATTACAGCGAACGATAGCATCGAGGATTTCCGGCGCAGCGCGCCCACAATTATCGCTACGAAACTCTAATTGCGCGTTGATCATATATGTTAAATCACAAGTTGAGTGCCGAGCTCAACGACACGGTTTGCAGGAATCTTGAAGAAGTCCGTCGCGCTTGTAGCGTTTTTTGACATGATCCTGAAGAGTTGTGCCCGCATCGCCCAAATGCTTCGCTGACCTGAAGGTACGACTGTTTCGCGTGATAGGTAGAAAGTCGTGGACATCATGTCGTACGTCTGGCCATATTTCTCACATAGCGTCAGAGCTTTTGGTACGTCCGGATTCTCCATAAAACCGTAACGCACGACGATTCTGCTAAAACCTTTCCCTAGATCCTCGTAGGTCAAGCGTTCACTGTCTTTAACAAAAGGCGTGTCAGCGGTGTGTATGGTCATCAATACTACACGCTCGTGTAGTATTTGATTGTGTTTCAAGTTATGGAGAAGGGCGGTCGGAACTCCGCTCGATGAACTCGTCATAAAAATCGCGGTGCCTCGTACCCGATGCACGTCGTCGATAGACCGGATGAACAAATCCATCGGCATACTTTGTTTGGCCACCTCGGCCCCCAGCACCTTGCGCCCCCGAAGCCAAGTTGTGAGTACAACAAATGTAATTAAGCCGATGCCAATTGGAAACCATCCACCCTCAGGGATCTTGACCGCATTTGCCGCAAAAAAGGCGCCGTCAACCGTGAGAAGGAAGCCCGCAACTAGGGCCGTGCTTAACCACGACCAATTCCAAATTAAGCGCATGACGAAAGCAATCAGGATCGTATCGATCACCATCGTGCCGGTAACGGCAATTCCGTAGACGGATGCAAGATTGGAAGATGTTTTAAATCCTAATACTAAAGCTATCACACACGCGAACAATACCCAGTTTGTGAAGGGGACATAAATTTGTCCCTTCTCTTCGCCTGAGGTGTGAATGATGAGCATCCTCGGTAACAATCCCATTTGAATCGCTTGACGTGACACTGAGAATGCGCCCGAGATCACGGCTTGGGATGCGATCACTGCTGCGAGCGTTGCTAACACAACCATCGGGATCAGTGCCCATTCAGGCGCCATCTTGAAAAAAGGACTTTCGATCGCCTGTTGATCCGACAGAAGCAATGCGCCCTGACCAAAGTAGTTGAGTACTAACGCGGGCAACACAAAGCCGAACCAAGCCAAGCGAATTGGACGGCGTCCGAAATGCCCCATGTCCGTGTACAAAGCCTCGCCGCCTGTAACTGCTAACACAACCGCAGAAAGCGCGAAGAAGGTGAGCGTTGGGTACTCTACTGCAAATTTGTAGGCATAAACTGGGTTTAGTGCGAACAATATTTGAGGGTCATGTGCTATGTGGACTATCCCGAGTAAACCGAGAACACTAAACCACAGCACCATAATCGGTCCAAAAAACATCCCAACCAGAGAGGTTCCATGCCGTTGAATAACAAACAGTCCGGTCAATATGACTAAGGCGATCGGTACGACGAAAGGGGTAAACCTTGGGGTGACGATCTCGAGGCCTTCGACAGCCGAAAGAACCGATATAGCGGGTGTGATCATGCTATCGCCAAAGAACAGGCCCGCAGCAAAAATTCCTAACATCGTCACAATGCCCGTTAGGCCTAGCGCTTGAGTGCGTTCAGTCATCATCGCAAGCAAAGCGAGTGAGCCTCCTTCGCCTTTGTTATCAGCGCGCATGACGACGGCCACGTACTTGAGTGACACTACCAGCATAATCGACCAAAACACGATCGACAGCATGCCCATGACATTGTCGGGCGTCACCGGTATGGGGTGGTGTCCGTTAAAAATTTCTTTCAGCGCGTAAATGGGACTCGTTCCGATATCGCCGTAGACGACACCGATCGCCCCGAGGGTCAGGGCGGGTAGAGCTTGACGATTATTCATTCGGGCAACGTTTTTTCTTCAGTGTGGGCATTGTAGAGCACGAACATTACTTAGCTTTGTAAGGATGGTGTGCTTTCCAATGACGGGCAATGTCAATTCTTCGACACACCCATACGCGATCATGCTTTTCAATATGATCGAGAAAACGGATTAAACCCGCCATTCTTCCCGGGCGACCTAAAAGCCTGCAATGCATGCCAATGGAAAGCATTTTGGGGCAATCTTCGCCCTCGGCGTATAACACGTCGAAGCTGTCGCGCAGATACTCAAAGAAATGTTGCCCGGTGTTGAACCCTTGAGGCGTCGCAAAACGCATGTCATTTGAATCAAGCGTGTAAGGCACGATTAACTGTGGAACTTTCGTGCCATCCGTCCTAGTTACCTCAGTCCAGAAGGGAAGATCATCCCCATAATTATCACTATCGTACTCAAACCCACCATGATCAGCCACAAGCCTACGAGTGTTTGGACTATCGCGGCCGGTATACCAACCTAATGGCCACGTACCGTTTGTAATTTCCTTGAGCATTGTCGTTGCCGCAGCCATATGTGCTCGCTCGGTCGCCTCATCGATGCCCTGATAGTGCAGCCAGCGCAGACCGTGCGAAGCAATTTCGTGATTTTGTTGGAGCAAAGCTGCGGTGAGTTCGGGATGTCGCTTTAGTGCGAGGGCTACACCAAACACGGTCAGCGGAAGCTTGCGCCGTTCAAACTCTCGCAAAATACGCCATACGCCTACACGCGAGCCGTACTCATAGATGGACTCCATACTCATGTGTCGAGCTGGGTAACTCTCAGCGCCAACAATCTCGGAGAGAAACCGCTCAGAACCGGGATCGCCATCCAACACTGTGTTTTCCGCACCTTCCTCGTAATTCAATACAAACTGAACAGCAATTTTTGCTTTGCCGGGCCAATTCGCCTGAGGAGGTTGGGCGCCATAGCCGATCAGGTCACGAGGATAATGGTCTGAGTACGCTTTCATGGAGATTTTTATTGTTCAGTGTGGGGCAAAACGTAACGGTAAAGCCCAACGCTTGTGCAACGCAAGATAAAAGTTTATTTTAGTTTTTATGCGCGATGTCGCCTTCAGAGTGCGTGGTGGGTGTAAAATCATTTCCGATTCTAAAACAATCAGTTAGCACTCAATCCTCGCGGATCTCGCTGAATTGTTTACAGAATTTTGTACTGATTGACGCGTGCAAAAAAATTAAGGATTAGATTGGATGGCTGGCAGTCTGCTCATTAGTGGTAATCCTCAGCACTACAAGGCAATCGGCGAGGGCGGTCAGCCTGTTTATGCGGTTGCGTTTCAGCTCCGCGAGGCTATCCGTTTAAAAGCTGGCGCTGAGGTCTCCGACTGTTTAGCCATTCCTCAGCCCAATCAGCACGGCAGTTCGATCGATTGGTACGCACCACATCCGGGCGATGTCGTACCTTGGTCAGCGATGACAATTGAAGAGCGCGAGCGTGCCTTGGCGTCTCTCGATGCGGCGCAGGGCAAGCTTGAGGCCGCGGCCCAAGCCATGCGCGACACCGCCGGACGTGACTCTCAAACGGAGCGAGAAAAAAACACAGCGTTAAGGCTGATCACCAAGGCGTTTTATTTTCCTGATTCCAATTTCATATTTTTAGTAGACGGCAAGCCGGTGATTACTTTTTGGGGCTTCAATACGCTTGGCGCTACGCTGCCGTCAGATCCATTCAGCTGTTTAAGAAGTGTTCCCGCTACACCCGCCGCGTCGTTGGCGCCAACCGCTAAACGCGCTTGGTGGTGGCTACTCTTGCTGTTGCTTTTACTGCTGTTACTGTTCCTACTACTCCGCGGTTGTGTGCCTAACTCCTGGTTGGTCTCACTGCCCGTCAGTGACCGAACAAACCAAACACTGACTGAGCCGGATTCCATACGACCGAGGACGCAGGAGGTCGCGCCTGTAAGTCCAGACTCGTTCGTCGATCGTGGGGTGACGGCTTGGCGTCGCTGGTGGTCCGGGCAAACAAGCACGGGATCGACTGAGGCCGTCAACACTAACGAGACGCCTGGTGGTGTAACGTCTGGCAGTGACCCTGCAGCCACCCCTCAGGCAGATGCCACGAACCAGCCAAGCGATTCTGCGTCGGCAAATACCGAAACACCTCCGAACTTGGCTGCTGAGTCACCGCAGGCGTCGGATGCCTCTCAGACACCGAACACACAGACGCCATCCGCTGGGTCAACGCCGCCACCGGATGCGTCACAAAACAATGCATTACCGAGTGCCGGTAATCCGCTACAGATTCCAAACTCTGCAACGAGTAGTGGATCGACTAACTTCTTGGATGGGCGATGGAATGCTGGCGCGGGCATCCAAGATGCCAAGACTGGTAAGCCTCTACGGATGGAATACGACTTTAGCCAGGGCAACGGGCAGGGCAAGGTCACAATACAACGTGGTGATGGCACGCGTTGCTCGGGTGACGTGGCTGCGCAAATGCAGGGGCGAACTTTGAATATTAATGACCGAGGTGTTGCTAAATGCTCTGATGGGAGCACGATGGCTTTACCCAAGGTCACTTGTGTACCGTCGGCAGATGGCCGTGCGGATTGTCAAGGACGCTACGACAACGGTACTTCATTCCCTGTGTCGATGCGGCACGCTCCAAAATAGTAGGACGATCAATCATGCTGTCAGATATTCATTCCTACGAAGATCAAACAACATTGATCATGGGAAGTGGTGTTCAGTTTCTGGACTTTGCGGCGACTTTCGTCATAAAAGGTAAGTCCGGTGAGTTCGCGAAGATAGGCGATGCTGGACCACTTGCCCGACTTGAAGAAGACGAGCGAACCGGCAAGTTTTATTTTTCGTTCGATGAGCGAAAGCAGCCGACACAATCGAAGTTCGACCTAGCTGTCGATCAGTCTCTAAAACTGCTGTTGGATACATGGATTCCGATTCCATATTTTCGCTTTAGTCCTCCATCTCGCTTTGAGGAGGGTCCTTCGAACTGGGCGCGCGCTCGTATCACAGAGCTTCCCGCCGGTGTCGACGCAGATGGTCATACCCATCGGATCACTTTTGCGTTTGATACAAAGGTATTGCCAACGCGAAGCGATACCGCCTACATGGGGCCCTCAGAGGATGATGTAAAAGCTGGCACGAGTTTCGCGTTCGCACACCGATCGCACGAGATGGGCTGGTTCTTGGATCAGAAATGGATTGATGGCTGGCTACGCGAGTTGTTTGCAGAACTCGGCAAGCCTCGCTTGAAGAAGGACGCCGAAGATGTGCGTGATGAGACCGAGAAGCTCTATCATCAGGCGCACTACCTGAATGTCCTACATCTACTCGGTTCACAGCTTAAGCTCCCCGAGATTAAGATTATCTCCAATGCACCCAACGATTTGTATAAGCCGATTCCTGTGGACTTGGTCTTAGATATCGGTAATTCTCGAAGCTGCGGGATTTTGATTGAAGACCACCCTCAAGAAAGTGATGGTTTGCGACGTCGCTATGAGCTCTCGTTACGTGACTTGTCGCGCCCTGAGCATGTTTACAGCGAAGCGTTTGAGAGTCGCGTTGAATTCTCTCAAGCTCATTTCGGGAAAGATCACTTTTCAGTTCAGAGCGGGCGCAGTGATGCGTTCCTGTGGCCAACGATTGCTCGCGTGGGTCATGAAGCTGGGCGTCTCGCAAGCCTTCGACGCGGCACCGAAGGTGCGACGGGTTTATCGAGTCCTAAGCGTTACCTCTGGGATCAAGAGAGCTTCGAGCCTGGCTGGCGCTTTAACACGTCGTACGTCAAGCTCGACGCGGAACCACATGCGACGGCGGCGCCGGTCTCGCGCCTGATCAACGAGCTAGGTGAAGCCCTCTATACCTTAGAGCCTGATGAGCGGATGCCCGTATTCCATCCGCATTACTCGCGTAGCTCGCTCATGACCTTTATGCTGAGCGAAGTATTAGCTCAAGCGCTCGCTCAAATTAACAGTCCAGCTCAGCGTTTACGTCAGAGCCATGCGCGAGTGCCGCGCCATTTACGCTCGATTATTTTGACCGTCCCTCCCGCCATGCCACAGCCAGAGCGCAAAATCTTCGAACAAAGGATGAATCAAGCGATTGGGCTCATATGGAAGAGCCTAGGCTGGCACCCCGAGGACGCGGGTCTGGAGTCAGACGAGGATCGTGAGCTCGCGTTTCCACGTCTTCCTGAGGTGCATATTCAGTGGGACGAAGCGACGTGTGGACAAGTCGTCTACTTGTTTAGCGAGACACAAAATAGTTTTGGTGGACGCCCAGAGGAGTTCTTCGCGGCACTCGCGCGCCCAGACCAAGCGCCTCGTGCCGGTAGCACGGCACCGTATATATCGATCGCAACGATCGATATTGGCGGTGGTACCACGGACCTCGTGATAAACGAGTATTCACTGGACAAAGGTGAGGATGCTTCCGATCGAGCCGGTGGCGGCGGGTCATATATCGTTCCAGAGCAGCGCTTTAGGGACGGTTTTAAAATCGCGGGCGATGACATTGTTCTCGACGTGATACGTCTAGTGGTGTTGCCATCTATCGTGACAGCATTCAAAACAGCAGGGGTGCCTGAACCCGACGCCTTGGTATCACGCTTGATGGGAAGCGAATCTTTAGATGCACAGATTTCAGTGTTGCGACAACAGCTGACGCTTCAAGTCCTTTATCCTGTTGCGCTGCGGATTATCAAAGAGTACGAGAAGTACGACCCACTTGATCCAGGCAACTTGGGCGTGGTCATGGTCGGTGATTTGCTGAGTGATTACTCGCAGCCGACGAGTGATGTGCTGGATTATGTTAACGCTGCGGTTCAACGCGCTGCTGGACATCAAGGGCAGGGGTTTGATGTACTACAAATAGGTGTGCATATCAATCTACGACGACTACATGAACAGTTTGTTCGTGGCGAAGTCAGTATCTGTAAATCACTCAAGGCTCTATCGGAAGTGATCTACGCCTACCAGCCAGATGTACTGTTGTTAACTGGGCGTCCTTCACGTATGCCAGGCATTCTCGCGTATGTGCGTTCGTTGTTATCGCTCCCAGCCGGAAGAATACTGCCTCTTCATCAATACAAAACAGGCCCGTGGTATCCATTTCATAAGAATGGTCGTGTCGATGACCCGAAGAGTACAGCCGCCGTTGGTGCCATGCTGTGTCTGCTCAGTCGTAGCTTGCGGCTCCCAAATTTCTTCTTTAGATCAGCTGCATTCAAACCCTACTCAACGCTGCGGTACATGGGGATGATTGACAATAACAATGCGATCAAAGAGGCAAACGTTTTCTTCCGCGACATTGATCTGGACAACCCGGATTACGATTTTCCCGACACAACATTTGAAGTGCGAGGTGCAATGCGCCTTGGATTTAGGCAGTTGGATGCGGACCGATGGCCAGGCTCGCCTCTTTACACGTTAAGCATCGATGACCGTGACCTACGCGAGAAATTGGCGTCGAAAGGCGTTGTATTAAAGGTTTCGCTACGCCGAAACGAGCGGGCTGGTGCAGAAAGCTTTGAGATTGCCTCAGTTGAGGGCGGTTCAAAAAGCAAAGTGAAATTTAAACTCAATACGATGATCGATGCAGGCTTGGGTGATTCGCAGTATTGGCTCGATAGCGGCAGCGTAAGGTAACTAGCATGACAGATCAGCTTTCACAAAAACTCACGCAAGGTTGGACGACGATTCACTCTGAGTCCGGTGCCGCTATCGACTGGATCCAACGCGTACGTGGTAACGCTCGTAGTGTCGACAACGAAGCGGATAGTCTCGTGATGAAATTACGACGGGTTCGCAATCAAGCTAAGAGTCTTGCCGTTGCATCCAGTCTACCTTCGACAGTTGGATTCTTTGGCTTGTCGCAAGCTGGTAAGTCCTACTTGATTTCTGCGTTGGCTGCCGGTGCTGATGGACGACTTGAGACGGAGGTTGACGGTAAACGTTTGGATTTCCTAAGCCACATTAATCCTCCCGGTGGGGGCAAAGAAGCCACTGGGCTCGTCACGCGTTTCAGCTTCCGCGCGAAGCAAGGTCCGCAAGGATTTCCGCTCGAGCTTAAGTTATTCGAAGAAATCGAATTGGCGAAAATTTTAGTGAATTCGTTTTTTAACGATTTCAATTTCGAGAAGATTGGAGATCCCGTTGATCCGGTCGTCGCACGTGCCACGCTAGTCGAACTTGAGGCGCGCCGCAAGCCGCAAACGGTGGCAGGTGTGACGGAAGATGACATGGTATCCCTATGGGATTACCTAAAGGACCGATTCGCTGCTTCAATTCGTGTCCTCGAGGGCGAATTTCTGCCACGTGCGGTTCATCTCGCTCCATATTTGAGCATTGAAGATAGAAGCCAGTTATTTGCGTGCCTGTGGAAGCAGACCCCGGCGCTGACGGATACATTTTTAGCGCTTGCGCGTAGTTTGGCTACACTTGGCCATCCCACTAGGGCCTACGCACCGATCGAGGCATTGGTTCGACCAACGGGGCCTAATGGCACGCTGTCGCAAGCCGACAGCATCATGAACGTCGACATGCTAGAGCGCCTTGGTCGTGCGCAAGATCTTCAGATTGACGTGTTACCGGTCATCGACGGTGCTACCGCAGCCATGCAATCGCTGCCCATTGCACAACTCGCTGCATTGACGGCCGAGCTTATTTTTCCCTTAGTCAACACGCCTCATCAGCGAGTGTTTGAGGAGGTGGATCTTTTAGACTTCCCCGGATATCGAGGACGTTTAGGTTTAGATTCGCTAACGGATATTAGCGGAGCCCAGAGTAAGGATCATCCGGGTAATCCTGTTGCGCAGTTATTGCTTCGTGGCAAGGTTGCCTATTTGTTTGAACGCTACACCGATACTCAAGAAATGAACGTCTTGGTTGTCTGCACGGCCTCACATAAACAATCCGACGTCACCGACGTAGGGCCAGTTCTGACTGAGTGGATCAAGAAGACACAGGGGGCTACCTCCGTTGATAGAGCACGACGAGCGCCAGGCTTGCTCTGGGCGATTACGATGTTTGACATCAAGATCGCAGACTCTCTCGGGAAAGACGAGGACATGCTGCATACGGTCTGGAACAACTTGATCAAGATGACGATGCTCGAGCGTTTCGGTGGCTTTGAGTGGATGCAGGACTGGGCAAATGGAAAGGCGTTTGACAATTCCTTCCTGGTGCGCAAACCAAGAATGCCCGTCGCATTCTTAGCCCTCAATGCGGGACAGGAAGTCTCTGTAACACAAGGGCAAGCGAGCCAAGTCTCACTCATGGAGCAGACATTCAACAAGGCCGAGCTGATTCAACATCATGTTTCTAATCCAGCCCAAGCATGGAACGCGATGATGCAGCTCAACGACGGTGGTATTGATCGGTTAAGCCAATATTTGGCGAAAGTCAGTACACGCCAAGCTAAGTTAGAACGTATCAACGAGCAGATGGAGGAAATCCTTCACGACTTGGTTGAGAACCGCCTCTCTCGTTGGTTTGCGCAAGATGGCATGGGCGAGGTTCAGGCCAAGCGGAAAATTGCACAAACCGTTGTTACCGCGCTGACGCCACGTATTCGACTACTCGCAGAGATTCAGGAGAAGCTTCAGCTGCCTGAGCCACTGCTCCAAGGCTTGTATATGGGCGCGGACGTGTCGGCCGATCAAGCGTTGACGAACACACCCGACGCGGGCCCGGCGGCGTTGAACTTGGGCGATGATCCGTTCGGACTCGGTGATGATCTGGATTTGTTTGGCGACAAACCGAAGTCGCAAGCAACCGCTGGGAAAGCGAAGCCTGTCGGAAGTGATGCGCGCTTCGCGCAAGCAGTGCTGCGTGAGTGGATCAATCACATGCGTAGCGTGCCAAGTGAGGCGAATGTACTGACCTACTTAGGTCTCCCCAAAGACGTAGCGGA
>JACCDX010007041.1_pt1 | contig 21302 bp, 17 predicted proteins | sample 7449681 | NCBI WGS metagenome assembly JACCDX01 (sample SAMN15323450, study PRJNA562643) | freshwater metagenome | isolation source: river surface water | place: USA:Blue River Watershed | collected 2017-08-18
CATACTCGCGCACATCCTGCGTGATCTTCATCGAGCAGAAGTGCGGGCCGCACATCGAGCAGAAGTGGGCGACCTTGGCCGAATCCTTGGGCAGGGTCTCGTCATGGAATTCACGCGCCTTGTCCGGGTCGAGGCCGATATTGAACTGGTCTTCCCAGCGGAATTCGAAGCGCGCCTTCGACAGCGCGTTGTCGCGCACCTGCGCGCCCGGATGGCCCTTGGCCAGATCGGCCGCATGCGCGGCGATCTTGTAGGTGATGATGCCGTCCTTGACGTCGGTCTTGTTCGGCAGGCCAAGGTGCTCTTTCGGCGTCACATAGCACAGCATCGCGCAGCCATACCAGCCGATCTGCGCGGCGCCGATGCCGGAGGTGATGTGGTCATAGCCCGGCGCGATGTCGGTGGTCAGCGGGCCCAGCGTGTAGAACGGCGCCTCGTGACACTGCTCGAGCTGGATGTCCATGTTTTCCTTGATCAGCTGCATCGGCACATGGCCGGGGCCTTCGATCATGACCTGCACGTCATGCTTCCATGCGATCTGCGTGAGCTCGCCGAGCGTCTTCAGCTCGCCCAGCTGCGCCTCGTCATTCGCGTCATAGATCGAGCCCGGACGCAGGCCATCGCCGAGCGAGAACGACACGTCGTAGGCCTTCATGATCTCGCAGATGTCTTCGAAATGCTCGTACAGGAAGGATTCCTTGTGATGCGCGAGGCACCACTTGGCCATGATCGAGCCGCCGCGCGAGACGATGCCGGTCATGCGCTTGGCCGTCAGCGGCACATAGCGCAGCAGCACGCCTGCATGGATGGTGAAGTAATCGACGCCCTGCTCGGCCTGCTCGATCAGGGTGTCGCGGAAGATTTCCCAAGTCAGGTCTTCGGCCTTGCCATTGACCTTCTCCAGCGCCTGATAAATCGGCACCGTGCCGATCGGCACCGGCGAATTGCGGATGATCCATTCGCGCGTTTCGTGGATGTGCTTGCCGGTGGACAGGTCCATCACGGTGTCGCCGCCCCAGCGGATCGCCCAGGTCATCTTCTCGACTTCTTCGCCGATCGACGAGGTGACGGCCGAGTTGCCGATGTTGGCGTTGATTTTCACGAGGAAGTTGCGGCCGATGATCATCGGCTCGGATTCCGGGTGGTTGATGTTGGCCGGGATGATCGCGCGACCGCGCGCGACTTCGTCGCGCACGAATTCCGGCGTGATCATGGCCGGGATGGATGCGCCGAAGGACTGGCCCGGATGCTGGCGGCCCATCAGCTCCGCGAGCTTGGCACCATTGGGACCCGAGGCTTTCAGGCTGGCGATGTATTCCTCGCGACGCAGGTTCTCGCGGATCGCGATGTATTCCATCTCGGGGGTGATGATGCCCTGACGCGCGTAGTGCATCTGGGTGACGTTCTTGCCGGCGATGGCACGGCGCGGCTTGCGGTGCAGGTTGAAGCGCAGCTCGGCGAGCTTGGGGTCGTTCAGGCGCTCGATGCCATAGGCCGAGCTCGGGCCGGCCAGCTCTTCGGTGTCGTTGCGCTCGGCGATCCAGTTCGCGCGCAGCGGCGACAGGCCGGAACGGATATCGATCTTGACGTTGGGGTCGGTATACGGACCCGAGGTGTCGTACACGAAGACGGGCGGATTCTTTTCCGCGCCGAACGACGCCGGCGTGTCCGACTGGCTGATTTCGCGCATCGGCACCTGGATGTCGGGACGCGAGCCCTGCACATAGATCTTGCGCGAGTTCGGCAGCGGCTGGATGGCGGCTTCGTCCACCGAGGCGGTGGCGGCGAGGAACTGCGGATTGGCGTTCATGGGCTTCCTTTGCTCTAAACAGCGTGGGAAGCAGGAGAAGGGAATGGGGCCCGGACTCTTCGCTTCCCTACGCTGGCGTTATCCAGATCAGGTCGGGAGGCTTGCAGCGCCTCCACTGAGGGTATTTCTCACCCGGCTCTGATGAAGCCAGGACCCCTAGCGTTTTTGCTGTCGGAATGACAGTGCCCGAGATTATAGCCCTGCCGGGCGCGCATGTGGCGCGCGCCGGATCAACGAGATTTCAGCCCCGGCAGGCCTTTACAGGATGGAAAGCTCAGTCGCCGATAACGCGCTCATCCTGCCAGATCGGGTGTTCCTTGCGGATGTGGTTGCCGCGCAAATCGACCTTCTGCAGCTTCTTCTCCCCCTTCTTGATCAGCTTCAAGGTGGTCAGCAGCATGTCGGCCGCCTCATCGCCCACCTTGTTGCGGCTCAGGTCCAGCTCGCGCAAGGCTGGCATGCCGGTAATCTCCGCCATCAGCGCCGTCCAGCCCAGAAGGTTCTTTTCGTTCGCGCCAAAGTTCCGGCACAGCAGGTTGCCCCCGAGCGCCAGTACTTTCATCTTCTGGTGCCCGTTCAGGCCGGCACACAGCATGTGCAGCATGTGACTGTCGATCACGGAATCGCAGAGGCGGAATTCTTCCAGCGTTGGCAGGTGCTGCAAGGTTTTGGCCGTCACCCTCATGCAGAACTCGACCGACAGCCGGTATTCATGCTCGACGCGACTGATGATCAACCCGCTCAGGTCCAGCTTGCGCACGGTCCGCAAGACCTTCTCGCCCGCCTTCATCAGGGTTTGCAGCACCATGGGCTCAACGAGCCGGTTGCACAGCAGCAGGTCGATCCGGAGCTCGCGCTTGTTCGCACGCGGGATGCTCTGCATCAGTTGCAGCAATTTCTGCTGATGCCGCCAACTCCCCCTCGAGTTATAGAAGGGCATGTAATCCGGATGCTTTTGTTTCCACCCGTTGGCAGGCGCCGAATAGTCGATCACGACGTCCTTCGGCCCTTCGGCGACCAGCACCCGGTACAGGACCGTCACCTGCGCGGATTTCTCCTTCAGCGCAGACAAGGGCAGCACCAGCTGCGCATGGGTCTTCACCAGCTCATCGATCCCGGCAGCCAGCTTCACTTGCGCATGTTTTCCATGCGCGGTGCGACGTGCCATGACAGGGATCAGCGCTGCGCTGCGTACCATGTTCAACCACGCATTCTCCGGACGCTGGCGATCCGCGAACATCTCTGCGTTGTGCGCCTTGCTGATACGCGCATACAGGCCGCGAATCTCGGCCGTTTCGAGCGGCGTCTCGCCGAGCAGGAAATGATCGATGAAATAGAAATGCACATCCTCGGGCGCACCGTCGAAAACGTGTGCGCGCGCACTGCTGCCAGCGATCATCCTTGGGGCTTTCGTTACCGAGGCATCGCTGCTTTCTTCCGAGCCAGCTCCTTGCGAACTGCACACCAGCACATCGCTGTCGTCGAGCGCTTCGGTGGCTGGCTTGCCGGCGGTTCCGGTACGGGTCGTGCTGAGCATGATCTCTCCTTGCTGGTAACTGGCAGGCAAGGCCTGCCCGGACGTGCGCTTCCCCGGGTATGTTCTTACCCGGGTGCGTTCTTCAGTCTGCGCGCTTGAACAGCACGCGCCGGTCGGTGAATACCGGATGGTCGCGGCCGATCGGGTTGCCGGACAAGACCACTCGCCGCAGGGACTTGTTCGTCTGGAGCGCTTGCGCCAGCAGGTCGGCTCCTTCCTCATCGATGCCGCAGAAGGACAGGTCGAGCTCGGTGATCGTGGTATTGGTTGATAGCATACGCTTCAGCGCCAGCATGCCTTCGAGCACGGGCAACGCTTCGCCAAAGCGCTCGCACAGCGGATTGCAGGAGAGGTCGAGCCTGTTCAGGCTCAGGTTGCGCCTGGCCGCCGTCGCGATGGCGACAAGACCCTGCGGGCCGATGCCGTTCATGCGGAGGCCCAGCGACTTTAGCGAGCGGTTGCCCGACACGATGCGCGCCAGTGCTGCGACGAACAGTGTGTTGAGCTTCTCCGCCCGCGTGTCACCCGGCGTGACCGCCCCGCCCACTTCCGCGCTCCGGCTGTAGCGGTTGAGGTCGAGCGTGCGCAAGCCGCTAACCAGTGCCGCCACCTTGGCGAGCCGCTTCACCAGCGGGAACACGACCGAAGACAGCGGCTGGTCGCGGCAGCTCAGCTCGAAAGCCGGCATCTCGCGCTGCTCGCGTATGGCGCGCATGGTTTCCGCCTTCAGCGCCTTGACGACCGCAGGCGCTTCCCTGTCGGCCACCGCCTGCCGCCGGTCCTCTTCGGACCAACCACGCTGACTGCGCACCTGCCCCCAGCCGCGCAAGTCGGCTACGCGATGGTTCGACAGATCGATACGGATCAGCTTGTCGTTACCGGCCACCAGCAGGCCGTGGATCAGCTTCGTGCGTGCACCGGGCTCGGTGTCGAGCGTGTCCCAGCGATGTGACAGGTCGACGGCCACCTTGTCGTGTCCGCCGATCTGTATTGCCAGGCGCTGCCTGAGCGAGCGACCATGATCGAAGACAGGGGCAGCGGCAGACCTGCTACGCACGCTGGAAGGTTCATAGCCCGATAGCGGAACGCCCTCCTCCAGGCGGAACGAATGGCGATGGCCGCGACGCTCCGAGTACGCGCGCAGTACGACGGTGCGGTCTTCTGCATCCTCCTTGCGGGCCAGTTCGTCGCTGTACCTTGTGGCCGCGCCCGCCGACACCAGGCGCCACTCTTCCCGTGTCGTCGACTGCGACGGCAGGCGCACCTGCATGCTGGCACGTCTGGGCTTCTGCTCCTGCGTGCGCACTTCACCGCGGCCGCTGGCGCGGCGAGAACCTGAAAGGCGAGAATGCCCGGCATCGCTGCGGTCGTTCGCGTCCTCCGTGAAAACGGGATAGTCCATTGACCGGCGGCCGGTGCGCTTGTGATGGTCGCCCATTGCGGCAGCTCCTTTCAGCGAGATGTGCATTTGAAAAGTATCGAATGCGCACCGGATTCCCTCGTGGCCCGGGGCAAACAGCGCCGTGTGTAGCGATTTCTTCGCGCCAAGTTCCGGCACTTGGGCGGATGCCGCCCGCTTATAATGTCGGGTTTGGAAAATCTCTCTGGAATCCCGCCAAATCATGGAACTAGCCAAGGCCTTCGAACCTTCAGCGATTGAACAAACCTGGCGCAAAGCGTGGGAAGAGCGTGGCTATTACGCCGCCACCCTGGACGCCGGCAAGCCTTCGTTCTCCATCCAGCTGCCGCCGCCGAACGTGACGGGCACGCTGCACATGGGCCATGCTTTCAACCAGACCATCATGGACGGCCTGACCCGCTACTACCGTATGCGCGGCCACAACACCGCATGGATTCCGGGCACCGACCATGCCGGCATCGCGACCCAGATCGTGGTCGAGCGCCAGCTGGATGCGCAGAAGATTTCGCGCCATGACCTCGGCCGCGAAAAATTCCTCGAGAAGGTCTGGGAGTGGAAGCAGCACTCCGGCTCGACCATTACCGGCCAGATGCGCCGCATGGGTGCATCGACCGACTGGAGCCGCGAATACTTCACGATGGACCCGAAGATGTCGAAGGCCGTCACCGAAGTCTTCGTGCGCCTGTACGAGCAGGGCCTGATCTATCGCGGCAAGCGCCTCGTGAACTGGGATCCGGTGCTGGGCACCGCGGTGTCCGACCTTGAAGTCGTGTCGGAAGAAGAAGACGGCAGCATGTGGCACATCCACTATCCGCTGGCCGATGGCAGCGGCCGGCTGACCGTGGCCACCACCCGTCCCGAGACGCTGTTGGGCGACGTGGCGGTGGCAGTCGATCCGACCGACGAGCGCTACACCCACCTGGTCGGCAAGATGCTGAAGCTGCCGCTGACGGACCGCGAAATCCCGGTGATCGCCGACAGCTATGTCGACAAGGAATTCGGCACCGGCTGCGTGAAGATCACGCCGGCGCATGACTTCAATGACTATGCGGTGGGCCAGCGCCACAACATGCCGCAGATCTCGATCTTCACGCTGGACGCGAAGATCAATGACAACGCGCCCGAAAAATATCGCGGCATGGATCGCTTCGCCGCGCGCAAGCAGATCGTTGCCGACCTCGACGCGCAGGGCCTGCTGGAATCGGTCAAGCCGCACAAGCTGATGGTGCCGCGCGGCGATCGTACCGGCATCGTCATCGAGCCTATGCTGACCGACCAGTGGTTCGTCGCGATGAGCAAGCCGGCGCCTGAAGGTACGCACTTCCCCGGCAAGTCGATCGCCGACGTCGCACTCGACAAAGTCGCGACCGGCGAGATCAAGTTCGTGCCGGAAAACTGGAGCACCACCTACAACCAGTGGCTCAACAACATCCAGGACTGGTGCATCTCGCGCCAGCTGTGGTGGGGCCACCAGATCCCGGCCTGGTATGACGCCGACGGCCACCTGTATGTCGCCCGCAACGAGGAAGATGCGAAGGCACAGGCCAGAGCGGCCGGCCGCAGCACGGACCTGAAACGCGATGATGACGTGCTCGACACCTGGTTCTCGTCGGCGCTGGTGCCGTTCTCGACACTTGGGTGGCCGGATGAGACGCAGGAGCTGAAGCTGTTCCTGCCGTCATCGGTGCTGGTGACCGGCTTCGACATCATCTTCTTCTGGGTCGCCCGCATGGTGATGATGACTTGCCACTTCACCGGCAAGGTGCCGTTCGAGACCGTCTATGTGCACGGCCTGGTGCGCGATGCGCAGGGCCAGAAGATGTCGAAGTCCAAGGGCAATACGCTGGACCCGATCGACCTGATCGACGGTATCGACCTCGATTCACTGGTGGCCAAGCGTACCGCCGGCTTGATGAACCCGAAGCAGGCCGAGAGCATCGCCAAGGCGACGAAGAAGGAATTCGCCGACGGCATCGCCGCGTACGGTACCGATGCCTTGCGCTTCACGATGGCCAGCTATGCCTCGCTGGGCCGCAACATCAACTTCGATCTCAGCCGCTGCGAGGGCTACCGCAATTTCTGTAACAAGCTGTGGAATGCGACCCGCTTCGTGCTGATGAATACCGAAGGCAAGGACTGCGGCCTTGAAGAGCACGGCGCCGAAGCCTGCGCCACTGGCAGCTATCTGGACTTCTCGCAGGCGGACCGCTGGATCGTGTCGCTGCTGCAGCGTACCGAAGCCGAAGTCGAGAAAGGCTTTGCCGAGTACCGCTTCGATAACATCGCCTCCGCGATCTACAAATTCATCTGGGACGAGTACTGCGACTGGTACCTCGAAGTCGCGAAGGTGCAGATCCAGACCGGCACCGAACAACAGCAGCGCGCCACCCGCCGCACGCTGTTGCGCGTGCTGGAAACCGTGCTGCGCCTGGCGCACCCGATCATCCCGTTTATTACCGAGGAACTGTGGCAGACCGTCGCGCCGCTGTCGGGCCGCAAGCTCGACCCGGCCGGTGATTCGATCATGCGACAGGCGTATCCGGAACCGAACCTGAAGAAGATCGACGAGAAGGCCGAAGGCTGGATGGATGAGCTGAAGGCACTGACCGATGGCTGCCGCAACCTGCGCGGCGAGATGCAGCTGTCGCCGGCGCAAAAAGTCCCGCTGATCGTCGAAGGCAGCGACCATGCGCGTCTGCAAGGCTTTGCGCCTTATCTGCAGTCGCTGGCCAAGCTGTCGGAAGTGCAGGTGGTCGATGCACTGCCGGAATCGCCGGCGCCGGTCACCGTGGTGGGCAGCACGCGCCTGATGCTGAAGGTCGAGATCGATGTCGCGGCCGAGCGCGAGCGCCTGGGCAAGGAAGCGACCCGCCTCGAAGGCGAGATCGCGAAGGCGAATGCCAAGCTGTCGAACGAGAGCTTCGTTGCGCGTGCGCCGGCCCAAGTGGTCGCGCAGGAGAAGGAGCGCGTCGCCAACTTCAGCGCCACGCTGGAGAAGGTCAGGGAACAGCTGGCCAAGCTGAAGTAAGATTTGCCGGTGCGGCCGCTTTGAGTGCGGCGGCTGCACCGGTGCACGCGCCTGCGGCACCGGTCCACAACAATAATGATGATGATCGGAGGAGACCCATGTTCCGCAAACTGCTCGGCGGCCTGCTGCTGGCCTGCCTGACTCTGATTGCCTGCACCGGCGCAGCGAGCGCCAATGACGCCACACCGGTCGGCCTGTGGCGCACGATCGACGACAAGACGGGCAAGGAAAAATCGCTGGTGCGCATCACCGAGGTCAACGGTGAGTTACGCGGCACGATAGAGAAGCTGATCCGCGAGCCCAATGAAGACCAGAACCCGATGTGCGACAAGTGCAGCGGCGACAGGAAGGGCAAGCCGGTGCTGGGCATGATGATCCTCAGCGGCCTCAAGCGCGACGGCAAGGAATGGGCGGGCGGCGAGATCCTCGACCCGAACAATGGCAAGACCTACAAGTGCAAGATGTCGGTGGACGAGTCCGGCAAGAAGCTGAACGTGCGCGGCTTCATCGGCGTGTCACTGCTGGGACGTACGCAGGTCTGGCTGCGCGAAGAGTAATACGGCGAGCCAACGACACTGGATCCCGGCCTTCGCCGGGATGACGATATTTCAGCATTAACCCGCGTTGCAAAGTAGCTCATGACACGTCACCCCGGCGCAGGGTGAAGCGGGAGTTTCGGACCGCATGCGGTCTGCCCGCGTAACGGCACCGGCATGCTCGCCGGTGCGCGCCCTGCAAGGGAGGGTCCAGCGTCGTCAATCAGCCGGCCTCACCCGGCGCCGCATCCCACAAGTCGCCCGTCGGGCTGGTGCGCGGCGCGGCGACCCCAAAGTGGCGGTAAGCCAGCGGCGTCGCGATACGCCCGCGTGGCGTGCGCTGCAGGTAGCCCTGCTGTATCAGGTAGGGCTCGAGCACATCCTCGATGGTGTCGCGCTCTTCACCGATGGCAGCCGCCAGGTTGTCGAGGCCGACCGGTCCGCCACCGAACTTGAACAGCACCGCTTCCAGCAGCTTGCGGTCCATCAGGTCGAAACCGACCGGATCGACATCCAGCATCTTCAGCGCCGCATCGGCAATGTCTTTCGTGATCTGGCCGCTGCCCTTCACTTCCGCATAGTCGCGCACGCGGCGCAGCAGGCGGTTCGCGATACGCGGCGTGCCTCGGCTGCGGCGCGCGATCTCCAGCGCGCCATCATCGACGATGGGCGCGTTGAGCAGCGCCGCGCTGCGGGTGACGATGCGCGCCAGTTCTTCCGGCGTATAGAACTCGAGCCGCGCGACGATGCCGAAGCGGTCGCGCAGCGGATTGGTCAGCATGCCGGCGCGCGTGGTCGCCCCCACCAACGTGAAAGGCTGCAGGTCGAGCCGCACCGAACGCGCGGCCGGGCCTTCGCCGATCATGATATCGATCTGGTAATCCTCGAGCGCCGGGTACAGGATTTCCTCGACCACCGGCGACAGGCGGTGGATCTCGTCGATGAACAGCACATCATTGGCTTCGAGGTTGGTCAGCAGCGCCGCGAGGTCGCCGGCGCGCTCGAGCACCGGGCCCGAGGTCTGGCGCAGGTTGACGCCCATCTCGCGCGCGATGATGTGCGCCAGCGTGGTCTTGCCCAGGCCCGGCGGGCCGAACAGCAAGGTGTGGTCGAGGGCCTCGCCGCGCTTGCGGGCGGCGGCGATGAAGATTTCCAGCTGGCCGCGGGCCTTTTCCTGGCCGATGTATTCATCGAGCTTGTGCGGCCGCAGCGCGCGCTCTATCGCTTCTTCATTGGGCGATGCGGGCGTGGCCGCAATGATGCGCTGCTCGCGGAAATCGTCGGTCTGGATACTCATGCTAGCATTTTATCCTGCGCAGGCTGCGATGGCCGCCGGTTCCGGCCCCTGGAGCAAGCCGCGTAATTTCCGCCGCTGAGTTCGCCGGGTTCGCTGATTTCGTCGAGTTCGCCGTTTTGGCAATGTTGGCAGTACGCAGCGATGGGCGCACCGACGTCAGGACTTGGACAGCGCCTTCAGCGCATGACGGATGCCGTCCGACACGGAGCTGCCGGCCGGCACCTGCTTGATCGCCAGCGCCGCTTCCTTTTCCGAATAGCCGAGCGCCAGCAACGCGTTGAGCACGTCGTTGCTGCTGTCATGCGCGACACCGGGGGCCACGCCGAGATCGGCGCCCAGCTTGCCCTTGAGCTCGAGCAGCAGGCGCTCCGCAGTCTTCTTGCCGATGCCGGGTACCTTGGTCAGGCGTCCCGCTTCCTGCAAGGTGACGGCCTGCGCCAGATCGGCAACCGACATGCCCGACAGGATGGCCAGCGCAGTGCGCGCGCCGATGCCGCTGATCTTGATCAGTTCGCGGAACAGTTCGCGTTCTTGCGTGGTGCCAAAACCGTACAGCAGTTGGGCATCTTCGCGCACCACCATGTGCGTGAGCAGCGTGACCTTGTCGCCGGTGTGCGGCAGGTTGTAGAAGGTGCTCATCGGCACGCTGACCTCATAGCCGACGCCATTGCAGTCGACCAGCAGTTGCGCGGGATTCTTGTCGAACAGGATGCCAGAGAGGCGGCCAATCATGGGGGTTCCGGGTCAGTGGGAAAGTGCGTGGATGATAGCGCAGCAACGCATCATCCGATCAAACGTCCGCCACGCAAGCGCAGGCCGCGGCGGCCCAGCTCGGGTGCCAACGCTCCCAGGGTCGCAAGACCAGCGCCACTGTGCGCATGGCAGATCGCCACGCCCAGTGCATCGGCCGCATCGGTACCCGGCATCCCTTCGAGCTTCAGCAGGTGCTGCACCATCGCCTGCACCTGTGACTTCTGCGCCCGGCCCTGCCCGACCACGGCCTTCTTGACTTGCAGCGCGGTGTACTCGGCTACCGGCAAGCTGGCGCTGACCAGTCCGCAGATCGCCGCACCGCGCGCCTGCCCGAGCAGCAGCGTCGATTGCGGGTTCACGTTGGAAAAGACGATTTCGATTGCGGAGCAATCAGGGCGATAAGTGCGCGCGATCTCGCCGACGCCGTCGAGAATGACCTTCAGCCGCGATGGCAGGTCGCCATCGGGTATCCGTATCGTGCCCGAGGCGACATAGTGCAGGCGATTGCCCTCCTTCTGGATCACGCCAAAACCGGTGATCCGCAGGCCGGGGTCGATGCCGAGGATTTTCATGCGCGCATTATGACAGCAGCGCAAACAAATCAGGCAGCCGAATCAGGCAGCTGCACCAGGCGGGAATGCCCAGCCCAAAAACAAACAGGGCGACCCGGAGGCCGCCCTGTGCGTGGCATCTCGACTGCTTAGTGACGGAAGTGGCGGGTACCTGTCAGCGCCATCACGATGCCGTGTTCATCGGCCGCATCGATCACTTCCTGGTCCCGCATCGAGCCACCCGGCTGGATGACGGCCGTCGCACCGGCGGCGACGACCACGTCGAGACCGTCGCGGAACGGGAAGAAGGCATCGGACGCCACTGCCGAGCCCGCCAGTTGCAGGCCAGCGTTCTGCGCCTTGATCGAGGCGATGCGCGCGGAATCGACACGGCTCATCTGGCCGGCGCCGACGCCCAGCGTCATGCCATTGCCGCAGAAGACGATCGCATTCGACTTCACGAACTTGGCGACGCGCCACGCGAACATCATGTCCTGCAGCTCTTTCGGTGTCGGCTGCTTCTTGCTGACGATCTTGATCTCGTCCACGCCGACATTGCGCGCATCGGAGGACTGCACCAGCAGGCCGCCACCGACGCGCTTGAAGTCAAACGCATTCAGCGCGCGCGCCAGCGGGATCTCGAGCAGGCGCACGTTCTGCTTGGACTCGAACACCTTGCGCGCTTCGTCAGTGAAGGACGGCGCGATCAGCACTTCGACGAACTGCTTGGACACCGCCTCTGCAGCCGCGCCGTCGAGTTCGACATTGAAGGCGATGATGCCGCCGAATGCGGAGGTCGGGTCGGTCTGGAAGGCCTTGGAATAGGCTTCGAGCGGATTCGCGCCCACGGCCACGCCGCAGGGGTTCGCATGCTTGATGATCACGCAGGCGACGCCATCGAAGGTCTTCACGCATTCCCATGCCGCATCGGCATCGGCGATGTTGTTGTACGAGAGTTCCTTGCCCTGCAGCTGGCGATAATTGGCGAGGCCGCCGTCGACCGCCTTCAGGTCGCGGTAGAACGCCGCGGACTGGTGCGGGTTTTCGCCATAGCGCATGTCCTGCACTTTTTCGAAGTGCAGGTTGAGGGTGGCCGGATAATCCGAGCGGGTCGCGTGCTGGCGATCTTCACCCAGCGACGTAAAGTAATTGGTGATCGCGCCATCGTATTGCGCGGTATGCGCGAACACTTTCTTGGCCAGCGCAAAGCGGGTGTCGTAGGACACGTCGCCATTCTGGGCGCGCATTTCATCGAGCACGCGCACATAGTCGGCCGGGTCGCAGATGACGACCACATCCTTGTGGTTCTTGGCCGACGAACGCAGCATGGCCGGGCCGCCGATGTCGATGTTCTCGATTGCATCTTCCAGCGAGCACTGGTCTTTCGCGACGGTCTGCTGGAACGGGTAGAGGTTGACGACGACCATGTCGATGGTCGGGATCTGATACTGGCCCAGCGCCGCCATGTGCTCCGGGAAGTCGCGGCGTGCGAGGATGCCGCCATGCACTTTCGGGTGCAGGGTCTTCACGCGGCCGTCGAGCATTTCCGGAAAGCCGGTGTAATCGGCAACTTCAGTCACGGCAAGGCCGTTATCGGCCAGCAGCTTGGCGGTGCCGCCGGTCGACAGCAGCTTGACGTTCATGGCCGCGAGCGCGCGGGCAAACTCGAGTACGCCCGTCTTGTCGGAAACCGAAATCAGCGCTTGTTTGATCATGGCTAGATAAATTTGATAGGGATGATAGTTTCAGCGTTCGCTTGTTTGACAAGCCAACGCTCAGAGCAGGCCGTGCTGTTGCAGCTTCTTGCGCAAGGTATTGCGATTGATGCCCAGCATTTCCGCTGCATGCGACTGGTTGCCGGAGGCGCGCGCCATCACGGCTTCGAGAATCGGTTTCTCGACGGTGAGGACCACCATGTCGTACACATTCGTCGGTTCCTGCTCCCCCAGGTCGCGAAAGTATTTTTCAAGACTTTTGCGTACCACGTCCTGGATGTTGTCTTTGCTCATTGAGAATCTTCGGGGGAAATATTGCGGGATTACGCCGCCAGCAGGTGCGCGGCGGGCGCATATTGTAACCGCTCGCCGTAGGCTAATTGCGATTCGAAAAAGGCATCGACAGCGGCGAGTTGAGTCGCGCAATCGTCGAGGCGGTTCATCTGCTGCCGGAAGGCTTCGCCACCTGCAAGATCACGCACATACCATCCGATGTGTTTACGCGCAGTACGCACACCGAGGTAGTCGCCATAGAACGCGTAATGCGCGCGCAGGTGCTGATCCATCAAGGCTCGGACTTCGCTGATCAGCGGTGAGGGCAACACGGTGCCCGTGCGCAGGTAATGGTCGATCTCGCGGAAGATCCACGGACGGCCCTGTGCGGCGCGGCCGATCATGACCGCATCGGCGCCGGTCTTCTGCAGCACATGCTTCGCCTTCTGCGGGCTGTCGATGTCGCCATTCGCGACGACGGGAATCTTCACCTGTGCCTTGACCGCAGCGATGGTGTCGTATTCGGCTTCGCCCTTGTAGCCATCGGCGCGCGTGCGTCCGTGCAGCGTCAGCATCGCAATGCCAGCCTCTTCGGCGATGCGCGCGATCGTCAGCGCATTCTTGTTGTTGCGGTCCCAGCCGGTACGGAATTTCAAGGTCACCGGCACGTCGACCGCCTTGACGACCGCCTGCACCAGCGAAGCGACCAGCGGCTCATCGCGCAGCAGCGCCGAGCCGCACCAGTTGTTGCAGACCTTCTTCACCGGGCAACCCATGTTGATGTCGATGATCTGCGCACCGCGCGCGACATTGAAGCGCGCAGCCTCGGCCAGCAATTGCGGATCCGCACCGGCGATTTGCACGGCCTTGGGCTCCATCTCGCCATCGTGGTTGATACGGCGCGCCGTTTTCTCGCTGGCCCACACGCGCGGATTCGATGCCGCCATCTCCGACACCGCGTAGCCCGCGCCCAGCTCTTTGCACAGCTGGCGGAACGGACGGTCGGTCACGCCAGCCATCGGCGCGACGAACACATTATTGCGAAGTTGATAGGGGCCGAGCTGCATGACGATCGCGGGGCGGAACAAACCGGTGAAACGAGGAAAGGGTGCGTATTGTATACGCTTTGCTGCCTAAATTTTCATCAGGCGCGCCGGGGAAGGCAGGATATTTTTGCTGCGTTCAGGCAGCGGGATGCGAGCGATCGATCTCGTCGAGGCCGGCGGCTTCCAGATGGCTGGCGTCCGACCATGCCAGCAGATGGAAGCGCTGGCCATCCCATTGCAGACGGTTGATCGCCGCATTCACGATGCCGAAATTGCGCTCGGCCTCGATGCCCATGCCGGTCGCCTCGCGATACAGGCAATCCAGCACGCCGCCATGCGTGACGACCACGAGCTTGCCGGCGGAGTGAGCATTGACGATGTCGGTGACAGCCTTCACCGCGCGGTCGTGGAATTCCTGCTGCGTCTCGGCCTCGCGCTCGCCGGCCGGGAAGCGGGCATGCAGTTCGCGCGCACGCCAGGCGGCGAAGGCTTCCGGAAAACGCTGGCTGATCTCTTCGTACAGCAAGCCTTCGAATGCGCCATAGCAGCGCTCGCGCAGCGAGGCGCGCAAGTGCACCGGCATCTGGTGGGCATCGGCGACAGGCTGCGCGGTGGCGCGCGCACGACCGAGATCGCTCGAATAGATCGCATCCGGCCGCTCGGCCGCCATTGCCCGCCCCAGCGCCTGCGCTTGCCTCAAGCCGGCGTCACTGAGCGGGATATCGATATGGCCCTGCATCCTGCGCTCGCGGTTCCACGCCGTCTCGCCATGGCGGATCAACAGCAGCTCGATCATGCGGACGCCTTGGAAGCAGCAGCGGGAGCGCTGCCAGTGCCGGCATTCGCGGCAGCCTGAGCCGGCGCGACCTGCAGCCAGAACGTGACGGGGCCGTCATTGACCAGCGCCACTTTCATGTCGGCGCCGAACCGGCCGGTTTCAACCACCGGATGAGCGGCCCGCGCGCGCTCGACGGTGTAGTCGAACAGCTCGCGCGCCAGTTGCGGCGGTGCGGCGGGCGTGAATGAGGGACGGGTGCCGGAGCGCGTGTCGGCCGCCAGCGTGAACTGCGGCACCAGCAGCAGGCCGCCGGCCACTTGCGCGACATTCAGGTTCATCTTGCCGTCACCGTCGTAGAACACGCGATAGGACATGAGCTTGGCCAGCAGCGCATCGGCTTCCTTGCGCGTATCGCCGCGCTCGGCACATACCAGCACCATCAGGCCGGGGCCGATCTTGCCGACGCACTCGCCATCGACGGTAACGCTGGCTTCAGATACGCGCTGCAACAGGCCGATCATGGCAGTCCGATCAAGTGCTGAAACCGTGACCGGCTCAGGACAGCGTGACGCGCGCGAACTTGCGCTTGCCGACCTGGACCACGAAGGTGCCGGCCTCGACCTTCAGGCCCTTGTCGCTGACGGCCGCGCCATCGATGCGCACGCCGCCCTGCTCGACCATGCGCAGCGCCTCCGACGAGGAAGCACACAGGTTGGCTTGCTTGAGCAGCTGGCCGATGCCGAGCGGCGCGCCGGACAGCGACACTTCCGGCACGTCGTCCGGAATACCGCCGCGGGCGCGGTTGTTGAAGTCGGCCAGCGCATCCTCGGCCGCCTGGCGCGAATGGAAGCGCTCGACGATTTCCTGAGCCAGCAGCACCTTGATGTCGCGCGGGTTGCGGCCGCCTTCGACTTCGGCCTTGAATTGCGCGATCTCGGCCAGCGAGCGGAAGGACAGCAGCTCGTACCAGCGCCACATGGCGACGTCGGAAATGCTCATCACCTTCGCAAACATGGTGTTGCCCGGCTCGGTGATGCCAACGTAGTTATTCTTGGACTTGGACATCTTCTCGACGCCATCCAGGCCTTCAAGTAACGGCATGGTCAGGATGCACTGCTGCGGCTGGCCGTAGTCCTTTTGCAGTTCGCGGCCGACCAGCAGGTTGAATTTCTGGTCGGTGCCGCCGATCTCGAGGTCGGATTGCAGCGCGACCGAGTCATAGCCCTGCATCAGCGGGTACAGCAGTTCGTGCACCGAGATCGGGGTGCCGGCCTTGAAGCGCTTGGTGAAATCCTCGCGCTCGAGGATGCGCGCCACTGTGTAACGTGCCGACAACTGGATCATGCCCCGCGCGCCGAGCGGATCGCACCATTCGGAGTTGTAACGGATCTCGGTCTTCGCCGGGTCGAGCACCAGGCTGGCCTGCGAGAAATAGGTCTTGGCGTTTTGCTCGATCTGTTCGCGGGTCAGCGGCGGGCGGGTGACGTTGCGGCCCGAGGGGTCGCCGATCATCGATGTGAAATCGCCGATCAGGAAGATCACGGTATGGCCCAGATCTTGCAGCTGGCGCATCTTGTTGAGCACGACTGTGTGTCCGAGGTGCAAATCAGGAGCAGTCGGGTCGAGGCCCAGCTTGATGCGCAACGGCTTGCCGTTTTTCTCGGAAAGCGCCAGTTTCTGCGCGAATTCGGCCTCAATCAGCAGTTCTTCGGCGCCACGCTTGGCAATGGCCAGTTGCTCCCTGACCGCATCGGAAAGGGGCAGGAGGGGCTGGTTTGCACTAGCCTGGGCCGCGCCCGGCGCAGCGTTTGAGGGCTTGGAATTGGCGTCCATAAGTACTTGTATCTGCTCAAAAAAAGGCGTTGCGCCTTTGCTATAATGCGCGCTTTGTTTGTCGAGTTTCCGGCTGGCTAGCGTTTTGTGCGGGTGCCGCCGAAAAACCCCAAATTTTATCTGATTGCATGAGTCTGAGAGCCAAATTCCTGGAAGCCTTCGCCGCGCTGTGGCCGGCACTGCGTGCTTCCCGCAAGACGCGCGCGTTCTCGGGCGTGGCCGCAGGCCTGTCACTGGTGGCCTTCGGCGCGGCCGGTGTGGCACCCATGGCGCCGGATGCCTCGGACCTGCCGGTGAAGCTGGTGGTCGAAGAACTCGCGTTGCCCGACCTCGCAACCCAAATCGACGCGCTGCGTCCCGGCGACCGCTATGTGACTGAAGAGCGCGTGCGGCCCGGTGACAGCCTTGCTGCGCTGCTCGACCGCCTCGGCGTGCGCGATGCGCAAGCAGCCGGCTTCATCCGCAACGATGCAGCGGCACGCGCGCTGCTGAACCTGCGCGCCGGCCGCCGTGTGCAAGCGACGATTGATGCCGACGGACGCCTGCTGTCCGCATCGACCCTGCTCGATGGCAAGGATGACGTAAAGCGCCTGCTGATCGAGCGCACAGCCGATGGCTTTGCCGTACGCGAAGTGCAGGCAGCGATCGACACGCGGATGGAAATGCGTTCCGGCGAGATCCGCTCGTCGCTGTTTGCGGCGACCGATGCTGCGCAGGTTCCGGATTCGGTGGCAATGCAGCTGGTCGAGATTTTTTCGTCCGACATCGATTTCGCGTCCGACCTGCGCAAGGGCGACCGCTTCCAGGTTGTCTACGAAACCCAGTGGCAGGATGGCGAGCCGGTGCGCACCGGCCGCGTGCTGGCGGCTTCGTTCGAGAACGGTGGCAAGACCCATTCGGCCATCTGGTACGGCAAGCCGGGCAGCAATGACGGCGCGTATTACGATCTGGACGGACATTCGCTCAAAAAAGCTTTCCTGAAGTCGCCACTGGAGTTCTCGCGCGTGACCTCGGGCTTCGCGATGCGCGTGCATCCGATCTCGGGCCAGTGGAAACAGCACAAGGGCATCGATTTCGCCGCCGCGATCGGCACGCCGATTCGCGCCACCGGCGATGGCATCGTTGACTTCGCCGGCGTGCAGGGCGGTTACGGCAACGTGGTCGTGGTGCGCCATGGCCCGGTGTACACGACGGCCTACGCGCACATGAGCCGCATTACCGCCAAGCGCGGCGCGAAGGTGTCGCAGGGCCAGGTGATCGGCTATGTCGGCACCAGCGGCTGGTCGACCGGCCCGCACCTGCACTATGAATTCCGCGTCAACAATGATGCGCGCGACCCGAATTCCATCGTCGTGCCGCATGCACCGGCGCTGGCCGGCGCCGAGCTGCAGCAGTTCCGCAGCGTCGCCGGCGACATGCGTCATCGCTTCGCGCTGCTGTCGCCAAGCTCCCTTCAAGTCGCTTCGCGCTGATCTGTTCATCGCCGGGTTCGGTTAATATCCGGCGATGAATTGCCCCCCGCTTTACATCGGACTCATGTCCGGCACCAGCCTTGACGGTGTGGATGGCGTGCTTACGCCTTTCGATGCCGAACCGGTCGCTGCCCACATTCCCTTTCCTGACGACCTGCGGCGCGAACTGCTGTCGCTGCAGGCGGCGTCCGACAATGAAATCCACCGCGAAGCGCTGGCCGCGAATCGCATCGCGGCCTTGTACGCGGAATGCGTGCGCCTGTTGCTGGACAAGGCGGGAAGGAAAGCCGCCGACATCACTGCCATTGGCGCGCACGGGCAGACCATACGGCACCAGCCCGCGCTGGGCTATACGCGACAGATCATCAACCCTGCCCTGCTGGCCGAACTGACCGGGATAGACGTGATCTGCGACTTTCGCAGCCGCGACATTGCCGCCGGCGGACAGGGCGCACCACTGGTGCCGGCCTTTCATCATGCGGTGTTCGGCAGCGACAGGGCGGTGCGCGTCGTGGTCAATATCGGCGGCATCAGCAATATCAGTATCCTGCGCACCGATGCCAGTGTCAGCGGCTATGACACCGGCCCCGGCAACCTGCTGATGGACGGCTGGGTACAGCAGCACAAAGGCCAGCCGTATGACGCCAATGGCGAATGGGCAGCGTCCGGGACGATCGTGCCGGCACTCCTCGGCCGCATGCTGCAGGAGCCCTACCTCGCACTCCCGGCACCCAAAAGCACGGGCCGCGACCTGTTCCATGCCGACTGGCTGGCCGCGCAACTGCAGGGACTCGGCGCGCTCGATGCGGCCGATGTACAGGCGACGCTGGCTGCCTACACCGCGCAGACGATCGCGATGGGCATACGGCGCGATGCACCGGATGTCGAGGCTGTGTATGTGTGCGGTGGCGGCGCGCTGAACGGGCACCTGATGCAGTCGCTGCAAACGGCGTTGACGATGCCTGTGCTGCGCACGGATGAACTGGGTATCGCCGCGATGCATGTGGAAGCCATCGCCTTCGCATGGCTCGCGATGCGTTTCTGCCAGCGCCTGCCGGGCAACTTGCCTGCGGTGACCGGCGCAACCGGGCCGCGCGTGCTGGGGGCACTGTACCCAGCCTGATGTCGCGTGGTATCGCGTGGTATCGCCTGATGTCGCCTGATTTCGATTGATGCAAGACCCGGATCGCAGCCTTGCAACAAGACGATGCGGCGATGAGGGGACAAGGCGCCAAGTAGCGCAGGTGCCCATTTGCAGCGACAACAAAAAAGCGCGGACAGGTCCGCGCTTTTTTTTTCGCCAGCAAGCTGGCCGAGGCACGGGCTCAGGCCGAGAACGACGAGCCGCAGCCGCAGGTGGTGGTCGCGTTCGGGTTCTTGATCACGAACTGGGCGCCTTCGAGGTCATCCTTGTAATCGATCTCTGCGCCGACCAGGTACTGGTAGCTCATCGAGTCGATCAGCAGCTGGACGCCGTTCTTGTTCATCGTGGTGTCGTCTTCGTTGACGATTTCGTCAAAGGTGAAGCCGTACTGGAAGCCGGAGCAGCCGCCGCCCTGCACGAAGACGCGCAGCTTCAGGTCCGGGTTGCCCTCTTCGTCGATCAGCTGGGCGACCTTGTTCGCTGCGCTGTCGGTGAAGATGATCGGTGCCGGCATCTCGGTGGGTGCGTTCATGTAAAACTCCTGCTAGTGAACCTGTGGTTCCAGATTATAGCCCCGCCGCCGGATTGGCGTCGGGGACTGCTGCCCCAAGGATTATGCGGCTTCCCGGGGGTAATTCAACCCTGCCAGAGGCAGGGACTTGGGCGCGCAAGCCCGCACTTGCCACGAACTTGCCAAAGGGATCAGGGCAAGATCGGTACGTGCTTCAGGCCCGTGGTCTCGTCCAGCCCGAACATCAGGTTCATGCACTGCACGCCCTGGCCTGCGGCGCCCTTCACGAGATTGTCCTCAACCACCAGGATCACCAGCAGGTCACCGCCGCCCGGGCGGTGGACGGCGATGCGCAGCATGTTGGATGCGCGCACCGAGCGGGTTTCCGGGTGGCTGCCGGGCGGCAGCACATCAACGAAGGGGTCGTTGGCGAAGTGCTTTTCGTACAGCGCCTGGAAGTCGACATCGCGCGCCTCGGGCAGCAGGGTCGCATACAGCGTCGAATGGATGCCGCGAATCATCGGCACGAGGTGCGGCACGAAGGTCAGGCCGATCTTGCGGCCGGCGATCGCTTCCAGCCCCTGCACGGTCTCGGGCAGGTGGCGGTGGCCCTTCACGCCGTAGGCCTTGAAGTTGTCCGCCGCTTCGGCCAGCAGCGTATGCACTTCAGCCTTGCGGCCGGCACCGGACACGCCCGACTTGCAGTCGGCGATCAGCGCGGCCTCATTGACCAGCGGCTTGCCCTGCGCGAGCAGCGGCGCAAAACCGAGCTGCATCGTGGTCGGGTAGCAGCCGGCCAGGCCCACCACACGCGCCGAACGGATCGCCTCGCGGTTCACTTCGGCCAGTCCGTAGACGGCCTCTTCGAGGATATCGGGGCAGGAATGCGGCATGCCGTACCACTTCTCGAACACGGCCGTGTCCTTGATGCGGAAGTCGGCGGCGAGGTCGATCACCTTGACGCCTGCAGCGAGCAATTCCTTCGCCTGCGCCATCGCCACGCCGTGCGGCGTGGCGAAGAACACCACGTCACACTGGTCGAGGCGCGCTTTCTCGGGCGCGGAGAAGGCGAGCGACACATGGCCGCGCAGCGACGGGAACATGTCGGCGACCGGCATGCCATCTTCCTTGCGCGACGTGATCGCGGTGAGCTCGACTTCGGGGTGCGCTGCGAGTATGCGCAGCAGCTCCACGCCCGTGTAGCCGGTACCGCCGACGATGCCTACCTTGATCATGCCTGACTCCCTTCCCGCGAAGTGTTTGCGTCAGCCCCGTTGAGCGACCACCCTGTTGGATGAACCGTCTATTGGACCATGCGAATGTGTATTCCGGATGAAAAAAAGCCGTCGGAGCAACTCGACGGCTTTGGTCTTGCAGAAGCTTCGGATTAACGCTTCGAGAACTGCTTGGCGCGACGTGCTTTGCGCAGGCCGACCTTCTTACGTTCGACTTCGCGTGCATCGCGGGTCACGAAGCCGGCCTTCGACAGCTCGGGCTTCAGCGCTGCATCGTAGTCGATCAGGGCGCGGGTGATACCGTGGCGCACTGCACCTGCCTGGCCGGACTCGCCGCCGCCATGCACGTTGACCATGATGTCG
>JACCDX010341678.1_pt1 | contig 21301 bp, 17 predicted proteins | sample 7449681 | NCBI WGS metagenome assembly JACCDX01 (sample SAMN15323450, study PRJNA562643) | freshwater metagenome | isolation source: river surface water | place: USA:Blue River Watershed | collected 2017-08-18
CCATGCACTTCCACGCTTGGAAGCTTGGTTTGAAGACGGGTATGTATTACTTACGTACGAAAGCTGCAGCAGATGCGATCAAGTTTACCATTGAAAAACAAGCTGAAGTAGCCATCGAGCAAACGAATGAAGTGAAAGAAACCGAGTTGCAATATGCATCTCACGCAGCCCAAGCTGCTGCTTCTTTCTCAACGGATGATGCGCAAAATAAAGCTGACATGACCTGTTCATTGGATAATCCAGAGGCATGTGAAGCATGCGGATCATAATTAAATTGAATGCATAACTTGTCAAAAATCACTTAGCTATCCAGTTAAGTGATTTTTGTGTTTAACTAGCTAACCAAATACATGGGTAATAAAACGATTCTTGTTTCAGCATTTTTTGGACTGATGATACTCGGGTTCGTTTTGAGGTTTTATCATATTGGGTCATTTAGTTTATTTGGCGACGAAAAGCAAAGCATGATGATCGCAGTCGGGAATACCAATATAGGTGGTATGTATGACCTGATGCAACCCGGGAAGACCTTTACGCCTGCCGATTTTTGGGAGCCGCGCGGCATTAATTCCTGGTTAGAAGCTGATGCGCGAGGTGATGTTAGTGGCAATAGTCTAGTCCATGACATGTTACTCAAAATGGTTGCGTTTGTTTTTGGAAAGGGAGATGGTACCGTTCGTAGCATATCAGTGATATTCAATATGCTGACCGTTTGGCTCATGTTTTTTTGGTCACGCAAGATCTACCCTAAAATCACTTGGCAAATTGCGTTGCTAGCGTTCGCGGTAATTGAGCCGTTTTTTGTGGTTTATAGCCAACAAGCCCGCAATTATGCGACTTCGATGTTTTTCGCGACGGCATCCAACTTCTTTTATTGGAAACTTATTTACCCGAAGCGTGAGCAAGGGATCAAATCCAATGATTTATTGGGCTGGATTTTGACGAGTATATTAGCGCTTTTTTCTACCTATCTGACCGCGCTGGTTCTTGTTGGCCAAGGGATTTTTGCGCTCCTGAATTTACGTTCAAAAGAAATTTGGACGCGATTGAGTATAGGTGCAGTAATCATTATTATACCGTTTCTTGGTTGGATGACCTTGGGTCCAGGTCAATACTTTTTAGCTTATCAAGCAGATGCTGGAGCTCAGTATGTAGCTTACTTGAATGCAAATGGACCGATTCCTGGCTGGATCGAAGCTGCTAATTTTAGTAATCTGCTCAAGCGTACCGTGATGATTTTGTCGGATCTATTCTTTTGGACAAATGATTTATATGCCAAACAAGGTTATCGGTTCGGGGGTGTTGCACTCGTTCTATTTGGCTATGGAATATATACTTGGTTGAAGGATTTCAATCCTGAAAAACGTCGTTTTTATTTATTTGGATTGCTACAGATTTTGCTCCCTATATTGGTTTTGATCGCAGCGGCCATCAATGCGGGAACAACGACCGGATATTTTATTCGTTACGCTGGGTTTGGGCTTCCTTTTGGAATTTTTATTTCGGTAGGCTTTATGGAATATGTTTTTCAAAAGCCCATTTGGATTCGTTTGGTCGCAGGCTTATTTGTGTTTATCCAAGCATATTTTTTGGTCTTCGCTTTTTTACCACTCTACCAAGATAAGCCGCAAAAGTATACCGCATCTACCGGTCGGATTAAAAATCCATACATTGATATTGCAGACAAATTACGCGCACAATATTCCGTTGGCGACACCATTTTGTATCCATCGCATGTGAATAATTTCCTGAATTCGAAACATCTCGCTGGAGGTTCGTATAGCGTGGCAGATGCGCAATTAGTGAATTTGTATTTATCGCCTTCAGATAAATTTATCCAGCGAATCGATACGCTGCGAAAAGATTCCGTAATTTTAAAGCGCAAAAATGGAACAGAAGTTCTGATTTTTGATTTTAAACAAGGTAAATACCGCTATTAATTTATGCCCAATTCGACGCCCCAAGTTTCATTTGTTATTCCTGTCTACAACGAAGAGAGCAATCTTCCAATGTTGGCCGACCGGTTAGTGAAAATTATGGACCAATCGCCCATTACCTTGGAGGCTGTGTTAATCGATGATGGCAGTTGGGATAATTCCCGCACCATGTTACAGCAATTAGCCTTGAGTGATCCACGTTTCCATGTTGTTTTGTTGTCGCGTAATCATGGTCACCAACTGGCCCTTACGGCAGGACTTTCGGTTGCGCGTGGCTCTGAAGGAGTATTTGTGTTGGATGGGGATTTGCAGGATCCACCGGAGTTATTAGATACGTTTTATGCCAAATTTAAAGAAGGTTATGACGTTGTCTATGCTGTACGTGAGAAGCGTAAAGAGGTATTTTATAAGCGTTTTGCCTATTTTATCTTTTATCGAATTTTGAAGAAAATTGCCAACATAGACATTCCGTTGGACAGCGGCGATTTCTCGTTTATCAGTCGGCGCGTGGTCAACGTCCTCAATAAAATGCCGGAGGAGAGCCGTTTTATCCGTGGAATGCGTACGTGGATAGGCTTTAAGCAAATTGGCATTGCGTATGATCGTCAAGAACGAGCATCTGGAGATTCAAAATATTCGTTTAGCAAATTGGTTCAGCTAGCGCTGAATGGAATTTATAATTTTAGTGAATTCCCCATCAAGTTTGTTACTTCGCTGGGCGGTTTTGCCATCGTTTCTTCGGTAATCTATTTGATTTCGGTTATTGTTAAGAAACTGTTTTTTGATCAGGTCATTGAGGGTTTTACAGCCTTGCTTTTTGTAATTATTTTGTTTGGTGGTATACAATTAATGGCCATAGGTGTTCTTGGGGAATATATTTTGCGTATCTTCTTCCAATCAAAAAGTCGGCCAAATTTCATTATCGAAAAAGAAATTTGTGCAGGCAAATACCTAGATGAATAATATGCGGCTATCGGACTTGTGTTTACGCTTATTTTATGTGGATGCAGTCCTTGAACTCTTGGCACCATGGGTTTTTCCTGAAGCTCGATATGTGACCAAACCCTTACTTATGCTACTCTTGGCTGGGTATGTGGGTCTAGAATCTAAATCATTATGGGTTGTTCTGTTTTTTGCCTGGTTGGGCGATGTTTTTTTGCTCATTCCGGGTGATAATCCTTTATTTTTCCAGTTAGGCTTGGGGAGTTTTTTACTCATGCAATTTGCTTATATCCGCTTGTTTCATCTTCGGTCAAAGGAAATTTGGCATTGGTCGATAGGTGCAATTATGGTCTATGTAGTGAATTTACTAAGATTCTTGTGGCCACATGTGGCTGAAGGTTTGCGTATTCCCGTGGTTGTTTATGCGGTAGCACTTGGGGCTATGTTGTATTTTGGAGTCAAATTGAAGGATAAGGTTATCTTTTGGGGTGCATTATTATTTGTTATTTCTGATAGCTTATTGGCTTTAGGCAAGTTTTATTATGCTATTCCGGGGAATTCATTCTGGGTCATGAGTACTTATATACTAGCACAATTGTTACTCATCACGCGTTTACGTAAATTGCAGCTTACGAATTAATTCGGGGTTCTTATGATCAAGCAGGAAGTTGCATCTGTTTTAGCAGAATTATCAGAAAAATTACAAGGAAGTCTCTTTACAGATACCGTCATGCGGACCTTGTACGCAACGGATGCATCAGCTTATCGTGAAATGCCGCTTGGTGTTGCGATTCCTGAAACCCAAGCAGATATCCAAACCTTGATTTCGTTTGCGGATACACATCAAATTCCCTTGATTCCCCGTACGGCTGGTACGTCGTTAGCTGGTCAAGTTGTCGGTGCAGGATTAGTCGTAGACGTCTCAAAGTTTTTCGATCGCATTCTGGAAGTAAACAAGGTGGAATCCTATGTTTGGGTAGAGCCCGGTGTCGTGCGCGATGTGTTGAATGTGGAGTTGAAAAAGCATGGCTTATTTTTTGGTCCTGAAACATCCACCGCAAATCGCGCGATGATGGGAGGGATGTTGGGAAATAACTCCTGCGGATCTAATTCGGTCGTGTATGGATCTACCCGTGACCACGTACTCGCGGTGGAAGGTTATTTATCCGATGGTACTTTCGTGACTTTTGAGGCAGAAGATCCGTTTGAAACGGTCAAGCAATTATCAGAAGGGAGTCGTTTACATACGATATATACGCAGACGCTAGCTGCGTTGAGTAACCCAACGAATCAACAAAATATCCAATCCGAATTCCCTAAGCCAAGTATTAAGCGCCGGAATACGGGGTATGCCGTGGATATGTTATTGAATTCCAATGCATTTATTGCGGATAAACCTGCGTTCAATTTTTGTAATTTGTTAGCTGGTTCTGAAGGTACGCTGTGTTTTGCAACGCGAATTAAGTTACATGTAGATCCGTTGCCTCCTGCACATTTGGGTTTGGTTTGTGCGCATTTTAATACGATTGATGAAGCGTTGCGGGCCAACTTGATAGCGTTGAAATTCAATCCGTCCGCTTCGGAGTTAATGGATCATTATATTTTAGAATGTACCAAGGCGAATGCAGAACAGAGTCAAAACCGGTTCTTCGTCGAGGGGGATCCCGGGGCAATATTAGTTGTTGAATTACGTGCAGATGACGCGGAGAGTTTAGCTAAACAAGCTCAAGAAGTTGAGCAAGCGATGCGTGCTGCTGATTTGGGATATCATTTCCCCTATGTTACGGGTGGTGATGTGAAGAAGGTGTGGGATTTGCGTAAGGCAGGTTTAGGCTTGCTGTCTAATCTTCCAGGTGACGAAAAAGCAGTTGCTGTGATTGAAGATACAGCGGTGGATGTAAATGATTTACCTGCATTTATTGCAGAATTCAATGAGATTTTAGCGGCCAATAATTTATACTGTGTGCACTATGCACATGCTGGTTCAGGTGAATTACACCTGCGCCCAATCATTAATTTAAAGACAGAAGAAGGCCATAAGCAGTTTCGCCATATTGCGGAGGAGATCGCGCGTTTGGTTAAAAAATATCAAGGTTCACTTTCAGGTGAACATGGAGATGGTCGTTTACGTGGAGAATTTATTCCGTGGATGGTGGGTGAGGCGAATTACCAATTAATGCGTGAGTTGAAATCGTGGTGGGATCCGAAAGGGATATTTAATCCCAACAAGATTGTGGATACGCCACCGATGGATACGTTTTTGCGGTATGAGGCGGGCCAACAAACCCCTGAGTTTAAAACTGCCTTTCGATACAAAGATCAAGATGTTTTGCAACATGCAGAGCAATGTAACGGATCAGGTGACTGCCGTAAAACGCCTGTTTCCGGGGGTACGATGTGCCCTTCGTTCATGGCGACTCGAAATGAAAAGGAGACCACGCGTGCTCGGGCCAACATTCTTCGTGAATTTTTAACGCACTCTTCGCAGCCTAATCGCTTCAATCACCAGGAGATTAAAGAGGTGATGGATTTGTGTTTGGCGTGTAAGGGTTGCAAAGCGGAATGTCCATCGAATGTCGATGTGGCCAAGCTGAAAATGGAATTTCTTTATCAGTACCAAAAAGAAAATGGAACACCCTTGCGTAGCTGGTTAGTAGGTCACTTTGCCACTATTTCTGCTTTAGCATCTTACGTTCCTGCAGTATATAATGCCGTAATGGGTACGCCGTTTTTGCGTCGTATCTCGAATCGATTAGTGGGCTTCCATCCAGATCGCACCATGCCTTTATTAGCCAAGCAATCGCTTTGGTCTTGGCTGAAAGGGCGTAAGTCAATCGATGCTCAGAAAGCCGTTTATTTGTTTGTGGATGAGTTCACTAACTATAACGATGCTGAGGTGGGGCGGAAAGCTGTGTTATTGCTAGAAGCTTTAGGCTATGAAGTTCGTACCTTGGCGCATCCGATTTCGGGTAGATCATTCTTGTCTAAAGGTATGCTCGATGAGGCACGCAAATTAGCACAGGCAAATGTGGAGTTATGGTCGGCACTTGTGACGGCAGCCATTCCATTGGTAGGCATTGAGCCATCAGCAATTTTAACCTTCCGAGATGAATATCCGGATTTAGTTTCCGATGCTTGGTTAGCCAAAGCCCAAGATTTAAGTAAAAATGTACTCTTGTTAGAAGAATTCATCGCGCGCGAAGCAGATGCGAAGCGGATTGATAAAACGTTATTTAAAGCAGATAAGCGCTTGTTGAAATTGCATGGGCATTGCCAACAAAAATCCATGAGCTCTTTAGTGGCCGCTAAAAAAGCCTTGTCGTTGCCGGCAAATTTTGAGATACAATTGATTCCTTCGGGATGTTGTGGAATGGCGGGTTCGTTTGGATACGAGAAAGAACACTATGATTTGTCGATGCAAATCGGGGAATTGGTATTGTTCCCAACGGTGCGTGCACAAGGGCCAGAGGTAGAAATTGTGGCCTCGGGGACAAGTTGCCGACATCAAATTCACGACGGTACGCAACGCCACGCGAAGCATACCGCCGAGATATTATTTGAGGCACTGGCCTAGTTAGAAGCGCCAGCGAACAAAAGCCTCCATCGCCTCGTATTCTGCGAGCCCCAATTTATTATATAATTCAGCGGTGCCACGGTTACGTTCTTCGGCACGTTGCCAAAATTCCCGCGAGTCTTCCCCTTGGAAAACGACACCATCTTTTTGGGATTGGTGTTTGAATATTCCCATTCGTTTCTTGAAAACTTGGTCAGGTGACATAGGTACAGCCATTTCAATTTGGTCGATATCCCATTCTGCCCAAGCACCTTTGTACAACCAAACCCAGCAATTTTTCATGTATTCTCGGTGTTTCAAGCGCGTAATCGCCTCAAATATGGCATCTAGGCACACTTTGTGTGTACCATGTGGGTCTGCCAAGTCGCCTGCGGCGTATATTTGATGCGGCTGAATTTCCTCGATGACATTCATAATTAGTTGTATATCAGGTTCAGTTAATGGTTTTTTACGAATGGTGCCGGTTTCATAAAAAGGCATATTTAAAAAATGTGCATTCTCTTTTTTGATGCCTACGAAGCGGCAGGTATTTTTAGCTTCCCCTTGACGAATGAGTCCTTTGATCTCGCGCACAGATTCAATGTCTACTTCAGAGTCACGTTTTCCTTTGAGGAACTTAACGGATTCCTTGTAAATCTTATTTGCTTTGGCATTGCTACTTTCAAATTTTTCGTTGAAATCAATGACAAATTCGGCAAATCGAAGTGCTTCATCGTCCGCGACTGCGATATTTCCTGATGTCTGATAAACGACATGCACATCGTGACCTTGGTCGTGCAAACGCTGAAAAGTTCCACCCATGGAGATGATGTCATCGTCCGGGTGGGGGCTAAAAATGATGACTTTTTTACGCGCAGGAAAAGCACGCTCCGGACGATGGGTATCGTCAGCATTCGGTTTGCCACCGGGCCAACCGGTAATGGTATGTTGGAGGTAATTGAAGACTTCAATATTGATGTCGTGCGATTGACCATAAAGGGATAATAACTCCGACAAACCATGTTCGTTATAATCTTTGGTTGTCAGTTTAAGAACTGGCTTGCCTAGCGTTAATGATAGGTGCGTAACCGCTTTTTTAATCATGTTGCGATCCCACGTAACGGAATCTACCACCCAAGGCGTTTTAATCCGAGTTAGTAGGGAAGCAGCCGTTTCATCTAAAACGAAGGTGGTGTTAGGATGTTGCTGCAAATAGGAAGCTGGGATTTCGGAGGTAACGGGTCCTTCAACAGCTCGTGCGACGCTTTCCGCTTTATGTTCTCCCCAAGCGAGCAAAACGATACGCTTTGCGTTCATGATTTTATCTATCCCTAACGTAATGGCTTTTTTGGGCACTTTTTCTAATCCACCAAAGTCAATTGCTGCATCGATTTTCGTTAAGATGTCGAGCGTCATTAAACGTGTTTTAGAGGTAATGATGGAGCCTGGTTCATTGAAACCAATATGTCCGTTGCGCCCAATACCTAATAAATAGAAGTCAAATCCGCCTAGTTTCTCGATTTTCTCCTCGTAGTCTCTACAAAACTCGGGAATTTTATCGTAAGCTAGTGTTCCATCAGGAATATGGTAATTTGTTACCGGTATATCCACATGATCGAATAATTGTTCTTTCATGAAGCGGGTATAGCTTTGCACGGAATCTGGTTCCATTGGGTAGTATTCGTCCAAATTAAAGGTATGAACATGCTTGAAACTTAAACCTTCTTCCTTGTGGAGGCGAATTAATTCCTGATAGACTTTCTTCGGAGATGAGCCAGTGGCTAATCCCAGTACCGTTGGTTTTTTATCCTGGTTGTGCTGTCTAATCAGTGCACCGATTTCATGTGCAACAGCCTTGGAGGCTTTTTCGGAGTCATCAAAGATGTGTGTGGGTACCCGTTCGAAACTAATGGCTTGTTCCATAATTTATTGATTTGCAGTTGTTTTGGCTGAAACGACGATGAAATCGAGTTCAAGTGTATCAAAAATGCGTAAGATTGTTTTAATGGCTGGGTTTCCTTTTCCGAGTTCGATGGAATGGATCGTTTTGATAGCTACGCCACTCTTTTCACTTAATTCTTCTTGCCTTAGATTGAGGTTGTTTCTTTTTTCGCGTATGATTTTTCCAAAAATTTTCAGGTCCATGCGTAGGTTTATTGGCTAGTGAAAGCAAATTACAAAAAAATCTAATTTAAAAAACATAACGGAATTATGTTACCGATTTTATTGAAAAATAGTCAAATAAAACAAAACTGTGTTTTTGGCGTTATCTTTGTGTTCTATTTTTAACATGTATGTCGGCACGCCACTTTTTGATTTTCACCTTTTTGTTCTTCGGATTTACTTCTTTTGCTCAAAAGGCAACGTTAAGTGGTTATATCAAAGACGCCACGAGTGGAGAAGGGATTATTGGTGCTAGCATTTACATCAAAGAGTTAAAGTCAGGTAACGTTACTAATACGTATGGTTTCTTTAGTTTATCGGTACAGCCGGGTGATTTCACGTTAGTTTTTTCATCTTCTGGATATGTCAAGGAAGAGCGAAAAGTTACTTTTTCCTCTAAGAATCAAACCTTAAATATCGAACTAGCTCCTGCTTCAAACGAACTTGCAGAGGTTCGTGTATTAGCGAATGCCTTAGACGAAAATGTTAAGGGCATTGAAATGTCAGTCAATAAAATTGACATCAAGACCATTCGTAAAATTCCTGCTTTATTAGGGGAGGTTGACCTAGTCCGCGCAATTCAACTACTTCCTGGGGTCTCGACCGTTGGCGAAGGTGCCTCCGGCTTCAATGTACGTGGTGGCGGTGTAGATCAGAATTTGGTTTTACTGGATGATGCGCCTGTGTACAATTCATCTCATTTATTTGGTTTTTTCTCGGTCTTTAATCCGGATGCAGTGAAGGATGTGAAGTTGTTTAAGGGAGGAATTCCTGCTCAGTATGGTGGACGCGTTTCATCCATTTTGGATGTAAAAATGAAGGAGGGTAATGCCAAAAAACTCGAGGTAAATGGTGGAATTGGGGTTATTTTCTCTCGTATTTCCATTGAGGCTCCACTGATTAAAGACAAGGCTTCGTTTATCGTAGCTGCTCGACGTTCCTACATCGATGTATTGGCTAAGCCGTTTTTAACGGGGAACAATGCAGATGCGGCCTTCAATTTTTACGACTTGACGGCCAAAGTGAATTATAATATCAATTCGAAGAATACCGTGTTTTTGTCTGGTTACTTTGGTCGGGATGTTTTTGGTACGGGCTTTGGATTTAATTGGGGAAATAGCACGATTTCGGCGCGTTGGAACCACGTCTTTTCGAATAAGTTGTTCTTGAATGCCACTGCCTTTTACAGTAATTATGATTATTTATTGGATTCAGATTTAAAAAATAAGCGTCCATCGGATGCATTTCGCTGGACATCCAATATCGAAAATTTAAGTTTTAAACCTGATTTCACGTATTACCTTACGCCAGATAATACGTTAACGTTTGGGGCACAGGTTTTAACATATCAATTTTCCCCGGGTAAAGCGGTTGCGTCATCTAATGGGGACAGACGTGAGTTTGGTCAGTCAAACAAAAGCGGTGTGGAGTTGTCGGCCTACGTAGGCGACGAATGGAAATTAAGTCCTCGACTTTCCATTCAATACGGCATACGTTATTCGAATTATGATTACCGCAGTGATGATGGCGTTTATTATGAGCGTATCGCAGTGCCTGCAAGTATAGAGAATCCGACATCATTTACGTTGAAGCCTATTCAAATTGCACCAACTGCCTCGGTGGCGAATTATGGTAATTGGGAACCGCGTTTTGCGATGAACTTGAAAGTGGGGGAAAATTCCTCGTTCAAGGCTTCTTATAATCGCTTAGCCCAATATGTTCATTTAATGTCTAACACGGCTGCATCTACACCATTGGATGTTTGGACGTCGTCTACCAATAACATCAAACCACAAATTGCGGATCAAGTAGCCTTAGGCTTGTTTAAGAATTTGGGAGAAAGTGGCAATGATTATGAGACTTCTGTGGAGGTATACTATAAGGAAATGCAGAATCAGATTGACTATGCAGATCGGGCAAATTTGTTTTTGAATCCCTTGTTCGAAAAGGATTTGCTTTTTGGCAAAGGTCGCGCGTATGGTGCTGAATTTTATGTGAAAAAGAATGTAGGTAAGTTAACCGGCTGGGTAAGTTATACCTTGGCTAGATCAGAGCGTTTAATTGAAGGGTTAAATAACAATGAATGGTATGTGAATCGGTTTGATCGCACGCATACCTTGAATGTAGTAGGCCAATATGCGTTGTCGGCCAAATGGTCATTTGGGGCTAATTTTGCTTACATAACGGGCGTGCCTTATTCTATTCCTTCACAGAAATATGTTTTTGAAGGAATTGCTTATCCGCAAACACTACCTGGGACGCGCGGTAACATTCGGGTTCCAGATTACCACCGATTAGATTTTTCAGCAACCAAGAAAAATAAAAAGGCTTTATTTGGTAAGGGTTCTTCCGAGTGGGTTTTCTCTGTTTATAATGTATATAATCGAAGAAATCCTTTTTCAATTTACACGCAGCCTAATGAAACGAATACATTGAAAACAGAGGCTGTTCAATTGTCTATCATTGGTTCGTTTGTTCCGGCTGTCACCTATAATTTTACGTTTTAAGATGCGCTACCTAATTCTATTGTTATCCTTGTTTTTATTCTCTTGTGAGGATATTGTGACTTTAGAAAGTCCTGAGTCTGATCGTTTTTTGGTTGTCGAAGCAACTTTGACGAATCTGCCGGGAGCTCAGAAAATTATCATAACACGGTCCCAAGATTTTTTTGATAATGGACTTGTACCTGCCATTCGAGCTGCTGAGGTTGTCGTAAAAGATGATGCGGCGAATGAATATCGTTTTGTAGAAAGTACACAAACTCCGGGTCATTATATTTGGTCGCCTGCTGATTCAACGAGACGATTAGGCCAAGTAGGTCGCACATATCAGTTGACAGTCAAGACAGGAACCGATACGTTTATTGCTTCGGCTAAAATGAATCCAGTACCACCCATTGACTCCATTGCCTACAAGAAAGCCACTGCCAATCCGGGACAGTCCGGTGAGGGCAAACCTAAAGAGGGTTTTGAAGCTCGTTTTTTTGGAACTGATTTGAAAGGGGAGGGGAATTGTTACCGCTTAAAGTTCTATAAAAATGGTAAGCTCTTTAACGGAACCTCAGATTTGTTGGTTTTTTATGATTCAGCTTTGCAAAAAGTTTCGGGAACTGACGGCTTAATGTTTAATCTACCTATCCGTCGGGCAATCAACCCTGAGTTATATGTGGCTAAGGATAAGCTTACCTTAGAGCTGTATTCTATTTCGTTAGATCAATTCAGTTTTTATTCCCAAGCGCGTTTGGAATTAAATAATGCAGGGCTCTTTGCGCGTCCGGCAGCGAACATTCCTACGAACATTGTGAATACAAACAAAAATTCAAGACTTCAGGGTTCTGGTTGGTTTGGTGCTTCGGCGGTTTCTACGTTAGAAACGATCATTGATCCTGCCAAAGCAAGAACGAATTTACCTTAGCTATTCAAAGTTGATAATCAAACTCACGGTGTGAGTTTTGAGATTGTTGACATTCGTATACCATAGCGCCCCCGATCTTCCGGGATCAGCATACATGTTGACCAGTCCGTGTGAAAAGCGAATCTCGGGAGTAAACTTAAAAAATTGAAAAAACTGCTCCATACCAAATCCGTATTCCAAGGTTAAATCCGCTGTATGGGTAGTTAAAGCTGAACTCTTTTTCTTTACGTTAGCCTCGACGCCAAATTTCAACCCTCCCACCATATACATTCTGTGGTTTTTACGTCTGATGGATCGGTATTTGATGAGCGCTGGGATTTCCATCCAAGTTGATTCACGTGTTAAAACTTCTGGAACGGCACCGGTTCCTGCATCTAAACTTAATTGACGATCATATAAGGCGATGTTTACGCCGGATTTTACTTCCCAGTGTGGATTGAGCGCATAATTTGCCAGACCGCCAATTTGAAATCCAAAATTTCGGGGGGAATACAGGTAGGCCCCAGTGGGTAATTCCGTTTTAGTACTTAGATTAAAATTAGAGGACCCAAAGCCAAATAAAAACCCAAAATGCAGCGGTTTTTCATCGTAGAACTCGTGAAACACCCGCACATATTTTTTCTTTTGCGCTTGCACGTTAAAGGCAATCAAACTGATTAATAGGCTAAAAATAAGTTTATGCCGTCTCAAGTTTTTGGGTTTTGGGTGCTTTAACTTTAGGTGCTTTTCTGCCCAAATAAATGGAGCAAATACCACCCGTCATGGGAATCCAATTGGTCTTGATAAAGCCAACTTTTTCATAAATGGAGATGAAATTGGGTCCATCAGGAAATGCTTCCACGGATTCTGGTAAATAGGTATATGCAGCTGGATCTTTTGAAATCAGCTTGCCTAAAAGCGGTAAACAGTAATTTGAGTAAAACGAATACAATTGCTTCATCGGAAAGCTGCGTGGATTTGAGAATTCCAAAATCAAACAATAGCCATCCGGTTTCAATACGCGCAGCATATCCGTTAATCCCTTTTCTAAATTCTCATAATTACGCACTCCAAAACTAACGATGATCGCATCGAAACTATTGTCTGAAAAGGGTAGTTTTTCGGAATCCCCCATTTGTAGGAAAATCTTGTCTTCTAAGCCAAGTTTTTTGATTTTCTCTTTTCCGAATGCGAGCATACCAGCGGAGATATCTACGCCCACAATCTTATCGGGATTTATTTTGAGTGCTTCGATCGCAAAATCTCCGGTTCCGGTTGCGATGTCGAGTACACTTTTAATGCCTTTGTCTTTCAGTAATTTGATGGCCTTTTTACGCCAGATGATATCAATTCCCCCACTCAACAAGTGATTTAAGAAATCGTACTTAGGCGAGATAGAATTGAACATGTCGGCAACCTGTTCTTTTTTGCCCTTGTTCTGGTTTTTATACGGAACGACCATAAAATTTGTTGATTTACCAATTACTAACCGATTCTGGCTGTAATTGTTCAGGCAAAAATACCAATTTTATTTGGTTTAATGGGTGGTCATTTGGAAAATGCCCACGAGTAGCCACATCAGCGCAAAGCTAATCAGCATCGAAAAATTCACTAATGCCGCTGCAATTCCCGTATCGAAATTCAGTTCGTCAGCATACGTAATTAATGTCATGCCCGCCGGAAGTACCAAGCAGATGAGTATCATGTTGCGATATTCAAAGGCAAAGGGCGTCGTGTAGTACAACAGTAGACCTACACTTAAACCAAAGGCATATCGAAAACCTAGTACTTGAAAAACCTTGGCATAGGTCCGCTTGGGTAAACGAACACTGAAATAGATTCCCATGAGCAATAAAACCATAGGTTTGTTGCCTTTGGCTATGGTATCGATAATTTCCATCGCTAAAGCATGTACTTCCACATTCCCTAAGTTGAGGGCTAAGCCCGCTACCATGGCCAAAAATGGAGGTAGCGAAAAGATTCGCTTCGTCACATGAATCCAGGTATTTCCTTCCTGTTTTTGACCCGATAAATAGGTGCCCATGCCATAGTTGACCATGAAATTTATCACTGAATTACCTAGGTCAAACATGATCGCATAGGTCAGGCCTTCCCATCCCCAAATGCCCTCAATCAGCGGATAAGCAAATAGTCCTAAGTTCCAGCCGGCCGATCCCATCGTTAAAATTCCCCGGTATTCACTCGGCTCATTTTTGAACATTAAAAATCCGATGTAGGAAGAAACCATGCCGAAAACCATGGCGATGAGTGGGAGCCACATGAGGTTTGCTGCCAACTCAATATGCGTCATAGTGGCGAAGACCAGGGCCGGAAATGTGGTGTGCATTAAGAATTTAGAGACCGATTTGGCGTCGTGCGCTTGAATGAATCCTAGACTTTTCAATAGGTATCCGAGTGCGATGACAATCAAGGCGGAACCGAAAACGACGTTAGATGAACTCATGACACAGCTGGTTTAGGCAGTGAAATGCGGAAGGTCGTCCCTTTGTTCAGCTCAGAAGATTTAATACTTAGTTTCCCCTCGTGGTAATTCTCTATAATCCGCTTGGCTAAGGTTAACCCTAGGCCCCAGCCACGCTTTTTGGTGCTAAATCCAGGTGCGAATACCTTCGATATATTAGCCGTAGGAATTCCTTTTCCCGTATCGCTAATGTCTATGTAAAGTTGATTATTCTTTCCTTCATGCAAGTAAATCAACATATCTCCCGTTCCACCCATGGCATCCACCGCGTTTTTACAGACGTTTTCAATCACCCATTCGAACAGATATTTGTTGACATTCGCCACTTGATTCGCGATTAAGGCCGACTTAATTTCGATGTGCACTTTGGTTGAAATGCGGATTTTCAGGTAGTTGATGAAGCTGGAAATTAATTCTTCCAAATCCTCCTCTTTCAAAATAGGCATGGAGCCGATGTTTGAAAAACGGGTGGTAATCGTCTCGAGCCGTTGAATATCCTTTGATAGTTCGACTACGATTTCCGGATTGATGCTTGGTTCATTACGCAAAATTTCAACCCAGGCAGTGAGTGAGGAAAGCGGAGTGCCAAGCTGGTGAGCGGTTTCTTTGGCAAGTCCCACCCATACCCGATTTTGTTCGGCTCGTCGTGAATAAGAGAAAAAGATGTAGCCCAAAAATCCGATAATCAGTACGACTAAGAGCTGGGACAGCGGGTAGTAGCGCAATAATTTCAGCAATTTAGAATTGCCATAATAGATGTATTCCTTCTGAAAACCCATGTCCATTTCGATGGGTTTATTGTTTTCTGCGATGATCTCTTGGAGTTTAGATTGAAGCAATATTTGCTTTTCCTCTGTAGAAAGCGACTCAGACATGGCGATATTGATGGAGTTTAAATGGCCACTTCCATCTTTCCAAATCACTGGAATCGTATTGTTTTCGTTGATTTTTTTAATGCGCTCAAAGAAAAAATTGATATCTGCATTTTCATCACTCGTCATCACGTAGCGGATGGTTTCTGCATACAATTCAATCTGCTGTTTTTCCCGTTCCTCGAGTTTACTCACTAGGCCATCCGTGAAATACAAAGAGAAACCAGCCATGAAGACACAAACGCCGAAAAACGCCACTTTCAACCAGGTATCCCGATTGTAAAAGGCCAGCGGTAAGGAGACTTCTTTAAACATGTGTTTGGTTTCGACTAGGGCAGATTATGCCATTCGACACAAATTACTCACCGTTTATCCACAAATCAAAAATATTTTTTCTAAGGTACTTTGTAATACATAGTACCTTTTATACATTTGTCCCATCAATTAAAAAAAACAAACCGATGGATATTGAAAATACCAAGGTGCAGATGCGGAAGGGAATCTTAGAATTCTGTATTCTGCAAATTATTTCGAGGGGTGAGGTCTATGCGTCTACGATGCTGACTGAATTAACCTCCGCTCAAATCATGGTCGTGGAGGGAACCTTATACCCTTTATTGACTCGATTAAAAAATGCGGGATTTCTCGATTATAAATGGGTGGAATCTGTTTCAGGTCCGCCACGTAAGTATTACGTTTTAACTGAAAAGGGAACCACCTTTTTAGCAGAGTTACACGGAACTTGGGATGAATTACATGCCTCTGTCTCCCAAATCATTCATCCTCAACCACCTCAAGCATAAACTTTTCAGATATGAAAAAGACGTTATCAATAAATATAGCCGGCATTGTATTCCACATCGAGGAAGATGCTTTCGCAACATTAGATGCATATTTAAAATCCATCCATGCTTATTTTAAAAATTTCGAAGGCGCAAAAGACATCGTTGACGACATCGAAGCGCGTATCGCAGAAAAATTCTGGAACATCCGCGAGACAGAGAAAACGGAGGCAATCACACAAGCGCATGTAGATGCTTTGATTGCTTCGTTGGGGACGGTTGCCGACTTTAAAGAAATTGAAGGCGAGGATGGGAAGCAGGAGCAGTCACAAAAATCGTCAGCAAATACTGGGGAAAAGAAGATTTTCCGTCGGGATTTGACCAACAAGCAAATTGGTGGTGTGGCTTCCGGTGTGGCTAATTATTTTGAAATTGATCCAATCTGGGTTCGACTAATTTTGATCGTAGGTTTCTTTGGTCTTTTCCCCCTATTACATGCGGCTAACCTTGTTTTCTGGGCCTATGTGGCTTGTTGGATCGCTATTCCTGGTGAAATCACTGTTGAAACTGACAAGTCTTACCGCAAATTTTACCGTGATCCGGAAAATGAAGTAGTGGGCGGTGTGATGGCCGGAATCTCCGCATATACCGGCTGGGACGTAGGTTTATTGCGTGTGCTTGCGGTGATCTCTCTATTCTTTTTTGGTACCGGTGCGGTCGCTTATATCATCATCATGGCCATTACGCCGAAAGCAAAAACAGTCACCGACAAAATGGCGATGACGGGTGAGCCGATCACCTTGGAAAATATTGAGAAAAATATCAAGGAGACTTTTCAGCCTGATTCAGCGGAGGAAAAACCTCTGACTCGTGTGCTTCTTTTTCCGTTCCGAGCTTTGGCTACCATATTTACATCTCTTAAGCCCATTTTGTTCGGTATAAAGTGGTTTGTCCAATACCTTATCGGAATTGTATTGATCATCATTTCCATCGCACTAGCTTTTGCTTTAGTCGTTGCAACAACTGCTGGTGTATCTGGTTTCGATCATGGGGTAGTCGGTCTTAATTTTGGAGAAACAGGAATTCCTTTTTATCTGTTAGCGCAGGATTTGCCTGCTTGGGCAATATGGGCGGCTTACGCAGCTATTGTTCCGATGATTTTGGGAATTGGTATTAGTGGGGTTTCTTTATTGGCCAACCGGAAATTGACGAACAAAATCTACAATTATATTTCTACCACGCTCGCGATTGTGGGCTGGATCGGTTTGTTTGCTGCTTTTAGTTTTGTGGGTCGTAATTTTCAACGAACGGCTTCGGTCAATCTAACGAAGGAAATTTCAGCGGATTCTACGTATCTATTGGATGTTAACAGGGAGTCGAATGAAACGATGTGGGAGAAGTTATTGGGTAATTCAAACTTTGTAGAGGAGCTATTGGATGAAGATGAAGCGCACGATTTTAATCGAGGTGGATTTTCGCGCGCGCAAGTCACGTTAGAAGGATATGATGGAAAAACGATCCAAATAATTCAATTTGCTAAATCCAATGGCCGCACACGAGCTGAGGCAGAAAGCAATGCTAAAGCCATTCAATATCATTATGTTTTGAAAGGGAATCAATTAATATTGGATAGCCATTTTGGTCTTAAAAATCTTAAATTCCGAAATCAACGCATGCGTGTAAAAATTTTAATTCCTTACGGAGTTACTTTTGGGATGACGCGTGAATTCGGTTATTTCATCGAAAATGTATTGGATAGTGGTTATTTTAATGAAAATGACACCGACCTATTTGTGGGTTCTAAGTGGACTTTTTCGGCCGACAAAGGATTAGTTTGTTTGAATCGTGAACCAAATCGCTCGAATGACTCTTCCGATTCTAACGACTCCGAGACTGAGGAGGGAACGACTTCGTCAAACCTCTCTATCTCCAAAACGGTAAATCCATTTACGCAAGTTGAAATTAGCCAAACAGATGGGGCCAAGATTGAGATCAAACAAGCTGCCGAGTATAAAATCTCCATGGAATCTTCGGATCCGGTGGATAATTGGAGCCAAATCGCATCCGTGGACGGTAGCTTATTACGCTTTAAGTCCTTGCCTAGCAATGTGACTGTGACCATTGAAACACCAGATTTGCGTAAAGTAGATTTAGGGGGAACTGGTCGCACAGAAATTTCTGGTTTCGATGCGGCCAAAATGGAAGTGATTCTGCACGATTTCCATAGTTTGAAACTAGAAGGTCGTTCGGATGCGCTAGCCGCTTCTACCTACGATCGGTCCGAATTAGATGCATCTGGTTTTAAAGTAAAAAATGCGACCGTTTGGATTGATAAGAAAGCCCGGATGGATCTGAATGTATCGGAATCTTTACGTGGGAAAAAATATGCTTCAGCTACTGCGAACAATTCGAATTCGCTCGGAAAGAAAGAAATTTGGACTATTTTAAAGTAACATGCAACCTTTGGTGAAGAAGAAACATCTTGCCAACCGTTAAAAAAAACATATGAAAAAATCGATCTACTTACTGATTGCGGCACTAGGAGTCTCCATCAACTTGTTGGCCTCTGCCGACCTAACCACTAAAAAATATAAAGTTTCCAATTTCAATTCCCTCGAAATTGGCCATGCCTTTGAGGTACACGTCTTTAAAGGAAACACCTATTCCATTTCGGCGACCGGCAACGAAAATGATTTAGAGAGCGTTGAAGTTCAGGTAAATGGCTCCAAGCTAGAAGTTACGCTAGATGAATCTTATTGGACAAACTGGAGAAATTGGAGGAACAATAACAAAAAAATTGTTATTAACATCACCATGCCGCGTTTGAAGGATGCTGAATTTAGCGGAGCCGCAAAAGTTACGTTAGAAGGATTTGTGGATGAAGAAGAAATGGTACTACATGGTAGCGGAGCCGTTAAATTGATGTCCTCTAAGCTTGTTGCCGACAAGCTTACACTGGATTTATCAGGCGCATCAAAAGTAGAAATGAAAGGCCAAGTGTTAAAATTATCCATCGACCTTTCTGGTGCGAGTCATCTAGTATTATCCGATATGATTGCGCGAGATGCGGATGTAGATGCTAGTGGGGCAAGCCATGTGGAATTGAATGTCCAAAAGTCCTTACGCGTCGAAGCTTCCGGCGCTTCCAAAATTACCTATCTCGGAAATCCTGCTATTAGTAAAGATTTATCGGGGGCATCTTTTGTGCGAAGGGCCAACTAACGATTACGCTCACCCGCTTCCACCCGGATGTCTAGCTCATTTTCAAGCGGGGGGATCGGACACGCAAATGTGCTGTTGTAGGCACAAAAAGGGAAAAAAGCTTGATTGAAATCAACGCGTAGTTTGTTTTCTTTCAAATTAGTTAGGGGTAACTCTAAATATCGACCGCCTCCATAGGTTTCTGTGGGGGCGGTTTTGTCTTTAAATGGGATGAAAAAATCACCAGAGTCATGTTGGTATACGGTCAACGAAATACGTTTTCCCTGAATAGTGGCTGATATCTTTCCGAAAGCAATCAGTGAATCCAAACTTCCATCCGTCATGTTTAAGGCAATTTTTTCCACTTTCGTGGCGCGCGTTACGTCAAATAAAATGGACCATTCAGCCTTAAATGGAAAATAATGTAATCCCGTAAATTCAGTTTTATTGGGAATGGGAGAATCTTCTGCCGTTCTCAAATCTTCATCTTTTGCTTTGCGGGATTCAACGCTCGCTAAGGAGTCTATGGTCGATTGCGCGGGAGCTGGTTTGCTTTTGGGAAGACTCACATAGACGAGAATAGCAAGAATCGGTAGGAGAATCAAGAACCAGCGATTGAATTTCATAGGAATGCGTGTAAATTTGGGTTCGTAAAAATATAAAATTAATCAGATGTTTACAGGTATTGTGGAATCAATGGGCGTTTTGGAAAGCAAGCAAGCGCACGGGTCGAATGTTGATTTTTGGTTTTCATCTCCATTCACAGACGAATTGAAAGTTGACCAATCGGTGGCTCACAATGGCATTTGCTTGACTGTTGTCGAAATTAATTCCCCGCAATACCGCGTAACCGCGATTCAAGAGACCTTACAAAAAACGAATTTGGGTGATTTGGCTGTGGGCCAAAAAGTAAATCTCGAACGTTGCATGCCCGCAAACGGTCGTTTTGATGGACATATCGTGCAAGGACATGTAGATTTAACCGGAATTTGCACCTCGATTAAAACGCTCGACGGATCGTGGGAATACCATTTTCAATATCCTGCGGGCCATGTGACGGTTGAAAAAGGCTCTATTTGCGTGAATGGAACGAGTTTAACTGTGGTTGAATCAGGAGTCGATACGTTTTCTGTGGCGATTATTCCGTATACCTATGAGCATACGATTTTTCACCAACTGAACGTAGGTGATCGCGTGAATTTAGAATTCGATATTCTCGGAAAGTATATGCAGAAGTTGTTGGCGCGCCAACTAGCTCAATAGACTCTCAATCGCGTCTTCCACTTTTTCAAATCCGAAGCGACTCCAGACTGCATCTTTTTGCGCTTGAATTTCGTTTAGTCCTAAATTTCCGATGCTCCCTAAGTGTGTGTGATGAAGCTTGCGTGAGCTGCCATTGAATTTTCCCGCTTCGATCATGTTGCCTACTTGTACATACGCTTCCCGGAAAGGCATGCCTGCAACGACTAATTTGTTCACCTCTTCGACGGAGAATAACAAGTCATATTTCGAATCTTTCAATAGATCAGCTTTGACCTGCATGTTCGAAACCATGTAATGCGTGATTTCCAAGCAATCTTTGATTTCGTCGATGGCGGGCATCAATAATTCTTTGGTCAATTGGAATTCCCGGTGATAGCCAGAAGGCAAGTTGCTCATGAGCAATTGCATTTGGTTCGGAACCGCCTTGAGTTTATTCGATTTGCCACGTAATAATTCCGCGACATCCGGGTTCTTTTTATGTGGCATGATTGAACTGCCAGTCGTTAGGGAACTTGGTAATTCGATAAAGCCAAAGTTTTGGGAGTTGTATAAACAGACATCCATCGCAAGCCGACTCAGCGTCGTCGCGATCTGGCTGATGGCGTTGAGTACATAAAATTCCGTCTTACCACGAGACATTTGGGCATTGACCACGTTCACATGTGGTGCCTCAAAACCTAATAAAACGGTTGTTAGTTTCCGGTCTAATGGGA
>JACCDX011446650.1_pt1 | contig 21290 bp, 20 predicted proteins | sample 7449681 | NCBI WGS metagenome assembly JACCDX01 (sample SAMN15323450, study PRJNA562643) | freshwater metagenome | isolation source: river surface water | place: USA:Blue River Watershed | collected 2017-08-18
CAAATGTAGCATCAAACCATCACCGCCAATTGCGATTACTAAATCAATATCAGCAATATTTTGGTGATCTGAACTAAGATCGATAAAGTTGTAATTTCTGACCAAAATATTTTTATGTTCGATGGCTTTTTGATTGTTACGGGCAGCGATTACGGCGATTCTTTTCATTGCGAGGTTTGAACAAAATTTGTTATTTTCTCAATTCGTAAAGTGCGATTGAAGTTGCAACTGAGGCGTTGAGACTTTCTACGCTTGGGTCAATTTTTATTTTTGCAAGAACGTCGCAATTTTTTTTCACTAAGTCGCGAATTCCGTCGCCTTCTGATCCAACCACTAAAGCAACATGGTCATAATCTCTGATTTCGCTGATGGCAGTGTTGGAATTACCATCAAGACCGATACACCAATAGCCAATTTTTTTCAACTTTTCGATTAGGTTATTGAAATTCACCACAATGACTAAGTCAGCTAATTCAATCGCGCCAACCGAAGATTTGCACATTGAAGCAGTTTCTTTGGGTGCGCTGTGTTCGCAAAAAATTATTTTTTTTACGCCAAAGGAAACAGCGCTGCGAATAATCGCGCCAATATTTTGCGGATCAGAAAGTTGATCAAGCAACAATAAGGTTGGCAGTTGTTCTTTCTCGAGAGAATAAAGTTCTTCGAGTAAGTCATTTTGATTTTTAATGGCTAGTTTTGAGCAATTAAGAGCAATTCCTTGATGAATTTGATCGCGTCCGACAATTGAAGAAATTTGTTCTCCCTCAACAATTTTTACTAAATTTTTTAGATGAGAAAGTTGAGTTTTGTTGAGGAATTTTTCGAGTTCAGAGAAAGTATTTTTGGTGCTAACAATCTGAAATATTTTGCGCTTTTTATTTTGTAATGCAGCGAAAACAGCGTGTTTACCGTACAGCCAGATGGAGTTCTGGCTGCCGGTATTTTCAAATTTATGATTAGTTTTTTGATTTCTTGTGGTTTTTGTGATTCGCATGAGATTTGTCTTTATTTTCCACTGCTTGAGAAGTTTCTTCTTTCTTTTCTTCTGAAGTTTTTGTTTCAGTTGCAGCTTTTACTTCTTCGGCTGGTTTGGCTTCTTCAGTAGTTGCTGGAACAGTTTCTGCAGGAATAGTCGCATTTTGTTTTTGTGATTTTTCGATTTCTTTTAGTTGAATCAAAATTTGCACTTTTGCGTCTTTGATAATGCGTTTGTTGATTTCATTGATTTTATCTTGAATCAATTGATCGCGAATATTGTCTTTAACGGCTTCAAAAGATAAAGCTTTTGCCGGACGAGTATCACCAAGTTTGATGATGTGCCAGCCGTATTTAGTTTCAACAGGATCAGAGATTTGATCTTTTTCTAAAGAAGTTACAACGGAAGCGATTTCTTTAATCATGCTATCTTCTAGAGTATAATCGATTTCACCGCCTTTTTCAGCAGTGTCTTGATCGATTGAATATTTTTTGGCGAAATCAGCAAATTTAGAAGATTTTTTACCGCGCAAATCTTGTACAATTTTGTCAGCTTCTTCTTTGGTTCTAACTACTATATGGAAAATTTGATATTCTTTCTTTCCTTCTAATTCCTTGCTTAAATCAAGATATTTATCGTTAACTTTTTGATCATTGATATCTTTTTTAAGAATAGAGTCGATGTAAGATTGACGTAAAATTCTGTTTTTTGCTTCAGTAATTTTATTTTGAACTTCTTTTGATTTACCAACTTCAGATTTAGCAGCTTCTTTAGTTAGCTCTCTTTCCAAATATACTTCTTTAACCAGAATTTCGACGATTTCTTTTGGTAAATTATCAATTGCTGGAATGTTGCTTGCATCTTGACCTTCAAACACTTCGCTCAATTTCATTTCAATTTCTGAGCGAAAGATTTTTTGTCCGTTAATTTTAGCAGCAACTTCACCGTTTGAAGAATTAGAAATAATGAAGTAAGACCCAGTAAAGACCACGGCAGCTAAAGCTGTAGCAGCTATAAAAAGTTTTTTAGATTTCTTTTTTCTAGAAGGAAAAGATAGCATAAAATTTGTTATTTTTAGTTAAGGAAAATTTTTACAATCCTGGAATTACGAATGTTGGGTAAAGTTGGTAATTTTTGCAAATTGTTTCGAGTTTATTTTTGTCAGCAGCCTCACCGTATTTAACTTGCAGTTTGTTCGATAAAATTCCGCCAGTGATCAATACTGAATCGATACCAAAATCAACAGCACCTTTGATGTCAGTTTCCATGCCGTCACCAATCGCTAGCATTTTGCTTTTATCGGAAGTACCAAAAAGTTCGCAAACTTTGTGATAAACAGCTGAAAATGGTTTGCCGTAATACAAAACTTCACGGTTCATTTTTTTATATTCTTGAGCCAAAATGCCGGCGCAGATAAGTTCTAGGCCATTTTGTTTGACGACGATTAAATCTGGGTTGACGCAAATTAACGGCAAATTGTGTTGCGCTGCTTGCAAAAGTTGCGGCATTTTTTCTGCCAAAACTGAGTTATCTCCATCAAAACCAGTGGCAACTGCGAAATCAGCTTCTGAGGCATCTGAAGTTATTTTGTAATTCAGACCAGAAAGCAAATCGAGATCTTTTTGTGGTCCGATGTAGAAATAATTCGATCCAAAATTAGCGAAATTAGCATTCTGATTTTTTTCTAAATCGAGATAAGTAGCTTCTCCGGAAGTAAGGATAAAATCGTAAAGATCAGAAGTGATGCCGTATTTTTTTAAAACTTCTGCAACTTTGATTGAGCGGCGCGGCGCATTTGACAAAAAACAGATTTTCTTACCAGAATCACGTAAAGTTTTGATTGCTTCCACAACTCCTGAGTAAGCGGCAGTGCCATCGTGAACTACTCCCCAAACATCAAAAATAAGATATTCGTAATTATGAGCAGCTTCGATGATATTATTGTAAAATTTCATGAGATATTATTGTTCAAGCATTGAAACGGCCATTTTGGTGACGCCAGCGAAACTACTTTTTTTGTACTTCATTTTTACAGAATCGCCAAGTCTTATGGTTTCGGCCTTTTTAGCATCATCCATTACAACCCAAGAAGTTTTTGGATCTACAATTTCTGAAACTGATCCGGTGGCAATTACGCGACGTTCAATCTCAACTTGGTTGGTGATGGCATTTTCAGTTTCGTATTGGCCAATAACTTCAAATTTGTCGTTTTGCTTTAAACCATCAAGCGAGCCAAGAGAGATTTTGAAAATGGCTTTGTTATCAAGAGTGCGCTTTTCCAAAATATAACCCTTCTTAGCGAAGAAATTTTTGAGATCGATTTCAATCTCAGAGATTGCATCGTCGCCAGCTTTGCGAACTAAGCTATCATCACGTGTGGCACCGTCAACTTTTTTACCACCAATTTGGATTGCTCCAAGTGCTAAACCACCATCTTGTTGAACTGCTTCAGAACGGCTTTTTTTGCCCTTAAATTCAATCGATTCAATAACTGCCAAAGAAGGTAACTCGTAAACTTTTAAATTTCCGGCAACGTCAGATGAATAAGTGTATTTTGGCGGAATTGAAACTAGTTGGCGGCTTTGCGGATTATAGTAGGTTGAACCGCTAGAATATTTACTGGTAAATCCAGCATTTGAAATTGCGCCAGAAATTGCGTAATCAGCAACGATTGGGCCTTTGTAAGCTCCTGTTTTTTTCATTTCGGCTAGTTCAATCTCTTTTTGTAATTTAGAGGCAGCTTTGCGATCAACTAATTCACCAAGACGGTTTTTGCTGATAACGTTTTCAACATTATTGGCTACTGAATTTCCTAAATCAGATTGTTTAGCAGTTTCAATATTGTTTTCATCAAAAGCGAAAACAACGATTTTAGGAGATTTGCCAGCAATATTTTCAGCAGTTGGCATGTATTTAGTTTTACTCAAAAACTGTTTTTGATATTTGCCAAAGTCACTGCCGATTGTAGTCGAACATGAAGTTAAAAACAAAAGAGCTGCTAAATGTTTAAGTTTCATAATTTATTTTTAGTTGATGATGCCAATTACTTTTAAAATTCCGTCTTGAGCAATTTTTTCTTCAAGTGATTTAACTGCTGCGACATAAGATTCTTTTTCACTAATTGTTGAGCTGCCAGTTACTTCAACTGTGTTGCTGGCGACAGTTTTATTGTTCGATAAGTTTTCAAAATCGACTTTTAATTTAGTTAAATAAGCACCGTAAATTTGGTTATTAGTGTTTGAAGATTTGATTACGATCACAATCTGGTTGGTGCTGTTATTGCGTGAGTTGGCAACTTTGATTTTTTCTTTGTTAAGTGCGTTGCGAATGGTTTGAGAAATTTCTTTGGCAGAGTTTATTTCAAAATAAAATTCAATTTTGTCGGTAAGTTGATTGAACTGATTTTTGAAATAAGCGTAACGGTTTAGTTTTTCGGTAAGGTTTATATTTTCGCCACTTCCTTGTAAAATACGGCTCGAAAGCTCAATTTGTTTTTGCAAATCTAGAATTTTAGTCAAAGAAACGCGTTTTTGGATTGGATTAGCGTTGGTGAGATTTTTTTCTAAATCGCTAACTTGTCTTTCAGCAAAAGCGACTTTTTCTTTTTGATCGCTGATAAAAGGTGAGCGTTCAATTGCAACTTCAACATAAAGCTGTGCGCCATTTTGCTGACTACGTTGAACTCTGAAATTAGTGAAGTCGATCTTTTCAATATTTTGGCTGATTTGTTGACGCATTTCTTGGTTAATGCCATTTTTGTCTTCTTCGCTTAGTGAAGTTGATTGCGCGGAAATATTAACCATCAAGCGCGCGGCAGCGTCGGCTAAAGCTGCTTTTGTGGCTTCTTCTAAATTTGCTCCAACGGACACGCCGTAAATATTTTGGTTGTCGTTTTGCTTTGGTGAAATGTACCAAGAAGGCAGATTTGAAGAGGCAAGATTGTTAGAGCTACAAGAAGCAATCGCTAGTAAAGTGAGTGTGATAGCAAAAAATTTATTCATCCAATTCTTTGAAAAGACTGTCACTGCTTTGTTTTGTTGAGTTAATACGATCGGAAGCACTTTGTTGTTTTAAAGTTTTTTCCGCTTCTTTTTTCGCTACTGAAGCTTCACAAGAAGCAGCGATCAAAAGAGCTATTAGAGCAATAAAAATTCTCATATTTTTAATTTTCGTAATCGAAATGAAGAAATAAGGCGGACAAAAATTTTGCCCGCCTTTTGTGTCTTTTTTTAAGTTAATTCTTAGAGAAGTTAACTTTTAAAGCTATTGGGCTGATTTGTCTTTTGATGAAGATCTTTCTTTTTCAAGTTCATCAAAAATAGCTTTGCTAGCTTCTTCGCTTTTTTTGATATTTTCACGACCCAAGTTTGATTTTTTCAAAGATGCGCTCAAAGATTTTTCGCTGTCGTTTAAGAATTTGCTGTAATCTTCATTTTTCAAAATCATGTGAACGTAAAGAGTGCCGTCTTTTGCTTGAAAAATGTTAATTCTTTTAACGCCAGATAAAGGCAAATCTTTCACAACTTGTTTAGTTGCTTGTGCGAAAAATTGTTCAACGTCGTCACTGTTATTGACGTTAGCTGATTTCAAAGATTCTTTAGTAACACGGCTGATTTCTGATTGAATTGTAGCAGCGATATTGGCCTTGGCATCAAGTTCAGCTTGAGGAATTTGGAATTTGATTCCGCCTTTTGATGGGCTAGCAATACCAACAGCGGCAACACCGTCTGGCATATTTGGATCAAGAACCCAAGAAGGTAAATCACTAAGTTTTTCGTTTTTAACTTCAGCAACTTTAGTACCTTTGCTGCAAGAAAAAGAAAAAGCTAAAGCAGCAACTGAAATGGCGACGACAATTTTGTTTTTCATAAAAATTTTGAGGAAGATTAAGATTTAATTAAGCCCAACAGTACTAGAAAACAAAGGGCGCGACGAACATAAATTTTCAAGAAAAAATTACAAGGGCAAACTCTGTAATAGTTTAGAACTTTTCTTTCTGATAGATTAATAACGTTCCGATCGCCAGACAAATTATTGTTATTATCCAGGTTGATGCAAATACAGGGATCAGTCCGGAAGCTCCAAGAGCTGTAATAATTCCTGAAGTAATGTAGAAAATTAGTCCCAAAGCAATTCCCGAAAAAATCATGATGACCGATTTGTTATTGCGAGTGTGATTAATTCCAAAAAAACAAGCTATTAGTGTCATAGCCACGAACAGCAAGGGTTTGCTGAGTAATGAATTAAAATAAACTTTGAATTTAGTAGAGGCGAAACCTGAGGCCTGCAATGTTTCGATTAAATTAGGCAATTCGTAAATCGAGAATAATTTCTCATTTTGGAAGTTGTTGATGATGGTCTGACGAATAAATTCTGATTCTAAATTGGTTTTGATTGAATAAGATTTTAGCTTTTTGTTTATTTCATTTTTGTTGTTAACTACGACATTTTTCAAAATCCATATGCCATCTTGGTAAGACATTTCTTGGCTATCAATTTTTTCGTAGAATTTACCATTTTTATCGAAAAACCACAGAGTTACAGATTTGAATTCTAAAGAGTCTTTAATCGATTTTTTGGCTCGAATTATAATTTCTTCTTTGGGTTTTTGAATATTATCTTGTTTTAACCAGATTCCGTTTGAAGGAACAACCATTTCACGTCTTTCTTTAAGAACGTATTTTGCTTCTAGTTGATTGAATTTTTTAGTCATTTCTACGGAAACTGGTCCTAAAACTGCAATCCAAAAAATTCCCAGTAAAAATGCGGACGTGGCAACTGGTTGTAGTACTTGCCATAAAGAATAACCGCTGGAACGCATTATCGTTATTTCACTTTTGGAAGATAAAAGAAAAAAAGTGATGATTGCTGAGATCATTACGAGTGATGAAACTATTTCGTTGATGAAGCTCGGAATTTGTAAACTTGCCATAAGCAACTCGATCCTCAATGAAGATAGTTCCGAATCTCTAAGTTTCTCTTGGACGTCAATGAAGTTAATCAAAAAAATCAGCAAAGAAAAGCTAACGGATATTTGCAAAAATTTGATCAAAAAACTTTTGGCGATGTAAATATTAAGTTTTTTTAGTAATGCCATTTTCAACTAATTTTTAGTGGGTTTGATTTTTTGATATTTTTCGTGCATAAAATACAAGCTGACTGAGGTGAAAATAGCCAAATTTAAGTAGAGCAAGTAAACAAATTGCGTGTTTTTCTCTATGGCCTGAAATATGGCGATTGTTGTTGCGAGAAGGATGGTTGAAGCAACAGATGCTAGTACTACATTTCTAGAATTACCTCGACGACTAAACGCACCATGCATCATAGAAGAGAGAGCTATCAATGAGAATATTATTGGTAAAACTGGATAAACAAAACGTTGATGAAATTCGCTTTTTAACCTTGCGATTTCAATTTCGCTTAAATCATCTTCATAGTTTATTAATTCATGCAAATAACGTTCTTTTTGTTTCCATTTTAACCTGACTTTTTCGTCATCTTTGCCAATCAAGTTAAAAACATAATTATCAAAATTTAGAATTTCAGATTTGGCGGTTAGATAGTTAAATTTTTGTACTGTTCCATTCTCCATATAAAGTAAAGCTGTGCTATCTTGAGCAACTATATGTCCTTTCTCAGCAGTGATAGTCAGTGAATATTGATCTGAAGATTTATCATGAAGTAAAATGCCGTATAAAATATTTTCTTCATTACGATTTTTGACGTAAATCGTGATCGATTTTAAACTTTCAAAAGTTTTCGGATTAATTGATAAGTTAGTATAATTTGTAGAAAGTTCGTTGCGAGAAAGCCTTAGTTTCTTGTTGGCATAAGGCATAAAATACATCGAGATAGCGAAACAAATTAATGAGCAAATTAAGGCAACATAAAGTGCAGGTTTGGCGAGGGAAAATTTATTGATACCGGCATTTTTAAGAATCGCCAACTCATTGGTCGAAATCAGTTTGTTATAAACTATAATTATTGCGGCAAGAAGTGATATCGGAATTATAAACAACAGCAACCAAGGCAGAATAAGCAAAAAAAGCGCAAAGAATTGTTCAATCGCAATACCATTTTCCGTGACATATTTCACGAAACTAATGGCACGCGAGAACCAAATAAGTGATATTAATATGGAAATACATCCCAAAAAACTGAAGAGAGTTTTTTTGAAAATGTACTTAGAATATAGTTTCAAGGGATTTATATTTTGAATTATTTGAGATAGCTGCTAATTTATTAAATCATAAATCTTAAATCTAAAATCCTTAATATGTCAGAAATTAAAATTATTCTTAACGGCGAAGAGAAAGTTCTAACTCGTAAAATGACAGTGTATGAATTGATTCAAGAACTTGAGTTAAACACTAACAAAATTGCAGTTGAAAAAGATTTAGAGATTGTGACTTCCGATAAATTTAAAGAAGTGATATTAGATGAAGGTGCACGTGTTGAAATAGTGCATTTTATTGGTGGTGGTTAGTTAATTTGCTGACCTTGCTGTTGAGTGTTTTGTAATTGGTTGACTTGTACTGGTTGTCCAACTTCGGTACTTGGTAAGGCATTATTCTTTTTCAAAAGACGGTTGGCCTTACTGTTGATTTCCTTTTTTTCAGCAACGTCCAATAAATTTTCTGGCTCAGAGATGTGTTCGAACGTTTCTTCAAGTTGATCGGTTGTTTCCTTTAATAATTCAGTCCCTGCAAAAAAAGTTTGCTTCAATGTTTTTTCGTAAATTGTAGTGAAGAAGTCATCCAGTGATTTATAAAAAGGATCCCAAAGTAGTTCACGTCCGGCGAAACCTTTTAAGAATTTCGCCGCGATAACGCTTATACTGTGTGAAGCTTGTGATGCAAAAGCCGCAACTCCTGAGGCAACAAAGTTAACAGGAAAAAATAAAGCGGACTGGATGCCTTTTAAAATTTTAAAGAAGGTTGATTGTGGTTTTGTTGCCATGTTTTTAGTCCCTAAAATTTATGAATTGTAAAGGAATCTCAAAGTCAGCAGCACGTAGCAAAGCAATCGCTTCTTGCAAATCATCACGTTTTTTGCCGTCAATTCTAACTTCATCACCTTTGATCGAAGCTTGAACTTTCATTTTAGTATCTTTCACGTGCTTGACGATTTTTTTGGCAACTTCTTGTTCAATGCCATTACGCAACTTAACTTCTTGGCGTAATGAATTGCCGCTGGCTTTTTCTTCTTTTTGGAAATCTAAAGCTTTTGGATCGATTCCGCGTTTCACGCAAAAAACTTTCAATGAATCACGAATTGCGCCGAGTTTGTAATCGTCTTCAGCGCTGATTTGAATCACGTTATCTTTGGTTTTCAATTCAACTGTAAAGGTGGCACCTTTGAAATCATAACGATTGGTCAATTCGCGCAAAACGGAATTAACGGCATTATCGATTTCTTGCATATCGATTTTAGAAACTACGTCAAAGCTTGGCATATTTTTGATAAATTTAGTTTAGTGCTTGTTTTAAATCTGAGATCAGGTCGTCAACATGTTCAAGACCGACAGAAAGACGACACATCGATTCAGTAATTCCCATTTCTTGTTGTGCTTCACGGCCCATACTAAAATGAGTCGAAGTTGCAGGATGAGTAATGAGCGACTTGGAATCGCCCATATTGTTGGAAATGTCAATAATTTGTAAACGGTTCATGAAAGCGAAAGTTTCTTTCTTGTCGCCATTGATTTCAAAGGCCATCATTGAACCGCCGTTTTTCATTTGTTGACACGCAATTTCATATTGCGGATGCGACTTCAAAGTTGGATAGAAAACGCGTTTAATTTTAGGATGAGACTCCAAAAACTCGGCAATTTTTTGAGCGTTATTGCAATGACGCTCCATACGCAGCGGGAAAGTTTCCAGAGATTTCAGCGCAACCCAAGCATTGAAAGGACTCAAAGCAGGGCCGGTGTGACGATGAAACGGCAACAAAACTTCTTTGATAAATTTAGTATTACCCAAGACGCAACCACCCAAAGTGCGACCTTGGCCGTCAATATGTTTAGTTGTAGAATGCACGACAATATCAGCGCCCAGTTCAAAAGGACTTTGGCTGAAAGGTGAGGCAAAAATATTATCAACAATCAAGCTGGCTTGATGTTGACGGCATAAATCGGCAACAAACTTAATATCGACAATTTCTAAATTAGGATTTCCCGGTGTTTCGATAAAAACTAATTTGGTATTTTTTTTGAAAGCGCGGCGCCATTCATCTTCATTTGGGCCGTCAACCAAAGTTACTTCAATTCCGTAGTTAGGCAAAACTTTAGTCGCAATGTAATAACATGAGCTGAACAAAACTTTGGAAGCTATGAAGTGATCTCCGGCTTTGATTTGACACATGATTGAGGCAAAAACTGCCGCCATGCCAGAACCCATCACGCAAGCTGCTTCCGCACCTTCCATCAAAGCCATTTTATCTTCCAACATTTTCAAAGATGGGTTCAAATAGCGCGAATAAACGAAGCTTGGCGCTTCGCCGTTGAAACGACTTTCGGCAGTTTCAGCGTCATTGTAACAATATCCCGAGTTCAAAAAAATGGCTTCGGAAGTTTCACCGAAATTAGAGCGGATTGTACCACCGCGCACCATTTTAGTCTCGAGATGAAGATTGGAAAAATCGATATTTTTATTTTTGTAGTTCATAGATCTGTCAGCAACTGCTTTGCATTTTTGAAAAGTGAGAGGCGCACCCTAATTTTTGATGTTGAGCTTTTCAAGCAATTCGTCGGTGTCGTTACGTAAAAGTTGAATGCGCACAACTGTGGTGCCTTGACCTTTAAAACCCAAAGTTTCAGCAGCTTTCTCGGAAACGTCAATCACGCGACTTTTAGAAAATGGACCACGATCATTTACGCGAACAATTGCACTTTTATTGTTGCGCAAATTTGTAACTTTTACCATCGACGGCATCGGTAAAGTTGGATGTGCTGCAGTCATAGTTGCGGAATTATAAATTTCGCCATTGGCAGTTTTTTTACCGTGAAAATCCGAGCCATACCACGAAGCCATGCCGGTTTCTTCATATTCTTCAAAATTTTCAGGAAAGTAAGCAACGCCTTGGATTTCGTAAGGATTTCCTACTTTGTAAATTCCTAAATATTTACCGTCTTCATCAGTTGCAGATGCAACGCTGTCGTCATTTGTAATTTTGTTTTTCACAGTTTCTGCTGCTGCTAGATTATCTGTTTCAGCATTTTGAGTATTTTTACTGCGTGATTTTAGACGTTTATTTTTGTCGATGTTGGTGTAGCTGCGTTTTGGTTTTTTATGGTTAGAAGCTGTGCTTTCACAAGCGCACAACAAAAAAATGACGAAAATTGATAAGATTTTTTTCATTAATCAAAAAAGGTTGTTGCTATAAAGTGGTGTTGCTGCTAGCACGACAGGCAAAACTGGTTGATAAGTTGCGTGCTAAATTCAGGTTGTTTTTGCTGAATTCTTCTTGGTTGGTAGCGGCGAAATTATTTTCCGTGATCAGGAAAATGCCGTATTGCGCAAACAAATTGGCGATCAATTTATTACCAAAAAAGCTAATCAGGCGATGTTTATTGGTCAGGAAAATTTTACGTTCAACCTTAAAATTTAATTCGTGGCATAAATTTTCGAAATCTTCGATCGAACAAAAGTGAATATTTGGCGTGTCATACCACTGATACGGAATATTTTTATTAACCGGCATTGTTCCTTTAGTAAGAAGGTGCAAACGGTTTTTGATATGAGCAAAATTAGGTAGCGAAACAATCGCGTAATTAGCAACGCGCAACATTTCACGCAAAATTTCTTTGGGTTTTTGGGTTGATTGAATGGTTTGGCTTAAAATTGCATAATCAAAACTTTTAGTCGGATAGTAAGTAAGGTCATCTTCAGCATTGCCTTGAATAACTGAAATTCCTCGGCCCAAAGCTTTGCTGACTTCTTGTTGCGAAATTTCTAAACCGCGAGCATCAACGTTTTTAGTATGTTTTAAAAAAGCCAATAATTCGCCATCGCCGCAACCAATATCCAAAACTTTGGTATTTGGTTTAATCAATCTGGCGATAATTTCTAAGTCGTAACGAATATTGTGTTTGACGATAGTAGCGCCAATGGAAGGAGTTTTTGTCATGTGATGTTGTGGTTAATTTTGTTGAAGAAATCCGGAAACTGTATTGTTCAAAGCTGTGCTTTCGATTAAAAATGAATCATGACCGTGCGTGCTTTCAATTACAACATTACTGGTATCAATGCCGCAAGCAATTAAAGCGTGAGCTAGTTTTTTCGAATCAGCGGGCTCGAACAACCAATCATCGGAAAAAGAAATAATGCAAAAACGTCCGCCTTTGTTGCGGGCAAAACCCAAGAAAGCGTTGCTCAAATTGCCGCCAAAGTCAGATTCTAAATCGAAATAATTAATCGCTTTAGTGGTGTATAAATATGAGTTGGCGTCAAAGCGTTCAACGAAAGTCATGCCTTGATGATGCAAGTAGCTTTCAACCTGAAATTCCGGATCAAAGCTGAAGGAGAAAGATTCTTTATTCTGCAAATTACGACCAAATTTAGTTTGCAGCGAATTCTTCGAAAGATAAGTGATGTGGGCAATCATGCGCGCAACTGACAAACCTTTTACCGGATATTTTTTTTCCAAATAATATTTACCGCCGCACCACTCTGGATCAGCCATAATTGCTTGGCGACCCGCTTCGTGGAACGCAATATTTTGCGGGCTGTGACGATAAGAAGTCGCCATCAAAATTACGGAGTGCATTTTTTGCGGATACAAAATCGACCAATAAGCTGCTTGCATTCCGCCAGTTGAGCCGCCAATTACAGTGTGCAGTTTTTCGATACCGAAATGCTCAATTAATAAATTCTGGGCATTGACCATGTCTTGAATTGTCACCATCGGAAATGACAAGCCGTAAGGTTGATTGGTTTGCGGATCTATTGTTTTTGGCCCCCAAGAACCCATGCAGCCGCCTAAAATATTCGAGCAAATCACGAAAAATTTATTGGTGTCGACAGCTTTATTCGGACCAACCAAAGAAGACCACCAACCATCTTTACCGGTAATCGGGTTGGTTGACGCAACATATTGATCGCCAGTCAAAGCGTGGCAAATTAAAATAGCGTTTGATTTGTCAGAATTGAGTTCGCCGTAAGTTTGATAAGCCAATGGAAAATTGCTGATTTCGGAGCCATTGCTTAATTTCAGCGGTTTGTCTTGCGCTAAATAAACAATTTCACCAATTTCAAATTCTTTGTAGGCCGGTCCAAAACTTGACTTAACTTTCATTCTTTTTAAATCGAATTGATATTGATTAAGGCGTAAAATTTCGATTTGCTGCAACGCCTGATGCTCTCTTTCAAATTCTTAAATTTCACGTGATGGAAAATCAACACAATAAAACTGTACAACCGGCTTTGCTGGCTTTGCGTCAAGAGATTGATGCAATTGATAATCAAATCATCGATCTACTTTCTAAAAGAATGGAAGTAATCCACCGAGTTGGCGAGTTGAAGAAAAATAACCAAGAAAAGTTTTTCATCCGCTCAAATCGTGAAGCAGACATGATAAAAGATTTGGTTAAAAGAGCCGACAATAAATTTCCGACTTCAGCGATTGTCAGCATTTGGCGTAAAATTATTGCTTCCGCCAATATGCATGAACAGCCTTTGCAAATTGCACTTCACAATCCGCGCAACATTGCCGACTATAACTATTTGCTGCGTGAATATTATTACGATGCCGTGCCAATTATTTCGCACGATAGCACCACCAACGTTGTCTCCGAAATTGAAAAAGGTGCAGCGCATATTGGTGTTTTTGCTTTGCCAAAAGTTGGTGATGAAAGTGAACGCAGTGACATTTCTGATAATTGGTGGATTGGTTTAGCCAACAATAAATCAGGCATCAAAGTTTTTGCCAAAGTTCCTTTTATTAAAGCTGAGGAACAATCAAACAAAGCGCAAATTAGTTTAGTTGCGGTGGCAATTAAGCCGGCGGAACAATCGCAAGAAGACAATAGTTTGCTTTACATCGAAGTGAAAAAAGAAGTTTCGCGTTCACAAATTTTAGCCGCTTTGAACGAAAATAATTTACACGGCAATATCTTGAAATCAGTGAAACTGCCGCAAGTTGATGATGTGATTTTTTACTTAGTTGATGTCGCCGGATTTTTCACCGAAGAAACCCAAAACATTCAAAACTTCACCAAATCAAAAATCCGACCATACGTCAAAGTTTTGGGAAGTTATGCTACTCCAATAAAGTTATAATTTTAGTTAAGGCCAAAAGTTAATGTTATGGGTAAAATTAGAAGTTGACTTCAAGGTCTTAATTCTAAAAATGCCCGGCCTTCACTTTATTTGATGAAGCCCTTCCAATACAAAATCATAAAATTTTAAATTTTATCAATTCAACGCTTGCAAAGCTTTGAAGCCAATTTTGTTTTGGAAATTTTTTAGGTAATTATCCTAAAAAACATTGGGAATATTAATCGACAAATCACTTTCAAAATGTCTAAAAGATTTGGTGCTAAGAAAAAACTTAGCAGAAAATTGGGCGCGAGCCTTTGGGGTCAAGCTAAAGATCCATTTACCAAAAGAAATAGCCGTCCGGGTCAACATGGTGCCGCTTCAAAAGGAAGAACTAGCGACTACGGTATTCAGCTTCGTGCTAAACAAAGAATGAAATTCTACTACGGTAACATTTCAGAAAAACAATTCTTCAACACTTTCACCTTGGCTTCAAAAATGAAAGGTGACGTGAGTGAAAACTTCATCGGCATGCTTGAAAGCAGATTGGACGCTGTGGTTTATCGTGCTAACTTTGTTCCTACAGTTTTCGCTGCGAGACAATTCGTCAGCCACAAACACGTTACAGTTAACGGCAAAGTTGTGAACATCGCTTCTTACCGTTTGAAAGTTGGTGACGTTGTACAAGTTCGTGAAAAATCTCGTAAACTTACCATCGTTTTGGAAGCTCAACAAAAAATGGAACGTGATGTGCCATCTTACTTGTTGTTAGACAAAGACGCTTTGTCTGTAAAATTCACTGCGAAACCAGCATTCTCAGAAGTGCCTTATCCAGTTGAAATGCAACCAAGTTTGGTTACCGAGTTCTATTCTCGATAATCTTATTGCTGAGTTTACTTTCGCAAAAATGGGTTCAAGTTCAAAAAACTTGAGCCCATTTTTTTTGTTTGTGCTTCATTCAACTGGACAGTTTTTTATAAAATCTTGTCTCTAAAAACTTATTGAAGAAAATTATCGGAGCACTGCGTTAATTTAGAGTTATCGCGCCAGTCAATATCACAAATAAACATCAAAACCATGACCCAAGAATCAAATAAAACCCCGCGTTCTAATTCTAACATTGCTGCAACCAATGCTGATTCCGATTTGCAGGATGTTGGATCTTTGTGGGGCGATCAAGAGAAGAAATATATTTATACTGATTTTTCTGACCAAGATAATCCTAAGGTTTTAAATCCTGAAGATTTGGTTGAAGAGCGCAAAGATGCAAAGGTGGTTAATTCAAGATCTGTTAATTTAAGAGGGTCCGAAGCTGTTGATTTTGATGATGTTCCTAAGTTTTCTTTGTGGAACACTTTGAAGACAGCTGTTGTTGGTTATCTAGCTTTGAGTGGCGGGGCGAGTGATTCTAAGAATTTACGTTCTGGGTCAAATTCTAATAAATCGGGTGATTTGGTGAATAGTGATGGATTTAGTTTACCGTCATCGAATCTTTTAAATTCTTCTGCTTTGACTAATGTTCAAAACGTTGAGCAGGGTAGAAGATTGCAGGTAGATCGTAAAACAAGATCCCCATCTGCCCAACCAACAATTGCACCAACCAGAATTCCAACAATAAGCCCAACTTTCAACCCAACCGTAATTCCAACTCTTGCACCAAGTCGATATCCAACTCAACCCACACAATCTCCTACAACTCAACCAACCAAACAGCCATCAGTTGAACCAACAGTTCAGCCTTCACAAAAACCCAGCGTAAATCCAACTTTGCAGCCAACTAAAGAGCCATCACAACAACCAACTTTTAAACCATCGCAATCTCCTACAATCAAAGTTTCAGAGCAGCCAAGCATAAATCCCACTTTGCAACCAAACATCAATTTAACAGCTGAAAGTGTAAAAAATTCAAACTTCGCGCTGCCAAGTTTTGCGATTCCGGTTATCACTGTCGCTTCCTTTGTTGGTTCAACAATTTTGGGTTTGATTGCGCGCAAAGTGGTGACTAACTATTACACGTCACGTCGTCAGGGAAATGTAAATTACACAGGAATTGACTTGGGCGATACCAGTTTTTCTCATACAAGTGCTGCAGTTTCAAATGTTGAAGTTGAGAAGGGTTCTTTTGATCGTCTCGCTGCTAAGTTTGTTGCCAATTTTACGCAAGCTCATCACGACATGATGCTGGTTTTTTCAACTAAAGTAGAAAACACCAAAGGCAAAACGGCCGAAGCTTTAGGAAGTTTTGGCGAAGCGGTGAAAGATATTCCGATTTTGTCAGATATTTCCAGCACTGCTGCTGCTGTTGCTTCGCAAGTTAGTGAAGAAAATAGAAGACAAAGATTTGAAAATTTCTCGCAAATTGATCGATCTCTCAAAGTTGAAAGTTACCAAAAATTAGCGGTTGTTCTTGCCACAAATTATTATCAAAAAAACAGCGCTGAAATTTTGCAATCAACTGCCATAATTGCTGAAAATTCTGCTGATCTTTACAGTCAGCGTGCAATTGAAGTTTTAAAGTCGGCAGCTGTTGCGCATGATATTGCGAAGTTAAATACAGATTGTGCGAGCAACAAAATTTCTTTTGATGAAAAAATTTCCAAAATTGCCAACGTGGTTGAGTCTGAATTGAGCAAAGCCAAACCATCACCCAGCGTGCGACCAAGTTCGTCTTCCGCGCAGAAATTAAATAGCGCAAATTCTGTGACGAAAAATTCATCTTCGAGTGGCAGAATATAGTTTGAGTAAGAATGCTAAATGTTATCCTAAACGAAGTTAATCTTACGAGATATGTCACTTCGTTTAGGATGGCAATTGGGAGAACATGGGTTTTTTTATTTTTTTTGGGCAACAAACAATTTTATTGTTTATTGGCATCGTAGCAGTTTGAAGCAAATTAAAAAAAACTTGCAAGATTAGACGAAGAAATTCTATTTACCTAACTCTAACCGTCACTGACGCACGGCACAATAACATTTTAATCAGAAAATATGAAAAAATTCCTAACTTTAACAGCGCTTTCTATTATCGTTTCTTCCCCAGCATTTGCTTTGAGCGAAGGTGATTATCTTGAGTTGGATGGGGTTTATACGGATACGAGTTATTATCATGTTTACAATTCTAATGATATTATAGTTAGAACAAGACCGACTAATTCTTCTGGTACAAATGGTGTTGGTTTAACATTCAAAAGTGCTTATAATTTCGAAAATTCTAATTTCTTTTTAGCTCCTGGTGTTTTTGTAGAACAAAATAGTTTTGGTTCTTCATCAGTTAGTGGTTATGATAAGGTCAATTTACAAATTAGAAATAGGCTAGGCGCAAGGATAGATTTGGGATATGATTTTGATAATGGAATAGCACCATATGTTACTGCTGGTTATGCTTATGTTAGATACAACTCTAGATCTAGCGGTACTGATTTGTCTAACAACTGGGTTACTGCAACAAGAACTGGAAGTAGTGGTAATGAATTCTTCGGTTTTGGTGCAAGATTCCCACTAAAAAATAAGAACTTGTCACTCAATTTCGAATATAATTACCAGACATTTGACACAAAAAATGCAGTTCCAGTACAGGCTTCTGATTATCTGATTAATTCACAATATAGAACACGTCTCGACATCTACAAAGTTGGTCTTTCTTACAAATTCTAATCTTAACTCTAACCAATCACCTTCTGAAATTTTTAAAACCTTAAATCGCACAAATTATGTCTAAAACAAGCACTTCACAATTTATGGAAAGCAATCTTTTGCAAAATTTTAAAGAAAATTTAGCAAGTGTTTTACACCAAAATGCCAGTGACGTTGAGCGTGCGCAAAATGGTGCAGAATATTTAAGTTCAGAAGTTGATTATTTAATCAGCCAAGCTGCAGCACAAAACCCAGCAAGTTTCTTTTTGCCAACTGACTTGTCGCAGCCAAGCGCGCAAGCAACTTTAACAGAGTTGCTGCAAGCTTTTGCTGCAAGCGAACAATATCAAAACATTGTTTTGCCAGTTAACATCAATAACTCGCACTATGCTTTGTTGACGGTAAACCGCGCCCAAGACGGCTCTTTGGTGGTTGAATATGTTGACCCGATGGGTGTGCGCTCAATTCCTGCACATTTGGTTGAAGCAGTTGCCCAAGGATTAAGCGTTTTGGGAAGTGAAATTTTGGTCAGCGAAACAGTGTTGCAACCTGTTACAGAAAAAGGAATTGCTGCTAACAACCATTGCGGAGTATTAGTGGTTGACATTGCCAGCAAAATGTTGTCTGGACAAGTGCAATTATTGCATCAAGAAAATGGTCACACTCGTTTGTTTGTGGTTGCACAAGAGCAAGTGCAAGAAATCAGTGACTTAAGTGTTGAGCAATCAAATTTGATTGGTGCTGACTTGCGAGCACAATATAGCTACCTAGGAAATTCTTGGGCTAACGATGCCAATTATCGTTCTTATTCCGACTCAGGATTGGACAATGTCGGGTCTGTTTTTGGTGAACAAGAGATGAAGTATATTTATACTGATTTTTCTGACAAAGATAATCCTAAGGTTTTAAATCCTGAAGATTTGGTTGAAGAGTCGAAGTCTGATTCTGTTGTTGAATCGAAGGTTGGTAATTTAAGGGTTTCTAAAGATTCTAATGTTGTTGATGATACTGCGAATTTTTCACTGTGGAATACTTTGAAGACTGCGGTTGTTGGTTATTTAGCTTTGAGTGGCGGGGCGAGTGATACTAAGAATTTGCGTTCTGGGTCAAATTCTAATAAATCGGGTGATTTGGTGAACGGTGATAATTTATCGGCATCTAATCTTTTAAATTCTGCTGCTTTGACTAATGTTCAAAATGTTGAACACGGTAGAAGATTACAAGGTGCTATTAGGTTTACTAGATCCCCATCTGCCCAACCAACAATCGCACCAACCAGAATTCCAACAATAAGCCCAACTTTCAACCCAACTATAATTCCAACTCTTGCACCAAGTCGATATCCAACTTCAAATCCAACTTCGCAGCCAACGCGTCAACCTTACGCTCGTCCGAGTGGTCAACCGTCAATGCAGCCGAGCGGTCAACCAAGTTTGCAGCCGTCAAATCAACCAACTTCAGAGCCGACACAGCCAACTTCAACTCCGACTGGCCAACCGTCAATTCAACCTTCAATGCAGCCAAGTGGCCAACCGTCAAGACATCCGACGGCGCAACCAAGTAATCAACCGTCGAATCAACCAAGCAATCAACCAACTGCACAGCCGACTAATCAGCCATCAGAGCAACCAAGTTTGCAACCAACTGCACAGCCTTCAAATCAACCAGCAGCTGTTCCGACTGCACAGCCTTCAAATAAGCCATCAAATCAACCAAGCAGCCAACCTTCAGTAAGTCCGACTAATCAGCCGTCATTCCAGCCGTCAATGCAGCCAACGGCAAGACCATCTCAGCCAACTTCGAACCCAACTGAGCAACCATCAAATCAACCATCGCAACAACCGACTGCACAGCCATCAAAACAACCAACTGCGCAGCCTTCAAACCAACCATCAAAACAACCAACTAATCAACCATCAGTACAGCCAACTTCTAGTCCAACAAACGAGCCAACAGATAGTCCGTCGGCGCAACCAACTGCACAACCATCACAACAACCATCAAGACAGCCATCAAGACAGCCATCAACACAACCAAATGCGCAGCCATCAGGACAGCCATCACAACAACCATCAAGACAACCATCACAACAACCTTCAACACAACCAACTGCGCAGCCTTCTGTGCCGACTTCGCAACCGACTTCGCAACCTTCAGTTCCGACTTCGCAACCAACTAATCAACCTTCAACACAGCCAACTTCACAGCCGACACAGCCAACTTCACAACCGACTGCACAGCCGACACAACCAACTTCGCAACCATCAGGATATCCAACTTCGCACCCGACTTCTAATCCTACTACTGCGGCTAATACCAATTCAGTTCAAAATGTTGCCATAGAAACTGATCCTTCAGTAGGAATACTCGGAACCGCTGGTTTAGCGCAAACAGTTTTTGGTGCTGCTACTCTTAACGTGGCTTCTTTTACTACGGGTTTAACTCAAACTGCGTACTCATTTGGTACTTACGAAGAAAATCAACAAGAACAGGGTCGTAGAAGAACTACGGAAAATGAATCAACAACATCTCCTGTATTTGCTGCTGTTATACCTCAAGTTTTGGCATTAATTTATGAAGCTTGGAGAAACCATAGACACACTTCTAGAACTGGTCTTGCTGAAACTTTATTGAATAACTTAGATCGTGATACGGTTAAGTTATTAATTGCAGCTTTGCATTATGTGAATGCTGAATCAGCAGAAGCTGGAATAGATAATACAACGCTAGTTCTAGATGACACTTCACAGGAGCAATACGCTCAAACACTTGCAAACCTCGAAGCAGCATTAAATGGACAAGGTATTACATATTCGAATATTACAAAAAATATTCCTTGGATGAGATCAAATTCAGAGTCATTACAGATTGCTCTTGATAAAGATTTAGAAAATAAAATTTCTAAATTTTTTGGAAATACAGATGACTTAGTGGGTGAACAAAAAAGGTTCGGAAATTTTATTAAAGCTTTAAATCAAGTAGCTGAGGCTAGTAGAAACAATCGTTTACCTGGTGCTGTAGAATTGGATGATGTTGCGTTAGATCTAAATGCAGAAGCAATAGGTGAGCAACAAGTTCCAGCTGCACCAGAAGCTGCACAAATAAAGCGTAGAGATGCCAATATTGGTTACATAGACCAATACGTGTTCGATCCTCTAGTTAAGAATCCTGTTGCAGATGCTTTGGGATTTAAAGATGACGAATATTGGGCTTTAAAAGAAAAGTTAACTCATGTTTTGAAAGGTGGTAGACTAAGTCTTCCTACATTACAGGAATTGATAACAAGAGTACCTCAGAACCAAAATGATGGTGGAGATCAGCAAGCGCAACAAGATGAAGTAGTAGAACCAGCGGAAGAAGTGCAAGAAGTAGCAGATAGAGCAGAAGCGCAACAAGATGAAGTAGTAGAACCAGCGGAAGAAGTGC
>JACCDX011030837.1_pt1 | contig 21281 bp, 21 predicted proteins | sample 7449681 | NCBI WGS metagenome assembly JACCDX01 (sample SAMN15323450, study PRJNA562643) | freshwater metagenome | isolation source: river surface water | place: USA:Blue River Watershed | collected 2017-08-18
ACTTACCTTCTTTCGAAAGTTTTAATCCAAGCAATGTTGGTTGACCAGCTTGTACGCCTTCATTTGCTAGACCATCATTTAATCCAGCAAGAACAGCTGAAGCTTCTTTCCACGTAACAAGTTTATTTGGACCACGAGTTGGTGGCTTTGGATTACCTGCACGCATTGAATCAACTAACTCTTTAGCTGACTCAACTGTTTGGTTATCGTAAAACTCCCAATTTGCCATTACTACTGGCGCATAGTCACATGCAGCATTGCATTCAATATGCTCTAATGAAACTTTTCCATCCTCTGTCACGCCATCATTTTCAATACCTAAGTGATCTTTCAGTGAGGCAAATATTGCATCCCCACCCATTACGGCGCACAAAGTATTTGTACACACTCCAACGTGATACTCGCCGATTGCAGATGGCTTGTACTGAGTATAAAAAGTTGAAACCGCAGTTACTTCTGCAGCCTCTAAATCAAGTTGCTCGGCAATCAATTCAATACCTTCATTTGTTACATAACCAGCTTTTGACTGAACAAAATGAAGCAAAGGCATAATTGCAGAGCGAGGACGTGGATAACGCTTGATTATCGAGTCCATAATTTTCAAATCTTCTGGTGAAAATGCCATTAGCGATCAACACCTCCCATAACAGGATCAATCGATGCAACAGCTGCAACGATGTCGGCAACCATGCCGCCTTCACTCATCGCAGGAGTTGCTTGCAAGTTATTAAATGATGGTTCGCGGAAGTGAACGCGATATGGACGAGTTCCTCCGTCAGAGACAACAGAAGCACCTAGTTCACCACGCGGTGATTCAATTGCAGCATATGCCTGACCGGCAGGAACTCTAAATCCTTCAGTAACAAGTTTGAAGTGATGGATCAAAGACTCCATAGAACTTCCCATAATTTCGCGGATGTGATCAAGTGAGTTACCTAATCCATCTCCACCGAGGGCGAGCTGAGCTGGCCATGCAATCTTTTTGTCGGCAACCATTACAGGGGCACCATGAAGTTTTTCTAACTTATCAACACATTGTTCAATAATTCGAAGTGACTGTTCTAGTTCGTTCATACGAATCAAGAAGCGACCATAAACATCACATGTATCAGCTGTCACAACATCAAAGTTATAGTTTTCATACCCACAATAAGGTTGAACTTTTCGCAAATCCCAAGGCATTCCAGTTGAACGAAGAACTGGTCCGGTAATTCCAAGAGTTGTACATCCGGCTAGGTCTAGATAGCCAATTCCTTGTGTTCGCTTCATCCAAATTGAATTACCCACAAGTAAAGTTGAATTATCTTTAAAATTCTTTCGCATTAGCTTTACGCCTTCGCGAATTTTTGTATATGCACCCTCTGGTAAGTCTTGCTGTACTCCACCTGGTCGTACATAAGCCATGTTCATGCGAAGACCTGTAATCATTTCAAAAATCTCTAGAACTGTTTCGCGGTCACGGAAAGCAAAGAACATAGGGCCCATTGCTCCAAGTTCAAGTGCGCCAGTACCTAGGGCAACCATATGAGAGGAGATTCGGTTAAGTTCCATCATCATGACGCGAATAACACTTGCGCGCTCTGGAACATCATTTGTGATTCCCAAAAGCTTTTCTACTGCAAGGCAGTATGCAGTCTCGTTATGTAGAGGACTTAAATAATCCATACGAGTTACAAAAGTGGTTCCCTGTGTCCAGTTACGGAACTCAATGTTTTTTTCAATTCCAGTGTGAAGATATCCAATTCCACAACGAACTTCCGTGATTGTTTCGCCTTCAAGTTCTAGAACTAAACGCAATACACCGTGTGTTGAAGGGTGCTGAGGACCCATGTTAACTACAACGCGCTCTTCTTTAGTTGCACCAATCTCTTGAACTAGAGAATCCCAATCTCCACCAGTTACAGAGAAAACTTTTCCTTCAGTTGTATCGCGCGAAGGTGCATAAGGATCAAATGTTGTCACTTGTAGCTCCTTCGATCGCTAGGTGGTGGAGTAGTTGCACCCTTGTATTCAACTGGAATTCCACCAAGTGCATAATCCTTACGTTGTGGATGACCTTTCCAGTCATCAGGCATAAGAATCCGAGTAAGCCCAGGATGGCCATCAAAAATAATTCCAAACATGTCAAAAGTTTCACGCTCGTGCCAATTATTGCCAGCCCACACTTCAACCAATGAAGGAATGTGAGGGTGCGAATCTGGAACAGAAACTTCTAAACGGAGTCTTTGATTTTTAGTCATTGAAAGCAATGGATATACAGCATGAAGTTCACGTCCAGTTTGCTCTGGATAATGAACACCGCTTACTCCCATGCACATTTCAAATTTCAAAGAGTCACGCAAAACAAATGCAACATCAACGAGTTTTTCTGGCTTTATATGAAGTGTTAACTCTCCGCGATCTATAACAACTCTTACAATCGCATCAGAAAACTCTGGGTAAGCACGCTCTAAGTTGTCTGCAACTTCATCAAAATAACCACCATATGGGCGCTCAGAAGAGCCTGGTGTAACAACTTTCGCGACTAATCCTCCATAACCAGAGGTATCACCAGTTCCTTTTGGACCGAACATGCCATCACTCATTACGCAAGCAGACCCTTCATTTGGTGAGTTGGCTTTGCATTCATTGCAGCAAGTTCAACTTCCTTAATGATCTGAGCGCGATTTGTTCCGATTTTTTCATTGTTAATTTGTTCGTGAAGTTTCAAAATTGCATCTAGCAACATTTCTGGACGCGGCGGGCATCCCGGTAAGTAAATATCTACCGGAACAATGTGGTCAACGCCTTGAACGATTGCATAGTTGTTAAACATTCCACCAGAAGATGCACACGCACCCATTGCTATTACCCATTTAGGGGCAGACATTTGATCATAAATTTGACGAAGTACTGGAGCCATTTTATTTGATACTCGACCTGCAACGATCATTAAATCTGCTTGACGTGGCGATGCTCTAAAAACTTCCCCACCAAATCGTGCAATGTCATACTTTGCAGCAGAACCAACAGCCATCATTTCAATTGCACAGCATGCAAGACCGAAAGTAGCTGGCCATAGCGAGTTTTTACGCATGTAACCGGCGAGTTTTTCAACAGTTGTTAATACAAAACCACTTGGAATTTTCTCTTCAAGACCCATTTTTTAGTCCCATTCCAATCCGCCGCGTCGCCAAACATATGCATAAGCTACAAAAACCGTTGAAATAAAGATAACCATTTCAACTAATCCAAATAGTCCCAGATCATCAAAAGTGACAGCCCACGGATATAAGAAAACAATTTCAATATCGAAAATTATGAAAAGCATTGCAGTAAGAAAATACTTGACTGGAAAACGTCCACCTTCTGCTGCTTGAGGTGATGGTTCGATTCCACATTCATATGCATCTAACTTCGCGCGGTTGTAGCGAGCTGGCCCTGCGAGCGCTCCTGCCACAACTGAAAATGCAGCAAACCCAAACCCGATGGCTGCTATCACCAAAATGGGAATATAAGGATTGGCTGTGGAAATCACAGGCGAAATTCTAAGGTGGAAATGAGGTGGTCCATGACCGCTAACCCTTCACAGCGCTGTGAACTGCAACAACCCCAAAAGTAAGGTTTTTCCAGCTCACTTTGCTCCACCCCGCCTTTTCCAGGCTCTTGGCCAGGGCGGCCTGATCGGGCCAGGCCCTGATGGATTCAGCAAGATAGACGTAGGCATCTGGGTTTGACGAGGTTTTTTTGGCAATCGCAGGCAAGAGCCTCATGAGGTACTTGGTATAGATGGTGCGAAAAATAGGATTTGTGGGCTGGCTGAACTCTGCAATAACAATTCTGCCGCCAGGCTTGGTCACTCGAAGTGCCTCAATAAGGGCTTTTTCGTAGGTGACTGTGTTTCGAAGCCCGTATGAAATTGTCACAACATCAAATCGATTAGCCTCAAATGGCAGATTGAGGGCATCGGCCTTTGAAAAATTCAAATAGGGACGGGCTTTGCGGCCCTGAGCCAACATTCCCTCACTGAAATCTGTAGCAAAGACAGTGGCGCCTGCCTTATAAAGTGGCTCGGAGGAAGAACCCGGTCCGGCCGCTAAATCCAAAATCTCCATCCCAGCTTTTGGGGCGATAATTGCCGTTGTTGCCTTACGCCAAGCCTTGGTCCGGCCCAAGCTCAACAAATCATTTACAAGGTCATAGCGTTTTGCGACCCCATCAAACATTGCCGCTACTTCATCGGGGTCTTTGTTCAAGTTTGCGCGGGACATAACGACATTCTCTCGTGAAGTAGGCTCATCTACAACTTCTTGGGTGGAAAGGTTGGGATCTATATGTCAGATAAAGAGCTAACCCCAATCACCACGGTTCGACTCGGTGAACACCTACCGTTGTTAGATTTACTTCCAGATTCCAATCCACTTGCTTGGGTTCGAAGTAGTGAGGGTTTAGTCGGTTGGGGAGTTTATGCGACCAAAACTGTCACTGGCCCACAGCGATTTGCAGAAGCCCGAGCATGGTGGGAAAAGCAGTTAGAAAATTTCGTGGTTACAAACTCTGTACATGGAAGTGGAACTGGTCCAGTTCTTTTCGCTTCGTTTTCTTTTTCTCCAGATGATGAATCCGTGTTAGTAATTCCAAATGTTGTTGTTGGAAGTAAAAAAGATAAAACGTGGATTACTTGGATTGGATCAGAGCAGCAGCCAATTCTTAATGCCTCTCCTAGTTTTGTAAGCAATAATCCAATACTCACAAGCGCTCACAGTGATTCCAAATCACTAGCTGAATCTGAATGGAAAGATAAGGTTTCAACAGCTGTGCAGCGAATTAAAAATGGCGCACTAGACAAAGTTGTTTTAGCGCGTGAGATGACATTTAAATCAGAGACAGAGATAGATCCTCGACCAATATTGCGCAACCTTGCTGCTGAATATCCAACTACATGGACGTATTGCGTCGATAGATTTGTTGGTGCCACGCCAGAACTGCTTCTTCGATTATCTCGTGGGATGTTAACTTCTCGAGTACTTGCAGGAACAATAAGTAAAACCGGTGATGACTCTAAAGATCTAGCATTAGCTGCTTCACTTGCCCGTTCTTCGAAGGATTTAGCAGAACATGAATACGCAGTTCGATCAGTTGCTGATGCAATCGAACCATTTTGCACTTCTATAAATGTTCCGGATGCACCGTTTGTTTTACACTTGGCCAACGTCATGCATCTTGCAACAGATGTAACAGGGGCGATTGCAGAAACATTAGCCCACGTTGATGCATTTACAATTCTTGAACAACTTCATCCATCTGCTGCAGTATGTGGCACTCCGCGTCCAGCTGCTTCTGCATTGATTTCTGAGATTGAAGCGATCTCTCGTGGGCGTTATGCAGGACCAGTTGGTTGGATAGATGCAGCTGGTGATGGAGAACTTGGTATTGCTTTACGTGGAGGAGAAATAAAGGAAAAGTCGATTCGAATTTTTGCTGGATGCGGAATCGTTAAGGAATCAGATCCCGACGTTGAACTTGCTGAAACTCAAGCAAAGTTTGCACCTATGCGAAGTGCGCTAGAACAACACTCTTTCTAGTTTTCTAAATTGAAGAGAGAGAATCCACGATCGACTTTAAATTATCAGCGTTAGATTCGCGATTTGGTACATTGCAAACAACTATAGAGATTCCTTTAATGGGAGCTTTTATCTGAGCCACTAAATCTTTTAGGGAGTTAATTTCAACTGAGTTAATACCCATGGATTGTGCAATAGCGGCAGGATTTAAACCATGAGGAGTGCCAAATACTGTTTCAAAGCCAGATGTCCCTCGTTGTGGCAAAGTAGAGAAAATTCCACCGCCGTCATTGTTTATGACTATGAATCTGCAATTAATCTCTTCTTGATTTATCAATCCAGTTAAATCATGCAAAAAGGACAGATCTCCTAGAACTGCAATCGTAGATTTATGATTAAACGCTATTCCTAGGGCAGTAGAGATGTTTCCATCAATCCCAGCCAATCCTCGATTTGCATATGTAGTCACACCGTTTCGAGGGGATGCAAAGGCTTCGAAATCTCTAATTGGTCGAGAGGATGAAATAAATAATGCTGTGTCATTGGCAATCTCAGAAGCAATAGTTTTTGCAATTACTGCTTCATTCCAACCATCGAGCGAGTCGATTAATTTATGAGCTCTCTCTGCAATTTTGTTCCACTTAGCAATCCATTCTTCAGAATGGATTACGCCTTGAAGTTCTGGTAATTGGGTGAAAATTCGATCGGCCGATCTTTCACTATCTACTGTTGCTGTACGTTGATCAACAACATATGTAATTGGGCTCTGATTAATAAAAGCGTTAATCGATCGTGACAATGTTGTGCGCCCAATTACTAAAACAGATTGAGGAATTAGAGTGCTTCTAATCTCCTGTGAAGCTAAGAAGATCGACGCATGCGGAAGGGCCTCTGGAAATGACAAAGGATCTTCAGCAATTACAGGCCAGCCAATAACTTTGGTGAATTGTGAAATCTCATCAACAGTTAAACCGCCTCGATCGTGACCAATGACTATAACTCCGCGTGCACCAACTAATCGAAGAACGCCGTTTTTCTTGCGGTCCTTATGGGGGCGCGGATTCACGGTTATTTGTGTCAACCACTCTGAGTCAGAATCTGGCAATAAGGGCTCATCGAATTGAAGGTTTAAGTGAACGGGGCCAGAGCGCAAACTGTCTAAAGGCAGTTCCATTGGAAAAACAGGTCCATCAATATCTGCAAAATAGCGAACCGCTTTACCAAAGATGCGTGCTTGCTCAGTTGTTTGATTTGCCCCCGTCTTGCGCAACATTGCAGGACGATCGGCTGTTAATACTAAAAGTGGCAAGTTAGAGTGATGAGCTTCTAAAACTGCTGGATGGTAGTTCGCAACTGCTGTTCCACTTGTACAGACGATTGGTACAGGGCGACCTGTAGATTTTATTAATCCAAGTGCAAAAAATGCTGCTGTTCGCTCGTCAATACGAACATGAATCCTAATTAATTTTTCTTGAGCCGCTGCGAAAAATGCAAGAGAAAGTGGAGCATTGCGAGAACCAGGTGAGATGACAACATCGCTGATACCAGATTCAATAATTTGGCGAACAACTACGCGGGCTAGTGACGTGGAGTTATTGGTCATACAAGCTCTGCCGTCCTCATAATGCGATTCTTCCACCATTCAAAGCGCTCCTTCGACACATCCAAACCATCAAAATTTGGCGCAGGAGAAGAAATCTTCATTTGGCCATTATTGATGGGGATATGGGCTACATCTTTAGCCAGAAGGGAGCCTGTGGCAAGACCGCATCCATGATCAAGATTTTCAATTGAGCCGGCTAAAACTAAGCCATAGTCGATACCTATTGCAGATTCCAGAGCGCTAGAAACAACTACAGGCAGTTCATAGTGATCAATCAAATCATGTGTTCGTTTGATTCCACCAAGTGGCTGCACCTTTAGCATGAGAACATCAACTGCTCCTTTTAGATCTAGTGCAAAAGGATCGACAGCTTTTCTTATAACTTCATCCCCGGCAATTGTTACATCAACGCGTTTTTTTAACTCTCGCATTTCTTGAATACTTGCACAAGGTTGTTCAATATATTCAATCTCACCAGCCACCTTAAGAAAAGAAACTGCTTCATCAACTGTCCATGCGCCATTTACATCCACTCTAATTGCGCTATCGGGGCGAAGGGATCGAACTTTTTTAATACGAGTTAGGTCCTGTTCTCTATTATCGCCAACTTTAATTTTGAAGCTTTTTACCCCAGGAAATAGCTCAACTATCTTGGAGATTTCTTCTTCATCGTTGATTGCCGGAATAGTTCCATTCACATTTATGGTTTCTCGATACAACTTGGGTCTTGGTTTGGTTGCTGCTTCGATCGCGCACGATAACCATGGTGCACACTCGGCATCGCCGTACTCTAAAAATGGTGAAAACTCCGCCCAGCCATACTCGCCCTCAAATAATGCGACTTCGCGATTATTAATCCCGCGAAAATTTGTTTTTGTAGGCAGCCCTACAACACGCAAGCTATTTAAAAGTGATTGATCCATGTACTAAGGACGCTTAGGGAATTTTCCGAAATCTGGTGCTCGCTTTTCTTTATAAGCATCTCGGCCTTCTTGGCCCTCTTCGCTTAAATAAAAGAGAAGTGTTGCATCGCCAGCAAGTTGTTGAATTCCAGCAAGTCCATCATCTGCTGCATTCATACTTGCCTTGATCAATCGAAGTGCAAGAGGAGAGTTTTTCAACATTTCACGGCACCAAGAAACTGTTTCACTTTCAAGCTCTGCAAGTGGAACAACAGTATTTACAAGACCCATAGATAACGCTTCTTGTGCATCATATTGTCGCGTCATAAACCAAATCTCACGGGCTTTCTTTTGGCCAACATTTGCTGCAAGCAAACCTGATCCATAGCCACCATCAAAAGAACCGACCATCGGACCGGTCTGTCCAAACTTGGCATTGTCAGCTGCAATTGTTAGATCGCAAACAACATGCAATACGTGTCCTCCACCAATTGCCCAACCAGCGACCATAGCTACAACTGGCTTAGGTGTACGGCGAATCTGAACTTGTAAATCTAAAACATTTAAACGGCCTAAGCCTTGTTGACCAACACTATCTGAACCAACATAACCATCATCACCGCGAACGCTGATATCTCCACCAGAACAAAAAGCTTCGGTGCCTTCACCCGTAAAGATGATTACTCCAACTGATGCATTATCTCTTGCTAAATCAAATGCACTCTTTAATTCGATAATTGTTTCTGGGCGAAACGCATTTCTTACTTGAGGACGGTTGATGGTTATTTTTGCAATGCCATCACCAACTTGATACTTGATATCTGTAAAGGATTCTCCGCCAGGGGCGGTTTCCCATGTAGGAATTGTGCGGTCACCAAAATCACGCTTGATAGGACGGCTCATCGTTCTCCCTTATTCGACTACTGGCGATAGCCTACGGTGGCAATGGATAACTCGTCACAACGAAAGATTCTCCGGGTCGGCTCTGAATGGGAAACTCCCACATTAGGGAGAGAAATCACATCAGCTCTCGCGGGTGATGGACCCACTCTGGGTTTTGGACAAATTACAAGTAGTTACGCCCCGAGTGATATCGCAATAGTGGTCGGCACTTCAGGCACAACGGGAGATGCAAAGGAAGTCGCAATCTCTGCGCAAGCCATTACTTCTTCGGCAAAAGCATCAAATGAATTTCTTGGGGCAAAGCATGGAGATACATGGAGTTTGTTATTGCCACTGACCCATATTGCGGCTGTAAATGTATTTGTGCGTGCCCTACAACTTGGAACCGTTCCATTAGATCTTCGGAATGTCGAAGGCAATTATCAAGATTCAAACTTTACCGCGATTGTTCCTACTCAATTATTTCGTGCTCTAAATGGTGATGCTCGGCTACTTAGGCATTTACAAAATGCAAAAAAAGTTTTGATTGGTGGAGCATCTTTATCACAGGGTTTGCGCAGACAGGCGACGAGCGCAGGAATAGACGTTGTTAGTACATATGGAATGACTGAAACGTGTGGTGGTTGTATCTACGACGGAGAAGCAATTTCTGATGTTGAGTTTGAAGTAGATAACGGACGGGTTCGTATAAAGGGAAAAACCTTAGCCACTACGTACTTGAATAGACCCTGGAGTTTAAATAATGGATGGTTTGAAACTTCAGATCTAGGAGAGATAGTAGATAAGAAACTTATTGTTCTGGGACGTGCAGATGATGTCATTGTCTCTGGTGGAGAAAAAATCTCTTTGAGTGCGATTGAAAATTCGTTAGCAGTTGCTTTTCCTCAATTACAAACGGCAGCATTTTCATATAGCGATCCTCAATGGGGCCAGAGTTTACATTTGGCTGTTGTGGGTGAGTTCAGTGATGAGTCAATCTTGCTTCATCTTGAAAAAGATTTGGGATCGATGGCAAAACCAAAAAGCATTCACCATCTCTCTTCGCTACCATTGCGCGGTATTGGAAAAATTGACCGCGAAGCTTTAGCCAAGGAGATAAACCGTGAATAAATGGGTGCTTGGAGCGCGCGTTCGTACGTTACCTGCTGCAATTGCACCAGTTGTAGTTGCATCTTCTCTAGCAGGAAACGAGTTCAATTGGTCTCGTGCGATTTTGGCATTGGCTGTAGGAATTTGGCTTCAAATCGGAGTTAACTTTGCAAACGATTACAGCGATGGCATAAAGGGAACTGATGATGATCGAGTGGGTCCCATTCGACTTGTTGCTTCAGGGCTAGCTTCGGCAAAGTCGGTTAAGCGAGCTGCTTACATTTCATTTTTCTTTGCAAGCATTGCTGGATTATGGCTTTCTATACTGACTTCTTATGTTCTAATTCCTATTGGTTTAATCTGTATTGCGGCGGCGTGGGGATACACCGGTGGCAAGAATCCATATGGTTACCGTGGCTTTGGTGAAGTTTCTGTATTTGTTTTCTTTGGCATTGTTGCAACTGTGGGAAGTTTTTATGTTCAAACTGAGAGAATAACGTTATTAAGTTTCATGGTTGCAATCCCAATGGGTGCACTTTCCTGCGCAATATTGACAGTAAACAACATTCGAGATCTAGAGAAAGATAAGGTCGCCGGAAAGCGCACGTTTGCAGTCCGCGTAGGTGATTTGAAGGCTCGGCGAATCTATGTATCGCTATTGATTCTTGCTCATATCGCAGCTGTCGCAACATTTATTCCAGCAACGCTTCTGACCTTAATTGCAGCACCTTTAACATTTTCTGTTTCAAAAGTAGTTTTAAGCCAGGCCTCAGGGGCCTCATTAATCCCAGTTTTAGGCAGAACTGGAAAGCTGCAACTTTTATTTGCAACCCTTTTTGCTATCGCTCTAGCGATACAATAATCCCATGCTAAGAGTCCTTTCATTAGTTTTAGTCTTTGGTGTAACGATCTATGCTCTTCTAGATTGTGCTCGAGCAGATGAATCTCAGATTAAAAATCTACCCAAGTGGGGTTGGCTCTTAATAATAATTCTTCTTGGACCACAAGCGGTTGCAATTGGTCCGATTGCATATTTAATTGCTGGAAGAAACAAGCCGAAAAGAAATAAAAATCCTAAGCGACGAATCTTGCCGCCTGATGACGATCCGGATTTTTTAAGAAAACTCTAAAGCCCAGAATAAGTGTGCTTGCCTGTTCCCCAAATATTTATGTAAACATAGTTAAACAGGAATGTTGAGCCGGCAAATAAGCAAAGCCATGCAGCACGGCGACCGCGCCAACCAATTGTTACGCGAGCATGCAAATACGCTGCATATGCAACCCAAGTAATAAAGGCCCATGTTTCTTTTGGATCCCAACCCCAATATCTTCCCCACGCACTCTCTGCCCAGATTGCCCCTGAGACAACTGAAAAAGTCCATAGTGGAAACACAAATGCGACCAAGCGATAGGACAGTTGATCGAGAACTTCTAATGAAGGTAAACGTTTAGCCCACTCATTTCTTTCGCCTTTGGACTCAATACGATCTAAGACAAGATATGCAGTTGCAATTACATTTGAAAGTAAGAAAACTCCCCCAGAGATAATTGCTGTGGACACATGAATGACTAGCCATTCAGATTTTAAAGCCGGAAGTAAAGGCGCACTTGGCACGTAAAGAACAGTGATGGCTGTTCCTAATGTAAGTAAAACTGAAAACGATACAAGTAGTCCTAACCACCGAAGGTCATACTTTCTTAAGGCGGCAAGATAGGCGCCTGAAAATGCTAGAGCTCCTGTTATTGAAAACTCATACATATTTCCCCATGGAGCTCTGCTTGCTGAAATTCCGCGAGCAACTACTCCAACAAGTAAAAAAAGAAACCCAAGAATCATTAATGCTGTTGCAATTCGAGCTGCTCGACCATTTCGTGCGTAATCCAAGACTGACTTTCCAGCTGCTGGAACTTTTACCGCCCATGCAGTCTCTATTGCATGGACTAAAAAGGAGAGAGCAAATACTGCTGTTGCCGAATAAACCGAATAGTTTGAGATAACTGCCCAACTGCGTGACATCTACTTATCTCCCTTAATCTTTTGAACAAATTCTAATAACTCTTCTTCAAGACCTGGCGCCGCATTCTTTGCCAAACCTGCAACTTCTACTTTCTGGCCGACTCGAATCCAAATTCGACGTCTTCGAGTAAATAGAGAAGCAAGAAGTCCAATGATGGCAACAATAGCGCCCAATAAAGCAAACTTCTTTCCAGGATCTGTGACAAAGCTAATGTTGACCCACTGAACATATCCTTCAAAAGTGATCACACCACCGGGATAAGCAAATGATTCACCTGGCTTTAGGGCCTTAAGGCCAACTTGTTGCATCTTTGATGTATCGATTCTGTAAACAGATTGTGGAGTACCTGAATCCAATCCAAGATCACCAACCCATGCCGCCAAAAGTAACCGCGGATCTAAAGCCTCAGGGTAAACACTGATTCCACCTTCTTCACCATCTCTTGCATAGGTAGGTAAAAATGATCCAACGAAACCAACTGATGGTTCCGCATCAGGTGCCTTTATTGCGCCGATGGAACGTAACTGTGAATCTTGCGGTAAAAATGGAACTGGTCCTTGAAAAGCAACATTAAGTTTTGAATCCACAACGGTTACAACTGGTGAATACCCATTTGCTTGAAGGTAAATTCTTGTATCTCCGATTGTTAAAGGAGAATTAACCTTCATGGTTTTTTTCTCAACTTGCCCCTGTTCGCCCTGTTTAAGTGAAACGTCGAGTGTGTAATCTTCAGGCGCTCCAGTCACAACATTGTATTTTGCAACAAATTTGTCCGCAGTCAGCATAAATTCTGGAAGATTTGAATCGCGATAAAGCTTTCCATATGTGAGTGAATCGTAACTAGTAACATTATTAACAAAGCGCTCACCGACATTTAGAATTGCTTCACCACGCATTCCAAAAAGGGAACTAAAGCTAATTCCAATCAAAACAAGAATAAGAGCAAGGTGAAAAAACAGATTTCCTGTTTCACGGGCAAAGCCTTTTTCTGCCGAAATAGATCCCGATGTTTCTAAAACTCTGAATCTGTTCTTCTTAAACCAAGCTCGAGCATTTTCGAGCTCAGAACCATTGGGGTTCCATTCCTGGAAATACTCCATCCGAGAAAGATTTTTAGGAGTTGCTGGTGGAAGTGCGCGAGCATTCTTCAAGTGTTCGATAGTTCTTGGCAATACACAACCAATAAGTGAGATGAACAAGAGAATGTAGACAGCGCTAAACCAAGGTGAGCCATAAACATCAAAGAGCCAGAATCGATCTAACCACTCTGCCTGTTGAGGGGAGTTTTTGAAGTAATCAGAGACCTGCATTGGGTTTTGAGTTCGCTGTGGAAATAAGGATCCAGGAATTGCTGCTACTCCAAGAAGTAATAGCAAAATCAAAGCAGTGCGCATGCTTGTTAATTGGCGCCATAGATATCTAGCAAGGCTTGTGCCATCTAGCTCTGGTATTTGTACTTGATTACTCATTAGATCACCGGGATAAAGTCAGAGATGAGTCCGCGCATGGAGTTCATTAAATCTCCCCAAAGGCCCAACACCTGCAACAAACCAATAACGATTAAGAATATGCCACCGATTTTTGAAATTACATCGCCCCTACGATAAATAATTGAACGAAGTTTGGCGGATTTGTCTAGAAATAATCCTGAGGCGATAAATGGCAATCCCAAACCTAGACAGTAGGCAAATGACAATACGGCGCCACGAAGTGCACTCGATTCTTGAAAAGCCAAAGTTTGTACTGCAGCTAATCCAGGACCTATGCAGGGAGTCCAACCAATACCAAAGAGAACTCCTAATAATGGTGCTCCCAAGAGACCTCCAGTAGTTCGCATTTTTGGTCGAATTGTTGGCGAAAATGGGAATCGTCCATAGAAGACGAAACCTAAAAATATTGTCATTACTCCCAATATTCTTGAAATAATCTCTTCGTTAGCAATTAACTGATTCCCTAGTTGACCAAATATTGCTCCAAATGAGACAAATACCGCGCTAAAGCCAAATACAAATAAAAGTGAGCCTAGAAAGACTTTTCCACGACTAACAGAAAAACCTGCAGCAAAGGACAAATAACCAGGAACTAATGGCAAAACACATGGTGATAAAAAGGAAACTACGCCAACAATAAATGCGAATGGAATCGCTGCAATAAGTGCTCCACTAAAGAGTTGGTCCACTAAGAATTCTTTCACGACTGACTTACTCTCTCAATCAACTGTGACAAAGATGCGACAGTAACAACCCCTGAGATGCGAGCTGCTACACGTCCTTGATTATCGAGTACTACAGTCGTTGGAATTGCATTTGCAGATAGAGAACCTCTGAAGCCTGCCAAGATTGCATCATCGATCACAGTTGGATATGGAATCTTAAATCTACGTTCAAATGCCTCAGCATTTGCTGGATTATCTCGAGTTAAAATCCCAATAAATTCAACATCACTGTACTTGTTTGCCAATGCAACAAGAGTTGGTGCTTCCGCACGACATGGCGAACACCATGATGCCCATACGTTAACTACGGCAACTTTATTCTTTTGATACGTGTATGTCTGGCCAGATAATGTCATTCCGGAAATTGTTGGCGAGATCTTTCTGTCATCAGCTTTTATGAATGTGATTGCCCCATCACCGGATACAAAACTTTCTTCAGCAACTGAACTTCCTCCCCCACCACAACCGGTTAGTGCGATGACAAGGATTAGGGAAATCAGAGATTTCTTCATTACTTATTTTCTGGCAATAGGTGTCTGGCAGGTTCGGAGTAAGTAAGTCCCGAAATAAAACCCTCATCGTCAAAATGAATACTTGTAACAGAGGCTAATGTGCACTCGCGTTTGCGTGGATCATGTAAGAGTCTTCGATTTTCGATGGCACTTCTTAAAATCCAAATTGGCAACTGATGCGAGACACAAATTGCATCTTTGCCTTTTGCTGCATCGCGTGCTGCAAAAACTGCGGCCAACATACGATTGATCTGTTGATCGTATGGCTCACCCCATGATGGTTTCCATGGATTCCAAAGATGTCTCCAAGAAGCAGGATGGCGCAATACTCCATCGCCAACTCCAAAAGGTTTACCTTCAAAAATATTTGAAGCCTCAATTAATCTTTCATCTGTTGTTATCGCGAGGTTATGTGCTTTAGCAATTGGTGCTGCAGTTTCTTGTGCTCGCTGTAAAGGAGAAACATGTAGTGCGCCTAAATCAAGATTTCTAGACCATTCTCCAATTGTTGAAGCCATCTCTTGACCACGCTCAGATAATCTCCAACCCGGTTGTCGACCATAAAGAATTTTTTCAGGATTATGGACTTCGCCGTGTCTGAGAACGTGCACTGTAGAACTCATGGGTAAAGCATAAAGCGTCTACAAACTCCTTGATTCGCTAGGGTAGTGACATGGCACTCACAGATAAACGGGCTGCCTTCTTTGATGTCGATAACACGCTTATCCGCGGCTCAACGATTTACTTCTTGGGCCGAGGTATGTACCAGCGTGGATATTTCACAAAGAAGGATATTTCACGTTTTGTTCTCGCTAACCTGAGATTTCGCTTAACTGGAAAAGAAAAGAAGGAAGAGATTCAAAGATTTCAGGATGCAGCCACTGATTTCATTGGAGGTCATAACGTTGCAGATATTCAAGCAATTGCAGAAGAGATTTATGATGAGTTTGTCTCACCGGCCATGTGGCAAGGAACAATTGATATTGCTCAAACACATATTGCAAATGGGGATGAAGTTTATTTAGTCACTGCTGCCCCAGAAGACATGGCGACGTTGATTGCAAAAAAACTTGGCCTTACTGGTGCAATAGGAAGTAAGGCCGAAATAAAAGATAATGTTTACACGGGAAAAATGAATGGACCGCTATTGCATGGCAAAGAAAAAGCTATTGCAATTAGTGAACTTGCAGTTAATTCGGGATTAGATTTGAATAACTGTTTCGCATATTCTGATAGCAACAATGATTTGCCACTGTTGCAAAGCGTAGGGCACCCTTCTGTAATTAATCCTGATGCTCTATTGGGATTGCGCGCCATGGCCGAAGGTTGGCCTATACATGACTTTAGAAGAGCTCGATTTATCAGCAAGGCAATTTCGCCTGTGGTTGTCCGCTTGGCTGCACTTGCAACGTGGCTAACTCCCCGTAAACGAAAAGGTTAATTAACCACTTAACCCTTAATGACTGTAATGTAAGCAAGTTATGGAAATGCGCTCATTCTCCGACTACTTACGTAGTGTTGATGATGCTGCCTTTGTTTCCCTTTTTTCTGCTCGACCAGATTTGGTAACTCCAGTACCGCCAGATATCGCATCACTAGCGGTGCGCGCTTGTTCGGCTCCAAGCTTGGCGCGTGCAATAGATTCACTAAATAAGTGGCAGTTACAAGTCCTTGAAACAACAGTAAATGTAAATGAACCCTTTACAGAAAAAACAATTATCTCACTTACCGACAAGGAAGCAGCAACTGCTCTTGAGCATTTGATTCGAATAGGCTTGGTTTATCCATCTGATGATGGATTAAGAGTTCCAACACAACTTCGCGAAGTTCTTGGCAGCGAACCTGCTGGTCTTGGGCCAGCGTCTATGGTGAAATTGAAATTAAGTGAGTTAGCTCAGGCGCCCGTGGATTCGAAAAAAGTTCTAGAGCGATTGATTTGGGGTCCTCCCCGAGGAAGCGTCGGCGACATAAAAAATCCTGGACCAGGAATCGCTTGGCTTTTAGAGAAAAAATTTCTAGTTGCACTTGACCAACGAACCGTTATCTTGCCTCGTGAAGTTGCAATCGAACTCCGTGGTAAAAAGATTCACAAAGAACTTTACGTACAAGCTCCAAAACTGACTGGGTCAAAAAGGGATAAGAAGCAAGTAGATCTAGCTGCGATTGCCAATGTTTCAACGGTTTTGCGCTGGGTTGAAGAGCTCCTAAATTTTTGGGCACAAGAACCAGCAGATGCATTACGAGCAGGTGGCTTGGGCGTTCGAGACCTTAAAGTTCTATCTACTCACCTAGGTGTAGATGATGCATGTACGGCCTTTATCGCTGAACTTGCATACCTATCTTCGCTAATTAGTATCGATGCAAACGATCAGATTTTGCCCAGCAATAAGTTTGATATGTGGTTGATGCAATCCCCAGCAGATCGATGGCAGGTATTGGCCTCACAGTGGTTGATAACTTCTAGAGTGAGCGGTTTAGTGGGTCGTTTGGAGTCAAAAAATGTTGCTGCGTTGGGCCCTGAATTAGATCGCGTTAATGCTTCTAAAGTTAGAGGGTTGACTCTCTCTTTGCTAAAAGAAAATCCTGGCGTGTCACCTGAATGGAATAGTTTTAAATCTGTTTTAGATTGGCGGGCACCACTTCGACGTAACTCATCTTTGCAAGATGAACTAGCAGAATGGACATTGCGAGAAGCTGAGTGGTTAGGAATAACTGGGCAAGGGGCAATTTCAAAGTACGGGATAGGTTTCCTTGATGGAGAAGATTTAGATTTAATCAATCAGGATTTACCAAAAACAGTCGATCATATTTTGATTCAAAGTGATAACACTGCTATTGCTCCAGGACCACTTGAACATGAAATCTCACAATCACTTGCAATGATGGCTGAAATTGAAAGTCGTGGAGGAGCGACCGTTTATAGATTTAGCGAAGCAACTATTCGTCGCGCCCTTGATCATGGAAAAACCGGTGATGAAATAAAGTCATTTCTTACAAAGACATCTAAGACTCCCATGCCCCAGCCGCTTGAATATCTGATTGCAGATGTAGCAAAGAAGCATGGGAAATTGCGCGTGGGTAACACGTCATCATTTATTCGCTGTGAAGATACGGCATTAATTTCACAGATTATGAATGACAAAAAGCTTGAGATTCTCGGTCTTCGCCGAATTGCACCTGAAGTTGTGATTTGCCAAATGGATGCAACAGATGCAATGCGCATTTTGCGCGAGTCTGGATACTTGCCTGCAGGTGAATCTGCCAATGGAATGATGTTGACAGGCGTTAAATCAAATCGCGCATTAACCAAACCAAGACCACCTCGGATTATTGGGGAAGTGGAACTCCCAACTGATGAATCTTTAGTTGCCGCGATTCGCAGTTTACGAACTGGTGAAAAATCCACTCATCGCCAAACACGTTTACGCCAAGTAGCAAATGAGGCTCTGGGTGCGCTACCGCGAACGACTGCAAATGAAACGATGGATGTTTTACAGCAGTATATTTCTGAGGAAAAAACCCTTTCGATTGGTTACGCCGATAACAATGGTGGAGTGACCCACAGAATCATTGATCCAATGAGAATTAGTGCAGGCGCACTGATTGCGCGCGATCATGCAACTGGGGAGGTTCAATCCTTCAGAATTCCCCGCATCACCGGCGTAGCACCGTTATAGACTTAGATCATGTTGGCAGACCTAGAAGCACTCGTGAGGTTGGAATCGCCAACGCAAGATTTAGATGCTTGTAAAGAAATTGTTCAATTGGCAAGTGATATTGCAAATCGCGTCTTAGGAACTCCAGCTCAGATACAAGATGTAAATGGCAGGCCAGTTTTTTGGTGGGGTTCACCAAATCCAGAAGTTATTGTCTTGGCTCATTTAGATACGGTGTGGCCTAAAGGATCTTTTCAACCGCTGTGGCAAGTAGAAGGTACTGCTGCGCGCGGACCTGGTGTTTTTGATATGAAGGCCGGATTCATACAAGCTTTATATGCATTGAAATCAATCAAAGGACCAGTTGCACTTATTGCTACAACTGATGAAGAAACGGGAAGTTTAACTAGTAAAGATTTAATAAAGGATGTTTCTGCTAAAGCTAAGTCTGTTTTAGTCGTAGAAGCATCTTTGGATGGCAAGGTTAAAACAGGCCGCAAAGGTACAGCGATGTATCAAATAAAAATTATTGGCAAGGCATCACATGCTGGTCTTGAACCTGAAAAAGGAGTTAACGCAACAGTTGAAATGGCTCATACTGTGATTGCCGTTTCAAACCTTTCCAATGCAGAATTTGGAACAACTGTTGTACCAACAACTTTATCCGCAGGAAATTCAACAAATACTGTTCCTGATCTAGCAGTTTTAGATGTTGATATCCGATCATTTTCTATGTCAGAGCTTGAAAGAGTTGATGCAGCGATCAAGGCAATCGCACCAGTAAATCCAGAGACAACATATGAAGTTACCGGCGGTTTCAATAGACCTCCTTTAGAGAGTTCATCGACCATGGATTTGTATGAGCGTGCTGAAAAAGTTGCGAAGAAAATTGGCCTGCCGGCCTTGGGGCACGCTTCCGTTGGGGGTGCTAGTGATGGCAACTTTGCAGCAGCTGCGGGTGCACAGGTTTTGGATGGATTAGGAGCTGTTGGAAGCGGAGCACACGCCAAGCACGAATGGGTTGATATCAGTACCCTAGAAGATCGAAGCAAACTTTTGAATGCGCTAATAAAGGATTTATTAAATGAGTGATGGTCCGTTAATTGTTCAGAGTGATAAAACACTTCTGTTAGATATCGACCATCCATTATCAGTTGAGTGTCGACGAGCGATCGCACCTTTTGCAGAGTTAGAACGCTCACCGGAGCACATTCATACCTATCGATTAACTCCCCTGGGATTATGGAACGCACGGGCTGCTGGCCATGATGCAGAGCAAGTTATCGATACTTTGATTAAGTACTCACGATATGCCGTGCCGCATTCAATTCTCATCGATGTTGCAGAGACAATGTCTCGCTATGGTCGCCTTCGACTTGAGATGGATCCTGTCCATGGATTGATTCTGATTACAACTGACACAGCAGTACTTGAAGAAGTCATTCGTGCAAAAAAAATTGCTCCACTCCTTGGTGCCAGAATCGACTCGGAAACGATCGCAGTACTGCCAAGTCAACGTGGCCAGATTAAACAATCACTTTTACGTTTAGGTTGGCCAGCTGAAGATTTTGCAGGATATGTCGATGGGCAAGCACATGAAATTTCTTTAGTAGAAAAAGATTGGAAGATTCGTCCATATCAAGAGTTGGCTGCAGAAGGTTTTTGGCATGGTGGCTCAGGAGTTGTGGTTCTACCTTGCGGTGCAGGAAAAACAATTGTTGGCGCAGCAGCTATGGCTCATGCAAAAGCAACCACGCTGATTTTGGTTACAAATACCGTTGCAGCTCGCCAGTGGAGAGATGAACTCTTAAAGCGAACAACATTAAATGAAGATGAAATTGGCGAATACTCAGGTGCAAAAAAAGAGATTAGGCCGGTCACTATTGCGACCTATCAAGTTATGACAAAGAAGAAAAATGGGGTTTATGCTCACTTAGATCTCTTTGATTCTTATGACTGGGGCTTGATTATTTATGATGAAGTGCATCTGCTTCCAGCGCCAATTTTTAGATTTACCGCTGATATTCAATCGCGCCGCAGACTAGGCCTAACAGCTACATTGGTGAGAGAAGATGGAATGGAGGGTGAGGTTTTTTCACTCATCGGACCTAAGCGATTTGATGTTCCATGGAAAGAGATTGAATCTCAGGGTTATATTGCACCAGCTGAGTGCATTGAAGTCAGAGTCAATTTAACTGAGGCTGAACGCTTAACTTATGCAACAGCAGAACCAGAAAATCGTTATCGCACATGTGCAACTACGCGCACTAAACGAGAAGTAGTAGAACTACTTGTTGAAAAGCACAAGGGTGAACAGATTCTTGTAATTGGCCAATATTTGGACCAACTTGATGAACTATCTGAGGTTCTTGGTGTTCCTGTAATTAAAGGTGATACACCAGTAAAAGAGCGAGAAGTCCTCTTTAACCAATTTAGAAGTGGTGAGATTACGTGCTTAGTTGTATCAAAAGTTGCTAATTTTTCAATTGACCTTCCTGATGCAACTATTGCAATCCAAGTCTCTGGTGCATTCGGAAGTCGTCAAGAAGAAGCTCAAAGACTTGGTCGAATTCTGCGCCCTAAGTCTGACGGGCGAAGTGCTACTTTTTACTCTGTAATTTCACGAGACACAATTGATCAGGATTTTGCACAAAACCGTCAGCGATTCTTAGCTGAGCAGGGATACTCATACAAGATTATTGATGCTGACGATGTTTTTCAAGGGAAGATTTAAATCTGATTGGATCAACTCTCCAATAATCGTGGTGCACACCATCGATTAATGTGACAGGTACTTGCTCACCAAATCGCTTTTCTAACTCTTCATCTCCATCAATAAA